>Ga0102934_1000448_pt1 | contig 27707 bp, 40 predicted proteins | sample SalPonR2_A_D1_MG_FD_78175 | JGI IMG/M metagenome (GOLD analysis project Ga0102934, IMG submission 78175) | Salt pond soil microbial communities from South San Francisco under conditions of wetland restoration - Salt Pond MetaG R2_A_D1_MG | ecosystem: Environmental > Aquatic > Marine > Intertidal... | reverse complement strand
TCACACTCCAAGCCGCCCCCCGCCGTTGTTCCTCCCCGCCCGCCCCCCCCCCCACCCTCCTTCTTCCCTACCTCCGCCTTCCCGCCCACCTGCATGCAGCCCATCCAGGTAAGACGCCGCATCCATATATTCAGAGGCCGCATCGCCCCATCGTTGCTCCTTGAAATGACCGGCGGCACCCTGGGAGCGACAGGTAGGGAGAGGAGGCGGGAAAGAGGAGGGGGAGGGCAAGAGAAGACATGAATGAGAGGGGAAGGACTTCAAAAAGGCAAATGACGGTAGCGAGACTGAATACCACATAATTGAAAGAGTCAATGCGTATCCTTCTCCCAAGAGAAGAAACAAGGACGGGAAAGACGTAGGACAGATCCAAAAAACAGGGGGAAGGAAGGGTCAAATATAAAAAGGAGAGAGACTGCAGGGAAAAAGCACACCTCTTTCAATTTCAAAGCCTCGGCCATCCGCTCTTCTGCCGACATCTCCCACTTCTCCTTCTTTTTGGGCGCGAAAGAGAGAAGCTCCACGTCGAAGCACAGGGTGGCTTTGGGAGGAATGGTGGGCGGGCTGCCGCTCTCCCCATATCCGTAGTCCTCTCGACACTTCAGGATCGCGTGTTCCCCGACCTGGGCAATGGAGTGGAAAAGAAGGTGGAGAGGCCAGTGGATTACCAGGTTTCCTTGATGGGAGGGCTTCAGCCTGTCCCAGGGCGTCGCAACGACCAATTCCGTGCACAGAGGCATCCCTCGACCTGTGGCACCGATCCTACATCCCTAGGCCGTCCACAACCTCTTTTTTTTGCATACCTTCATGGTCGCAAAACCGAGGTCCCAGCCTTTGATCACCTGCCCTAGCCCGATCGTGAACTTGAACGGCTGATTGCGCTTCCGGGAGGAATCTAGACATGGCACAGAGTAGAGGTTGCGGCACGTCAGACAAGAAAAGTTAATAAGGAAACATTCTTTCCATTCAACCAAAGCAAATCCTCTAATTTTGAATTAAAACAACGGAAAAATCTTTCGCAGATTCTACGTCGACCATACATACCGAATTCAGTCCCATCGCTTTCCAGAGTGCCCGTGTAGTGCGCTACGACCTCGTTTCCATCCGGCGGTGATTCACCTTCTCCTTCCTTTAGTATCTGTTTAGTCCATGCACCATCAAGACGGGCAATTCTTAGATTCCCGTGCTGATTTTAGCCAGGATCTTGCCCTCCTATTTATACCCCCCTGAACTCCTTACGAACCGCTCCTCTTTCGTACCTTTTTAAGCAATCCTCCATCTCCGCTGACATCGATCCACTCTCCATCTGCAGCAGTAGCAGCCATCTAAGTTTTGACTCGGTGTGCGGGTGTGCGTAGAAAATAGACCTGAGGAGAAAAAGAGCAATGAGGACTGGTGAATAGAACTTTCCAGAGACAGAACGAAATGGGGGAGGTAGACAGACGTAAATGTGGGATCAAAGACAAAAAAATATGGAAAAATGCATCACGGATCGTGCAGACAACATAACAGAGATAATCATTCTATCCTTTACTAAATTTTTCATCCCACATGTCTGAGACATAACCAGGGGTGGGGTAAGGAAAACTTGTTCCAAGCGATCGTATCATTCTCTGTTCCGAGGCTTCATTCCCTAAAACCAAGCACACAATGCACGGAATCTCCCCACTACGCCACCTGAAAGCGGGCAGAGTATGGCAATACCCTGCCAAAACGCACGCACATTCCTTGGTCGGAGTCCTCCCGCCTGCATGTGTGTGTTTTTTGCGCCGGTAATTCCAACCTCGCGATCGCTGCAGCCCCTGCTGAGAGGACCTCGTCCGCGTTGCAAGTCGCTTAAACGCCTCTGCCCACATTTAATGAGACAAACGGACGCATTACTTTCCTTTGGCATGAATGCCTTTGTCTGAAAGTTGACAAAAACGTGTTTTTCACAGGAAGTCAGGCGTGGCTCATAACTTCACTGCAGACGTGCGCTCCAAGGATTTATGAATCATTGCATGTCGCTTCTCTTTTGCCCATTTTGATGCAACCAGCCCTCTCCGTTTTCCCCCCCCTATACTCTTACAGCCATGGCCTCCTTGTTCAATCGCGTCCTGGAGAGGCTTGATTCGGCGTTGGAGACCTTAAATAGTACCGGTGTTAACGGAGAGGAGGAGGAGGAGGAGGAAGAGGAAGAGGAGGAAGAGGAAAAGGAGAGGGCGGGGGAAGAGGAACAAGTGGATCAACCCGACGGGAGGAAAAGGGAATACGCAGACAGCAGCCAGGCGTGGAAAGGAAAAATCTGGGGCGTCAGAGACGGACAAGAAAAGCGACAGGACTCTGTATTACAAAAGTCTGTCTCTGCCGCCGCCTGTTGGAATGAGGAGAGTGGAACCCCCCAGTTTCTACCTGCTCCATCGCTTCCCATCACAGGTGGACCCACACCTCTTCCGCCCCCAGAAGGGGAAGATAGGATGAGGGCGTCCGTCAGGTCATCAGAGCGCTCTTCCTGTTCAGGAGCTGGGGCCACGACGGAGCATACAGGCCGGAGTGAAGGAGGGAGAGGGGGAGGAGGAGGAGGGAGGGAAAGCCAAGGAGGAGGAGGAGGAGGAGGAGAAAAGCACGCAGGAGGGGAAACGGCGATCTATGGACAAATGAATAGCCAGATTGGATCCCCGCCGGCAAAGGAGGAAGGGTTACTTGATGTAGGGAAGGTGGATATGGAGGGAAAGGAGGAAGCGACGGGCATCCCTGTCCCTCCACCTCTACCTCCTCCTTCACCTCCCGTAGACCCCTTGATCTCGGTCAGGCTCCCTTCCGCGTCTGAGCAGCATGGGCTTGTGGGGGAACCGGGCCACGAGTCATTGGAGGCGAGGAGTGACCCTCCCTTCCCGCCCTCCACCCCTCCCTCCGCCCACTCGCCTCACTCCCTCCCCGTGCTACCCCCACGCGTACCTTCCGATGCCACTGCGCCTTCCTTTTCTCCCGCACCTTCTTTCTCCTTCCCTCCCTCTCTGCCTTCGTTCCAGCTTCCATCGCCGGGTGGACAAGAGGAGGAGGACCAGGAGGGGCATGACTTTGAGCGGGAAGTTCGGCTCTCACGGGTTCAGGAGGGACGGAAAGGACAGGAAAAGGCGAGGGCTCGCACTGCGTCCTTGGTACGGCGGAGGAGTAGCGAATGTGCGGAGGTAGAAGAGGCCTGCGTGGAGGACGAGGACGAGGGAGGAACGGGGGAGGACGCCGAGGAGGGGGAGGAGGGAGGGAACGAGGGGCAACGACAGCCGGCGTCAGCGGGCCCCTGCCCGGCCTGTGCGATGTGCATGAACCTGTGGGGAGAGGGAGGCTCGGCCCTGTTTCCCTACTACCGGTGTCGAAAATGTGCTCTCCTAGTCCATGCGGCCTGTCGGTACGTGCCTCCCTCCCCCCCTCCCTCCCTCCCGCCCTTCTGCCCGCCCTCCTTCCTGCCCTCCCTCCTTCCCTCTGCATCTCATCTCGCCTCCCTCTGTCTCTTCTCTTTCCACCTTGCCAGGTCTTTTGCCCAAAGGGCAGTCGCCTGCGCCCCCCCTACCCCGCTTCGGAAGCGTCTGAAGGAACAGGGAACGCTGTTACCCGCAGGTAGGGAAGGAGAGAGGGAATAGAGGATGGAAAGGAAAGGAGGCACCGTCTCATGGATTCCTTCTTTATAGTTGCGCTTTCCTTAGGAGGACGTGGGTGGTATAGTAGCCAGTCTCTTGGGCGTCGCCCACATGCCCGGACGCTCAGCCACGCAAACCTGTGATTCTTTCCCCCTCCCCTCCCTCACCATTTCTCAGACCCCGACCTCCTGAACGCTCCGGGCGTCCTCACGCTTCGACTCAAACAAGCCTACGATCTTCCTCTACCCCCGGGTGCCAGGGTGTACGCTAAAATAAGTCTTTGGCCCTGGAATGAACTTGTGAGCCCCTTCTCTCTCTCTCTCCCGGCCTCCTTTCTCCCCCTGTCCCTCTCACCTTTTCCTTTCTTCCCTCTTATCCCCACTCTTGCCCTCCCTCTTCCTTTTTCTGCTTTCCGCGTCCTTGTCTTTCTTGCGTTTCCTTCCATCCTGCAATTATTGACAGCTTTCCTTCCCCCACCCACCCCCTTCCTCTCTTTCCCCCCCTCCTTCCCTTCTTCCCTCCAGAGAAAAACTCGCGCTGCACTCGTGGGCATCGATCGGGATGCTGTGTGGATGAGCGGAGGCAAAAACGGAAAGAGCGAGCAGGTGGGACGGAGTGGAAGGAAGAGGACTCGATAGGCAGAGATTGAGCAGCCGGCTCTGAAGTGTTTCTCCACCACCTTTTAAAATGCATCATATCCCTCTGCGAAGCCATTGCCTTACTGTCTCCAGAGCGTCTCATTTCTTTCCTCCCCTCCCACACGGGATACCTTCACCCATTCTGATCGCTTCTGACGAGCAAATTGTCTCTAATACTTCCTGGTGTCGCGCCTATTCCTCGCTTCCTGCCACTCTTTCTCCTCCCTTCTTGTCTAGGCTCCTCCCTCCTACACCCTCCTCCATCCCTACAACAACCCTTCCAACCCCCTTCCCGTGCTACGCCTGGAGCTCTGTGTCGCTTCCTCCGCTGCCTATCTCACCACCATTCTCGACAAGCGTGTTGGCGTCGCCGGTGAGAAGGGTGGGGTTGGGAGGGGAGGGTGTGGCTCTTGTTGGTGGGCGGGGGCTGATGTAGGGGATGGTTGTGAAGGTAGAAAGAGTGGGAAAAGGGACTCAGAGAAGATCATTTCATCGTCGTAACTTCTGGGCTTTCATATCATTTTATGTACTAATCTACCGTTTCCGCCGTTCATTGGTCCTTCTCTTGATTACTAGGGCCGCTTCCATGCGCGCCCGTCACATTTCTCCTACATGTCTGATCTAATTCTACCTCTTCTTTCCAATCCCGAAGAGGTGCCCCTGTTGCCGCTTTGGGCCTTTCCATGGGTGGAGGTGGAACGTTGGCACATCCTCTCGAAAGCGCAGGCCTCGAGGGAGGAAGGAAGGGAGGACCGGGACGAGGACGAGGCGGAAGGAGGGGGCGAAGAGGGCATGGGGACGAAAGGAATGGGGTCGATTTTGTTCAGCCTCTCCTTTACGCCGACGCGTTCTGCCTCTGCCTCCCTCGACTCCTCGCTTGTTCCCTCCCTCTCCATGTCAGTAGCCGGCGAAGGAAGAGGAAAAGAAGGGAAAGAACTCACAGAGGCCTACGCTCACTCGCCCTGCTCCTCGTCCTCCTCCGCTCGAGCGCTTCCCCTCTCGGCTGCTTCCACACCCACCCGTCCACAACAGCAGCATCCTCAGGACCAGCTCTCAGCGTCCTTGCCTGTGACTGATCATTTATTCACCCTGCACGTACGAGACACGATGAAAAGGGGGGAAGGGGGGGGGAGGGCACAGAAAAAGGAAGGAAAAACAGTGGCCTGACTTCGACATTCTTGCACCACAGAGCTATCGCGGGTTCACATTTTGCGGCGTCTGCGATTCTCTTCTTCTTGGCTTCGTGCGACAGGTGAGGTTTGCCAAGGATTGGTGTCTTCCCATCCTCCCTTCCTCGCTTGCTCGCAGAGCTTCACGGAAACGGTTGTACACTCACATCTCTCCCTCCTTTCCTCTCCTTTTCTTCCTCTCCCCCTTCTTCCCTGACTTTTCGACGGCCCATGCAGGGCTACCGGTGCGAGCGTTGTGGTTTGGACGCCCATCGAGAGTGTCAACTCCAGGTAATGCGCTTCCGACCTTGTTTCACCCCCCCTCCATCCCTTTCTTTCCCCCATGACTTACCCCCACGCCCGGCCGCCTTTTCTTTCCTCACCGCCTTTTCTTTGGTCCCCGCAGGCGATCATCCAAAGACCCTGCCGTGGCTTGGCCAGTGTGACGGAGGAAGACGGGACCGAGGAAAGGGAGGGGGAAGAGACGGACGCGGGGATGTTAGCCTTTTCCTCCGCGTTCTCCACGCCTGTCCGCGGGAGAGGAGATCGAAGTGGAGACGAGATTGCATCGGCAAGGGATGGTGGCCTTCAAGTTACAGGAAAATCAGGAGCCGGAAGAGGCATCCTTGCCGGGAGCACGGGCAGGCCTTCTCCATCCTCTGGCCCGATTTCATCCACACCAACCATCCCCCCTCTTCCCACCCCTCCTCCGCCGTCGTCGTCGCTTTCAGTCTCTGTATCCAGGGGCATGGGAGGCGAGAAGGGAAGAGAGGAAGGAGGGGGGCGAGGGGAAGGCAACGGTGAAGGAGGGGGAGGAATAGGGGTATTGGAGTTAAAAATCATGGAGGCGCACGTGTGCGCAGGAAAGTGTACCACGGTGAGGGAAAGGGGAAGGGGCCGGGGGAGGGACGAAAGGGTGTAAGGGGATCTTTGTATGGTGCACGGCGTATCAGAGATTGGGCAGATAGGGAGGGATGGCGCCCTTTCCGACACGCATTTACAAGCTTTCGGTATTGGGCGTCCCCAACTTTGCTTTCTTTATTCACACCCTCACCCTTGACCTCCTCGTGGCAGGAACCGGACGGAAGCATTAAGCATCACTCAGCTGCTTTGTCGGAGGCCGGAGGCGACACTGGCGCAAAGGACTTTTACTGCCGGATCAAGCTAGGGCCGGTCAAGGTATCCTTATCCTTTCGCTGTCCGTCCCTTCCTTCTCTTTCGCCCTTCCTGGTTGCACCGTATCCAAGATTATGCTAGCGGTTTCGTTTTCACGTGTGCATTTCCCTCGCAGATGTTTTATTTCATCTCTGACTCCGGGCTAGGGATCCATGTTTCCTCCGATCTGCCTCCCTTAATTCCAATGCTGTCCTCCTTCCTCATTTCCTCTCCTCTTTTCCGTGTTTTTCCCCAGGAGGAAGGAGGAAATAAAGGCGTGATCTCCCGCCGGACAAGAACAATCTACAAAGTACGATCGACAACCCTTTTCTCCCTTCGCCCATTTGCTCCTCAGGTCTTCTCTCAAGTGCTCCCATTCCATTCCCTCAATCTCGCAGACGCTGAACCCTGTCTTCTCCGAGCGCTGGACTCTTTCTGTTCCTCATTACCGCGCATTAGTGTCGGTGCGTCTCAACCCTCGGCCCTTTCTATTCACCCATCATCAGTCCTTCTTCCTTCCCTCCCCTTCTCTACCCGTCTTGTTTGTCATGTTTTCTGCCTCGCTCCTTTTCTTGTCATGTGTCTTGCCCACCTTCTTCTTCCTTTCGATGCACCACCGTCTCCCTCCTTGCGCTCGTTCCGCGCGATGTCTTTTCCACCCTTATCAGATCGAACTCATGGACGCCACGCGCGAACGGATGGTGGGGAGAAAAGAGTGGCCCATATTTCAGTTGCTGCAAGAGGAAGCGGACCGAAAGATGAGAGGGCGGGAAAGATGGAGGGAAAGAGGCCATGGGGAGACAGAGGAGGAGAGGGAGCAGTTGGTACCAATAAGGTAAGTACCAAGACAAATATGTCTGGCGTGGGCGGGCAAGACACGTGAGAAGGGGTAACGATACCACTGCCAGACACTGTGTGAGAGTTCTCACCAAGGCGAAACATCTCCCTCAACCACTCTCTTTTCCTATGCACGCCAACCGCAATTTTTTTCACAGTGTCAATGACAAAGAGCTGGGATATTTCCGTCTCAGCATAAAATTTAAAGAGGACATGGCCTCCCTTTTCCTTGCAGCCCGCCCCCGCCCGGTGCCCCTACCTCCACAGGTAGGGGAGAGGAGAGTAGAAGAAGGGGGGAAATTATGCGTGGGTGCATCCATGTGCTTCTTTAGATATCCTTGAAAGCAGCATAAATACATGCCCACACGCATTCCGAACGCGACAGGATGACTTGGCTATGGAGAACCTACGGCGGGTGCTAGACCGTGTGCAGGTAAGTACCTTGCCGCCTGCGTTGCCTTTCCGAGGTCTCTCTTTCCTTTCCTTTCCACTCCAAGTCCCTTTGTTGGACTTTCTCAACACCATATCTCTTCTTTTCCAGGCTGTTCTCGCTTGTCTTCGGACGTTCCAGGCCCACTACGCCTACATAATGAACTGGGAGCACCCCCCCACCACCCTTCTTTTCCTCCTTCTCTTTCTCTACCTCTGTCTCTGCACTGAGGCGGAGAAGGTAAGGAGTAAAGCGGAAAATTTTCGGTGTGCGGATTTTCATCATTTCTCATTCAAATCCATCCACCCTCCTCTTGGCCTTCCTTCCTGCAGGCGGGGGCTCTGCTTGTCTTCTCTGTCCTCACCTTCATGACCTATGCCCTCTATTGCCGAAGCTCTGGACGGTACGTCTTCCTCCTCCTTTGCTGCTTCCCCAAGTCGCTTTCACATTCCCCTCCCTCTCCGTATATCTTTTCCTCGCCCATATTCGATCCTGTCCTCAATTCTCTTTCTCACAGGTACTCGCAACTTTGGATCGAGCACGACCCCGAGGATGATACCCTTGGGGAGGGCGACGCAGGTAGTAGCGCAATGGAACGGTCTTCGGCCCCTATTTCGACCTCACTTTTGAGTAAAGCCAGACCATACCGTGCCGTTGCCAAGCTCAAGGTATGGGGCTGCCTTTACCTAGATTTCCAGACGTTTTTTCCATCGATTTTGCTCCATTCCATCCTCCCTGACCTGTTTTTGTTTTCCCCTTTTTCAACTAGGTCTCTGTCGGCCGAATTCGTTTCGCTCGTCCTGCTGATGGACGCGGTATGACCTACGTCACCATCGCTTACGCTCCTCACGGCGTCGATCCGCAGGTGCGGTCCTCCTTTTCTTTGCGTCTTCCATGCCCTTTTCGGTACCATTTGCTCACCAGCATTGCCATTATTAATGCATTTTGTCAATGTCACCCAGTTCTGATGCATTTTTTTCTTTTGTTTGATTCTAGTTGTCCTGTTTTGCATTCCGGGCATCTCCTTCCAACCTTCTTCCTCCTTCCCTTCCTTTGCCCTTTCTTTCCTTTCCTTTTCCTTGCACCTCACCATCCTCCTTCCAGGACGCGGACAGCGATTTATTGATTGGTTGTTGTTCAGGGCTGCAAGGGGACGAAGGTTCCTACGGGATGCTCAAGGTAGGAGTCCTCCCTAGTTTCTCTCCCTTAGCCATATTCCATATCGTCATCCATGACATTCAGTCTTTTCTAAAAATTTACCATAAGACTGGTCCGCTCCATGTATGGGAAGCCGACATGACTCTATTTGTCTTCTCTTATTCTATTTACCTCGCCCTCCATCCCTATGCTTCAGGCCCTTGATCTGGACTTTGCTTTACCCTTCACGGCCGCGTCCCAAATGGGGGCAAGGGCAGAGCGCGCTTCTCTCTTCCGCAACATCTGTGTATGGGAAAGTCGAGAGGGGGCAGAGGCTGAAAAGAAAAAACGGAAGGAGCGAGAGAACGACGACGGACAACCCTCCCTTTCTTCCCTTCCGAATCAGGAAGACGGACACTGGTCTCTCCTTTGGCCCATATTGCAGGTACTGGTCGTGTCCGTTTCTCCACGCGCCGTTTCCAAGGATCCTTTCCCCATCGTCTCTCCATAACTGCCTTTTTACTCGCTCTCTCTACCTCCCTTTCTTGCAGCCCATTGGCTTTCTCCCCGACCAACCCCCGACGAAGAGGAAACTCGAGGCCCTTCCGTTCACGGCTTTGAGAGGGTGTTTACGGATACGGGCGTATCAGGTACGGGTGGAGGGAGGTGGTGTAGGAAGTAAAAGGGGCGAGCAAAAGATCCTTGAGGGTGTACGATACTTTGATTTCTCCTCTACCGTTTCCATTTTCTCCTCTTTCTCTCCTGAATTCTGTCTCACACGTGCTCACATTGTGCCTTTCCCTCCTACGTCCTTTCATCTCTCTATCGTTCCCTCCTCCTCCTTTCTCCTGCCATTTTTAGGATTCTGGGCTCTCAACCTTGGAAGAGGAGTACCTGGGCCAAGCCTTTCTACCCCTCTCTGCTGTCGTCCAGCGTGCCGTTCCCTCGTCTTTCCTTTCTTCTGTCCCAAAGGGACCGACGACGAACGTCAGAGAAATGGAGGGTTGGATCCCCATTGGGGTCTTTAACAGCCTGTCGTACGAAGGTGAGGACAAAGGGAAACCGCAGAAAAGAAAAGGACGGGCCATTGTAGAAAAAGAAGACGGGCAGGAGACGAAAAGCGGTACGGAGCGAGGCTATTTTCATGATTGGAACCTCTCAAATTGCATCGGTCGTTCTATCCTCCCACGCACCCAATCCTTTTCACAGCTTCCCTTCGGGAGGAGGCCGCGGGGGAAAAGAAAAGATTATCAATACCCAACGAAGCGCCGTCTGTTCCAGCACAGTATGGCGTGGATGATTTGGGCGGTGGCAGCATCGGCACAGAGGAGGGAGGAAAGGAGGAGGGTTTGAGACGGTTGCCGTCTTACTACGTGCCCCCCCAGCCAACCTTTCCTCCCGCCGCCGTGGCAGTCTATCTCCGAGTCTCGATGGAGTAAGTTGGTGCGCCAGAATGCCTTGGCTTTCAAACCACATTTCATCTTTTTATCCTTCCGAAGGAGCTACCTTTGGAAGGACCATGGAAGAGAATAGGTCTGGGTAGCCCCTTGCTTCTGGGGTTTAAAAATATATGTATATTTCCGCGCGTCTCATTCATTCATATGCTCTTTCGATTTGGAACATATGGTTATCAAAAAGGACTCCGCCCGTTGCGGCAGAAATGCATCTCGCTTCTTCTTTGTCGTCGTCCTCCGCCCCCTCCTTGTCCTCCTCCTCTTCTCCCCTACGCCACCCACTACCTACCCCTGCCGACATGGAGGAGTCGCGGACCATCGAAACGATGCTGGAGCAGGAAGATATGTACGTATGAACGCGTAGACGAAGAAGCGATAGGATTGTTGATTTGAAAAGCATGTAGCTAGGGCTAGATGATAACCCTCGTTTTTCTCTTCCTTCCCTCCTCCCTTATCTGTAGCACCACCCCGGCTCCTCCCTCCTCTTCTTCCACTGGGGGAGTCTTTTCTTCTGTATGGAACTTGCGCAGCACCGTCAAACACTTTCAAAACCTCCTCGATGGCTACCTCTCGTACGCGGAGTCGTGGAAGAACCTGCTTAACTGGACTCATCCGCAAAAGGTATGGTGTGGAACCCTCACCCTCCCCCTTATCCTAACGAATGAATGCTTCTCATCTTAGTCGTTCTCTTTTTGGTCCTCTCACTCTTCTTCTGTCTCCCGTCTTGGACGATGGTATTACTTCTGAACGTGCTCCATTGTTGTACTTGCTTCAGTAGAGTCGTAGCCCACCTTCTCAATTGCACGTGGATGCTAGGTGCTCAACGATGTCTTATTGTATTTTGGATTACTTCATCTTACACTCATCTGCCTCTCTCCTTTTCCTGTCCTCTCCCCTCCCTGCCCCCTCTCTCTTGCCCTGTCCACATCAGACCCTCGCTATCTATGCTGCTCTTTGGGCCCTCTGGCTAATCTGCCTCCTCCTCCCTACCCGCTACCTCATCCTGGTCGCCGGCTTGTACGAGTTCACTTTCCGTCTTTTCCCTGAACAGGTCTGCAGGCAGACGAGAGAGGGAAGAGGGAGCAAATGAGGGACGCAATACTTTGAATCTCCGCCCAATCTTTTTTGGGGTGGTAGTTGCATTTTATAGACAAAACACTTGTTTCCCAGCAGCCTATACTAACTTCCGATAACCCAATTCTCTTGCTATATGTGTATGGGCATGGAATTAAGGAGGAGTATCCGAATGTGATCCGAGCCGAAAATCTCTTGGCCTCCATCCCCAACGACGATGATTTGCGCCGGGTGTACTACCAGGAAAATCAGAACTTCCTGCGCAAGAAAAGAGAACGAGTTCAGGTAGGAAAGGGAGGATGGAAGAGGAGCGACGCGAAATCGGGAAAATGCTGAAGGGGGTAATTTGAACGTAAATGTAGAAGGTGATTTTATGCCCGAAGTAGGAAAACGGATTCTATGTTTATCGCACAGGGTTCTTTCGTCTTTTTATGTTCTTTCCATCATTCGTTCAACACTCACATTCACAGAATCAAAAGGCACGCCGCGCGCACCTCTCCGGAGTTTGGGGCTTTTTGTGGGAGGGCAACGTGCAGACAAGGGCCGCTGGTTCAAATCAGCCATGGCGGCAAGCTTATGCAGCAGTCCAGGTATGAGTCGTCGACAAGAAGAGGAGGAACGGGGAAAAAAAAGCGAGGAAGGGTTGGAGAAAATCGAGAGCTCGTGCTGCATCCTTGATGAATCTTCAATGTCGAGCACTTCAAGCAAACTTACGAACGTGCTGGTTTTTCCCAACCTTTTTTTTGCAGGGCAATCGTATATTGTGGTGGAAAACAGAAAAAGACTTGGACAGGGGGGGAATTCGCGTTCCTGAAGGTCAAATCATTCTCCGAGGGCATGCGGGTAAGAAAGTATGCAGTGATGGAATCGGCGTGAACTATGGAGAATGTCGTTTGCTAGACCTGAATCTATTCTCTTTTCTGCGTCTATTCTCCTGTAATGTTGTTGTCAGGTCTCACTTCACCTTCGCCATTGGAAGTGCGGGAGTTAGGGCCGGCCCGGGCTTCGCTTCTCGTTTGCATGTTCGGGCGAAATTTGGCTGCCAAGATGCAAGAACGTCGGTCTTTTGTTTGCGCATCGATGGAGGATTATGCCAATTTAAGTGCGGCTTTGGAGAAGGCGCTTGAGTTCAAGCAAAGCTAAACAAGGGCTGTGAGAGAAGATTGGGTAATTTGTATACCTCTCGCGAATAAAGTAAAAACCAACGTTCAACAGGAACAGAAAAGTAAGCATATAGAAAGATGTGAAATCGTAGAGTAATTCGCATGAATGTAAGGTAATAAAATCAATTGTTGCGCCAATCATTGAGTGGAAGCCATCTTTTCATTAATTTTATCCACCTCTTCACTTGCTTTCAATAGTACAATATAGAAGACGTTTAGGTCTGACGCATCACTCTGGGATGTGCTGTATCGTATCGGATGTGGTTATATTTGTGATCTATCTAATCGCCTCGATGTACTTTTCAATGTAATTTTGCCAGTTTTTGAACACATAGTTCGAAGAGTTACCTCAGAAGCTGTACTTGGTCTGTAGAGTTTACTTGGAAAAGCCTTCAAGAAAACAGTTGATATTCTTCGTAATTTTTGTACTGCAACTCTTTCGAAACACAGGATCTTTTTCTTAACCACAATTTCACTCCGCTACTGAAAGAGTCATTCTCAGTGCCCACCTGCAGAGTAATCTGGACGACGCGGTGTCTCTCCTGTGCTTGGTATACCGACTGCTGGGGCGTCGGGTACCCCCCCGGATTCCACACCCTGCCCTGGACCACTTTCGTCTATTATGTTCGTGTTTTCAATCTGGTGCTGCTCCTGCTCGATACCACCATCGCAATATCGTGCTCCACTTACTTTCGCCATGCCGGTCTGTGATAAAGAAGTAGCATCTGGACTAAGCAAGACAAAACCAACGTCTACGGCTTCCTTGGATCGGAGTTCCTGGATATAAAAAGGGCTCAACTTGGCAGTCATTTCGTTTTCAGAATTTGTAGAGGGAGAATCCTCATTTGTAGTACTCACAGAAGAAAATGTCAGTTCTTCTGCCTTCTGAGGAATCATCCCGGGCATACCTCCATCATATTGGTCGTCACGATTGTTACTGTGGCTGAGACCATTCTCGCTGTCATTCTTGACGTTACTGCTCTCATTCTTTTCGTCAAATGAGAGGCCAAAAGATGAGTTCACTCGCACACGGGTCATGTCCATTCCCGGTGTCAGCGGAATTGATAGCTTCACGTCACAGATTTCGTAGGCCCCCGTATTGGTGATCCAGTACTCAGAAGCGTAATAATTGAGGCCCTGAGGGTCCTGCCAGGCTGAGGAGTTGATCTGTGTGATCTTTACCATGCTCTTTGCAGGTTGACGAGGCTTCGAGAAGCCTTGAGACGGTAAAGGACCCTTGGGACACGCAAGCATTTCAGATCTTCCACCACCTGAGCCGGTATCCAACGTTACAGCCGTCGGGAAAAAAGATGCACCGGAAAAAGGGGACGTGTTGCGTAAGTTTTGAGCATGGATAGGGAGGAGAAGCATACCGCCTGTAAGGACACTGCAAAGAGCCATGGAGACGATTGGCGTCATTTTCAGAAAGCTTGATAAATCTCACTCTGTGTAAAATTGACTATTTTGAGAGACGTAAAATTTATTTGAAATAATCAGGTGCAACATGCGATTAAGTATAAGTATAATAATATGATTATGATCTATAAGGAAAGTGTCGAAACAGTTATTAGGCGACATGTGATTTTTCCGAGATAAGGAACGTGATGGCTAGTGAAGGATGCCGTGTAGGCATAGCGTTTTCTCCTCAGGGAAGCAAACGATTGGCTTACGTAGTCCTGTCTGCGTTATTGAGTAGCTATCCATTTTTTAATTCTCGGTCGAAAGTGGCCTGTGCTATAACTAGCTTTCCTATATCTGAAGCGCCAGATTGACTCATTCTATTGATAAGTCCGACGAGAAAGTGATGGATTTGATAGGTAACGGATTTTCAAAAAGTAACGAGGTAGATTTCTGCGCATGATAAAGGTTTCAAGTAAAATTCCTGACACATATCAAGAACATTCCTGAAGTAAATCTTACATATATAGGAACGTGATTTCCGGTTCGTTTTATTTGTAATACATCTCGTGCTTTCAATACAAAAAGTATGCTTCGTTAAGTTATATGTATTTTTGAAACTCGGCCCTTTTCCCACGTAAATGTACAGCTTTAAACTTCCAAACGCACCAAACTATGTTTCGATTGTTCTCTGTCGCTTCTATTACATTGTGCCTGGCCACTCGGGGGCTTGCCCAGCTGCAGCAAGAGCAGAACCCCCGACAGCAAAATGTGACGACTACAGTGGGACCGTCGAATCAACAGCAGGAGCAGCAGGGAGAGCAAAACACCACGACTGGCGTGCCGACTGAGCAGGAAGAGGAAGATCGCCCTTCTGCTATGTCGCAGCTTGAGGTTTTGCTCTTGGGAAATCATTCGTGGTTCGACTCAAACCAAACCTACCACTATTTCCAGAACGATTATCAGATCGTTAACCATTCTCCGCACGAGATCTGTAACGTTACTCTCTCGGCTCCGCTTGAAAAAGCAGAGGAGTTCCAAGTGGCAAGTTCTTATAATGTGAAGGTTACCAACTCTACACAAAAGCGAGGCATCGATTTAATGGCCCCAATGGGAGACACACATTCCATTCCTGCGAACGGTATTCTCAACATCGGCTATGTGTTGAAGCAAATTGTTGAAGGCAGCCAAGGAGCAATGAGCAACATGACTCCTATGTCGGGCAAGAACACATCGGCCACTCCCACGATTGAGCATGCGGAATACTGTGACGATACGCGTCAGGAGCAGCAGCAGCATCAGCAGCACCAACATTCGGGCCGAACAAACGCCACGACTCGCGGCTCTGAACATCCTACGAGCGGTGTAACCGGTGGCACGCAGCAAAATTCTTCCACGAGTGGTGGCAATGTGCACACAAGCCAGAATAACCGAAAAAAGTTTGTTCTTCGCCATGTGTAGAGAGTATTCAATACTAGCGCACCTTGTTGGATAGACGAGTCGAGGCATGGAGACAAGCGCGCATAACAAAGGCTACATCGTTATTTTACACGAATCAAAAAGACATTAAAGTGTGATTCATCGCGTAGAGATAAGCTAGATGATTCACTTACCATCTAGCTGATTATCTTCTGCCTGATATTTGTACCAAAGACAAAGGCGCCTTATGCCTCCGACAAGAATTGAGTGGTTTCGGTCTGCTTAGGAAGTCCTTCAGCGCGAGGGGAAAAAATCTGACCATGGGAAAATAAAATCATTTGGCTGGCTCTGATAGATAAAATGTGAATCACACCGGGGGGAAACGATGCATAAATGTACTAGTCGCCACGATGTTCTTTTGTCTTTTGAGCGTTTCTGTTCCCACAGAAAACCCTAAAATTTTCCATTCGCATCCTGGTTACACAAGAGAGAGATCCCCTTTCGGCCTCTCCCACGTTCTGCCAAGCTCCCTTTCTTCGACAAGAGCATCGGCCTGATTCGGCAACGTTCCAGGCACTACCACCCTTTCCAAAACAAAGAACCAGTTATCGCGAGTCTACACCATTCTCAAGCCGAAGGCAAATTGTACGTCGGATTCATTCGATGCCTCCTACTTAAATACGCCGCCGCAAGGCGGGCCTGCTCAAATCTTCTTCCTTCATCCCCTCCCCTAGCATAGAGTCTTCCTCTTCCTCCATTTTATCAAACACCAGCACCAACGGCGGCATCACCTCCGCTGGGGCAGGCCCGGTCTTGGTAGCAAGCTCCAGGTACTTCCTCTCCACCACGAAGAGGAACTCAGTCTCGTTGATCATGGAGGGGGTAACGGTGCGACAATACAAAGGTCCGCCTAGCCCCAGCTGTCCGGACGCACAGTCCCTTGAAAAGGAGTAAGCCCACACGTCGTCAGAGTATTCAAGCTGACAGAGTAAAAGGCAGAAGTAGAGAAGCGGAAATAGAGGTCACGGAGGATGAGAGAAGGGATTGAATCACCCAAGAGTTACTGATCAGTGAGAGCGCCGCATGCGTTCCCCAGAGCCGGCATTTCACGGGGTATCCTGCGCGAATATGCACAAAATCGTACCGATTGTACTCTAACTCCTTCTTCGTTCCCTAAAACCTCTCATCCCTTGATCATGAAACAAGACTCAAGAAACCACGCATGTATGCAGACTTGAAACGCAACCCCGTGCTTCAAGGATGTGATCAATCCCATCGCTTCTTGCTTACCTCAGGGGCAAACATGGACGCAGAACCTTGTAATTCTGTGGCTGTCAAGTTCACGCTATGCGCCGGATCTATCGTACGAGAATTCACGGCCAAAGAAATCAAAATTATGCATTTGAGGTATCACTCTACTTGAGGGAAATGCATAAATACACCCATCCAGAAGTGCCGGGGAGGGGATAAAGGATAAACTTGATGCAATCTAGCGGTGTATACTCAGAGTATCTCTCAGACGATTGCAGTCTTGTCCCCCGTAGCTTCTTATTTTTATTACCCTTACAAGCCTTCATACCTTCAAAATGTGCCACAGCCGTGAGCATTAAATTGGAATAAATGGATTTCTGAAGACGCGGTTGGTTGACTCCCATCACCACAAAGGTTCGATTCGTTGGGAAAGTGAGCGCGGACAGGTCCGTGGTATCGGGAAGCCCAGTATAGAGGGCGTCGGCTGAGAACCAATCGCAACTAGGATGTAACGGTGAGTAGATTTGGCGTTGTGTGCGATGAAGGTGAGCATTACTCGCACGCGATGCGCATATAAAGCGTACCAGGAGTAGCAATTTCGAAGCGCTAGACATGTGGAACGCCGTCCACGTGCCCACACGCATGCCCTCCCCTTCCTGTCCCACCCTCGCCCGCCCCTACCCCGGAGAAATCGCAGATGTCTAAGCACTGCCTGCTTTCCTCCCTCTTCCCACCCCTTCCTTCTTCCCGCCCTCACCTTGGCCAGCCTGGGAAATGCCAAGCGGGGACGGGCTTGAAAATGGGCGCGTACTGCGGGTCAGTCAAGCACCGCTCTATGTCAGGGACGATGTGGTCCATGGGAAAGCGGTAGGAGAGCTTGCTTCCTTTGCTCGCGTAGGCGACAATGATCTCTTCCTCCAATTTGTCGAGGGAGGGATGGAGGTAGGCCTCGTCTTGCCCCGTGCCTGTGAGCGAGGGAAAGCATGCGTGTGGACACAAAAAAGCCAGGAACGCGTGAACGAAAATTGAAGATTTGCCAGGAACAGAGACTTGATGAAATCGAAGCTTGCTGCCGTCCCCATCCCCCCCTCAGAGGCATCCTCCCCTTCTTTCTCCCTTGCGTACCACGCGGGCGGGCTTCGGGCCTGGGGATGGGTTTTGCGCCTCGCTTTTCGTACTCAGGACGTGCCCTCAGAAAATACACTGGCCAGGTCTGGTCGAAGTAGGCCTGAAAAACAAGGAAAAGATGGAGGGAGAGGAGCATGGAGGGAGGGCGGGGAGGAGGGAGGGACCAGAAAATAGTTAGCAAGATGAAAAGAACCAGCAAATCAAAATTCAGAATCAGGGCAGAATACAGTGAGGTAGAAGAAAGGGAGGGGATAATGAGAATAAAGTACCTCCGCGGCTTCAGGGTCTTCGAATTGGGATACCCGGAACTGCCAGGCAAAGGCGTCGCTCTTGTCCTGGACCCAAAAGGCAGTTTCTTGTCGCTCCCTGCGCCGGGAGACAGAAAGGAAGATTGGAGCTCAGATGCAGTGGAAATCGAAGTTTCGAGAAGAGAAGGGAAGAGAACGGGCGGGAAAAGAAAGACAAGGGGGCTGGGAGAGAGGGAGGACGGAGGGGGAATATCGCCGACGGTCCATGCACTGAACAGATGGTACCCTCACAGAGTTTGAGGAGGGAACGATCGCCAGAGGGTCATGATTCTAGAAAAATTGGGGGGAGAAGATGCGGCATCCCCCCCCGGTATCTAACACAGAAGTAGCGTGAATCGATGGGAAGGGGAGAGGCTTACCGAAAGCGAGCAAGCTCCGCGGGGATGACGTCAAGATTGCTGGAGCCGCGAGGAAAGCCCGCCTTGGCAAAGGCACGCTGTGAGGAGAAAGGTGACGGTGGCCTGAGGCGGACGACCTCGAAAAGGAAGGAGAGAGGGCGGGCGGGCGGGAGGGACAGAAGGGACAGACGGGAGGTAATCACTCACCTTGACGTGACGCGCTGTTTCTCGGTCGCCCGTCGAGAAAACCATGGTCGTCTTCTCGAAAGGATCTTCCGGTCCCCCTGTCCAAGTGCCCACGGCATGTTTCAAATATCAGCTTCCATCTCCCATACTGAAAAGCCTTCCCCCCCTCCCCTTACGCCCTCCCCCTCCACCTACCTGTGCTATTCAGGGTCATGTGGTTCGCGGGATCCCCTAGTTCCGCGGCGGGAAACCAAACCGAGGGCGAGAAGCGGAATGCGACATAGGAGCGAATCTTCGCAAGGAGGGTTTGAGGGGGGGGGGAGAAATGAGATGGCTGGAAGGGATTGATGCCCGGACCCCAACCGGAGAAGATCGTCTCCCACCGCGACGGGAGAAAACGACAGACACTATGAAAAAAAAATTCACGGACGGGGTATGTTCTTCCACATAGAATGCCGCAGGCGGGAGATATTGGAGAGGCGATGAAAAAAATGGCGCGAAACTTCAAGACGTACCGAGAAGTAGGCAGCGGGGGGGGGCGTGCAGCCGAGCCAGACGATCGCGTCTCGCGGGCCCAGGGTAAAGGCGATGTTGCAGAAGGAGAAGGGAATGGGCGACGTTTGGTTGAAAGTGGTGGATTTGCACAGGCCCTGCGGTGCGAGGAGAGTGGGGGGTAGAGAGGAAAGGGAGATAAGGGAGGGAGAGGAGGGAGGAGGAAATGGAAGAGGAACGAGTATGAGCCCCACACGCCGTGTACTGCAAGAAGCTTGTACCACGTGGGGGAGGAGGAAAGGCTGGTCCACAAAGGCCTCATTCCCTGGACTTGTCCTATGCGACTACGTTTCCATGTCAAGCTCCTGGCACGACCACACCGGCTCCATCGCCTTCCCTTTCCCTCCCCCTCCTCCTCCTCCCTCCCCATCCATTGAGGCCTCGGTACCCACCAAAGGCTGGGACCATGTGGGAAACGAAACCGTTCCATATCTTCCGGCGGGGTTCCCGATTTGACGGTGGTTGAAGGTGAGGGTGCCCTGTAGATATTGGGAGAGGGGCGACACGACAATGAGCGGTGACGGATGCATCTTCTCACCAACTTTTGACGAAAATATTCATCACGTCATCGTCATGCGAAGATCTGAATTTTTCGCTTGTCCTTGGCTGCTGGTTGACAATTAACGATGTTTTTGTGCCTTGGGTAATTATACCCGCTCAAAGCATACAGGGATAGGCATCTCCGTCTAAAAATTCAAATTCCTGTCATGCTTTTTTTTCATGCAACGCTTCCCGTACAATAGATGCCTGGCAACAAAAGAAAAAAACGCCCCCGTCATTGTGCGGCATCGTGCGCGCGTTCCCTTTTTCCGCGTGCCTCACCTGAATCACTTGGAAGTCTTGCGATTCCCTCAAGCTTCCCAAGGCATCCTCGACAATCATCTCCCTCTCCTTGGCCGTCGTGTCACATCGAATCACTCCTTCGATGACAACGACAGTCATGGCCAGCAAGAGCACCAGAAACACGGCCATCGTGCTCGAGTACTGAAATCGCATAATTTAAACTGAGGTGTGCGAGTCCTCCTTTGTAGATACAATAAGTTTCACCTGCAGCCAAATTCGTGTCCACTTAGATAGGCGTGCAATGAGAATCAATTATTGAGAAAGGTTTGTATCAATTGCACATGTCTTGAAAGCGCGCAGGCGTGCTGATATTTATGTCAAGTGGCTGGTTTTTGAAGCACGTCAGGGACATATACATCATCACCCGGGCATACGACATGATGTAGTACGTCACACATGTCCTTCTTCTTGGTCTTTCCCATACATGGAGTCGCGCTCGATAGATCTCCGCCATATATTGAAATGAATTAGGCTTGAATTCATAGAAAGCATCATACAGGGACTTGGCATGAATGGCTTTGGTAGATGAGCATCAATTATGCGATCATTCGTTTATAGACGGATTCATTTCGGTGAGAAGACCTCCTGGAATGACGTAAAAATACCTTGCTTCTCATATTTCATTCTAATCTACGATGATTTAGGGTTCTGGCTCTATGCATAAATTATTTTCTTATTGACACAAAGCGCTTTACGAATCAGTTTTTGGCTCCGAAGCTCGTAATAATTCTGTTTACAGATTACGTCTCAAGCGCGGGTGGACACTGATGGAACATATTAAGTTAGGATTATTATGTGCAATCTTTAACATGATCAAATACTTCCTCCAAGTGTTTGCTGTCAATTTTAGGCGCTTTATCTTTAAGAAGCACCAGCCGATATGACAGCAGCGCAGAGCTCCCAAGTGCGCAGGCGCCTGCCCGCACTTTCATCTAGCAGAACGAGGAGAAGTGGCTCAAAAAGGGGCTGTAAGTGTAGAGACTTCGACCGTGGCATGATGAGGAGAACGAATACATGCTAAAGGGATTCAAATTGTTTTTCGCTTTCGATCAACATTAACGGAGTGAATTACCCGAATTTTTCCGGTCAGGAAGGAGGCGCCTTAGGATCCGACGGCTATCGAGGGCAATCCGCGACGATACGGCAGCATACAGAAAATTCGCGAACCAAAGGGCAGGGAGAAAAGCAAATTTAGAGCAGTGAATGAAGAGGGAGGATAAAGGAGAAGACGATGTATTCCATTCCGCTCTCTTTACCCTCCCCCCCCATTGAAGAGAGTCCGTTTCCGCTGCTACTCGTCAATCCGGATGATAAAGGTTTCCACACTGCATAGAAGCTTTTTTTAGGCAACATTGACGAGAAATGCTCTGAGATTGAGGATGGGGACGGACGTGAAGTCGCTTCATCGTGTAACCCTGCTGGTTGTCCTGGCCGTCTTGCCGTGCTCTCCTTTTGTGGGAGGGGGAGGTTATGCTGTGGTAACAACATAGGTCATAGCCTTTAGAGCTCTATTACTACGATGCTGAAGTTGTAGATACCAAAAGAATCAAAGTGAGTAAGGGCGACTATTTTTATAATGGTGAATGGGGGTGGCCCATTTTTTGGCCACATCGCCATGTCATGCCACAGCCCAGCGACCTCCTCGAGAGAGGAAATGCTCATCGCAATGCTCATCTCAGGATAGCGACCACTTCCTCCAAAATCCCCTATTATGTCTTATAATGATTTTTATCACCTACAGGCAAGGCTTTCGGTGGAGTCAATCGTCGTCATGGCTTCGCATTTGCGGCCGTCAAGGTTTTGCCTTTCCCTCCTGCTCCTTGTGGGGGGCCTCGGGGTTCGAGCAAGCATTCACATGTCCGTCCTCTCGCCGGGGACGCCACAAGCGTGCTTGGAGGTTCATTTTGAGCCGCAGGAGGTGGTATCTCCCTCACTGCACATCGATGCTCGGGCCCTTGTTTCCAGGTCTGCTACTCTTTCCCTTTCGTCCTCGTCCTCTTCCTCCTCCTCCTCCCAGCCCGCGTGGCGCCCAGGCAAGCCCCCACCGCTAAAGAACCCTTATTCTACAGCATCGCCCTCTTCAGCAATGGCTCGCATTTCTCTGCGAAGAGGAAGCAAGGGGGGGAATGCCATATTGGCTCCAGAGGCGCCCGGTGACGTGATCGTTTGCGACCTATCCTCTTCCCCCCCCTCAGCCAACCCTGTCCCATCGCCAAATTTTTCTTCTTTACCAATTTCGGCATTGATAGTGGTGCGAGGAGCGCATGTCCTAGCTCGGGAAGGGGGCGTACAAGTGGGAGAAGTCGTAGACAGGCAGCTCCTGAGAAATTTCCAGTTTTCCAGCAGGATACAAGACGCAAGACCGGCTGGGGCGTCGGACATGGATGTGGGGGACATTCAGCATCGTCAGCAAGCAGTTCAAAATCGAGAGCAGCCGCTTTTACAGCGGTATTACGGCGACGGTGAGGAAGCTATTGCCAGTGGGAGAAAGTGAGGGAAAGGGGGGATGGGAGCAAGTGATCGGGATCGCGTGTAATTTTTTTTAGGGCCCTGTGCACGGGCGCCAATGAACTCGACAGCTCTTTCACTTGTCGCGCCCCCCCTCTTGTCAGGCAAACTTGTCCTCTCCGCCTTTGGCTCCATCCTGCCCGTGGCGCTCTCGGAGGGGGAGGAGCGGGTGGTCAAGGCCGGCCATGTCTTGGCATGGGCCGAGACCACAGGCGTCAGCTTCGGTGGGTTCGGAGGGGAGGGCTCTGTGGTCCCGCCCCAGGAGAAATCTTGAATGACGTTTATACATACCGCGCGCCATGACTGTTCTCTTGTCCTTCCCCAGGTCCCGCCCCTCCGCCTCTTTCTGCTTCCTCTCCCTCTGCTGTCGCCCCTTCGTCTCCCCCGACTCCGCCTTCCTCCTATCTTTACACCCTGCGAGGCCCCGGGCTTGTCTACCTCCGCTCCCACTCCCCTTCCACTTTTCGAAAATGGACTAGTGCCAGCCGGACTTCCGAACTCATGGCAAGTGCGTCACCCCCGGCTGTGGCATCGTCCTCGCTGGCTCCCTCTGGGGAGAAAAGAGAGAGGAGGAAGGAGAGAGAGAGGGAGGGGAGCGAGGAGATGGTGGCCGATTGGATGGGCAGAGAAGGGCTTGGAAAGCGCTTAAAGTGGAAGATTAGAAGGTAACTCAGAAAGCTAGGGGGGGAGGAAGGAGAGGGGGGGGAGGGAGGGAGGAAGCGAAGGGGCGGGAAATATTTTCCTAGAAAAACGGTTGATGACACAAGTTTTCATGCATGATGTATTTGGAAGACTTGTGGGGGACAGTTTCGTGTCGTTGCTGATGGCAGCGCCTATTCCAGCGCGTAAAATTGCTCCACCCTACTTACGCCGAGGTGACGGCTTTCATGCCTTCTGTCCTCCTCCTTCCCTCCCCTTCCAGCCTCCTCGCGGCCTGCCTCTCCGCCCTCCTCTTCGTGGCAGGCATACAAGTCGCCCAGGCCCTCTTGATGGAGGGACCTGAAGGCCTGAAAGACGTCCCGAGAAACATCATGCTTCTCCTCCGGGTATGCTTCCCGCCCTTCCTCGTCCTTACTCATCCATGTCGTGGCCTATCACAACCCATTTTCTCCGTCTTGATCCTTTTTTTTTCATGCTCACGCTTTTTCCTCTCAACGTTTAAGATGCTCAGCCTCGCGTCTTCTTGGTTGGATGCATTACTCTCCTGAAACATGCCCTCCGTTTCCTTCTGTCATCCTTTTTCCTCAGGGCATTCAAATGGGGGTCATGAAGCTAAGCGAGGGCCTCGTCGACCTCTACCGCTCGGACTTGTCACATCGGATTCGAGCAGCCTTCTCTACTGCTGCGGCTACGGCTGTCGCTGCCGCCACGGGGAGGGGGAACGACACACAGGAACAGAAATGCACGCTGGATGCAGGCAATGTCCAGAGTCTTGCCGCAGAAGGGTGGGAGAAAGCCGGCGAGAGAGAAGGGGAAGGATTGCGGGAGACGAGAGAAGGTCTCTGGTGACAGACGCAGGGCACTTAAAGTACATTTTTATTCCTGTAACACGAGGAAAACTTTAAATAAAAGTTTCCAGAGGTCCCGCTGAGGTATCGAACCCCCGGGGCAGAAAGGTTGTATGGAGCTTTCATACTTTTTTTGGCTTGAAAGTAGGGAGCCTGATTCTCAATCTTAATTTAAATGTTCAATTTTTCCTGGAAAAAAGGCTTGTAATGAAATCTCTCCCTCATCCTGTAATTTACACTCATTTCAAAATATCCACCTTTGTGGAGGCGTCTCCCGTATCTACAGAGGCCCACGTGTCGGTTTATACTCATCAAATATTCCTCTCGTGTGTGCATTTCATGGTTTTTTCGTACATCACGGTATCACCGTTCTTGAGCTATACCCTGGCTACTATGTTAACTTTATTTTTCGCGACATCCCCCTTGCATGAATCTAGGAGTCTCCTCAAGGGAAGTTCCAGACGATGGAGCAGCAGGCAATGTGCTAGAAAAATACACAGCGCGCAATTTTCTTAATTTCGAGCCTCCTATGGTTTTCTGTCAATTTAAAGGGGTCACATGGCATGAACGTAGGTACAAAGTCAGGGCGGAAGATGCGAATAACCCACAGTTCGCTCGTCTCTGCATCCAGCGCTATTCCGCCACTGGGACTACTAGCAAAGTGGCCATGCAGGCATGCAAAATCGTGGCTAGCACATGCGCACCCACATGGCATGCATCTCGTCTTTTCCAACACGTGTGTTCGAAGCTTTTTGCTGTAAAATACAAGCCTAACGCCGCCAAAAGAGTAGTACAACACCCTCCCAGGGCAAGTACACTTTCCCTTGACATCTGATTGGGTGTTGCTGATGACAGGATGTAGACATCGAGACATACTCCTACAGCTATAGTGCAACGATCAAGCCACTTGGCCAGCTCGGAAGTGGAGGCATGGTTCCATATAGATGTGAGAATGCCGCCTATTACCGCGCATGTCCATGCCTTCGTAGAAGTATTCACTTGAGAAACTGTCAACACCCAGATGTGGAACGCACCACAGAGAAGGGCCGAGGCAAGGAGGACGCTGTTTGCCATCCCTGTGATCGTTTTGATTGATAACCACTTGTAACATTAATTGCGCGGACGAGAAGGAACTTACGGTGGGATGAATCAGCCGTGTCATGCATGATAAAATAGACATACGACTAGTCATCCGTCTATCCTGAGGGTTAAATAAGAAATAGGTGAATGCAGAGCTGTATAAATGGATTTTCTATCGCCCTCATAATATATAATTACGGGCCGCTCGAGCTCGCAGTTGGGTAAGCATCTCACTAATCCGTTTTATCTCCCCTTCAGCGAGAAGTAGGACACAATAGACAGGAAAAAGATAAAGCACGGCAAAGAAGATCACAAGTCCAGCACTTCTGCCATATTCAGCAAGGATACTCAAGGACCATGCATACATGATACACCGTTAGAAAAAAGCAACGAAATAAAAGTGGAAACGTCCCAGGATCGGTGGTCATTGGCCGTAAATCACACTCTTGTTAGGACCGCAGGCCTCATCGTCCTTCCCTCCCTCCCGGCATGTAAGTAGGCGATTGAATTTCACTTTCTCGAGCCCCTGGGCGCTGGTGTCTTCCACAACAAAAGGAGAAACCCCACCGTGCTGCCCCCCCCCCAAACCCCCAACAACCCAACAACCCCACCCACAAGCGGGCGCCAGCGCTCTGTGAGACACTTTGCAGAAACGGCGCTCTTCGGTGCGCAATGAGCGCCATGGCATACATGGAACGCCCAACATACTTGAGAAGAATTCTTGAAAAGCAAGCGATGCTAACTCGCTCCGATTTTCCTCCTAAAAAAACTAATGAGCAATTAATCTTAAGAACATGAACTTCAGACCGTGAAAATAGAATTTCAGATGAAGATCTTTGAGGAGATCCTCGTTCATGACTTCCACGCGTGATGTTGCTGTTGGTTTCTCAGACCACGTCGGAGGGCCGTACGTTTCTTGCCATGAATGTGTCCGGAAGCTGAATGATCCCATACGCGACACATCCAAAGCAGTTTCGTCGCACCATTATCAGCTTCTCCGCCATGGTCAGGCTTTGATTCCGATTCATATGAAGTCGCCGTCGCCGTCGGAGGCGGGGTGCATGCCGGTTCACGTATAACGGAACAGCGTGCACGATATGAGATGCGACGGCCCCGTGGCCGCACGAGGGAGAACGGGAATGTGACCTCCCTGGACAATTTATTGCCACCCTCGTGTCGATTGTACACACCGTATGGAAGACGACGGCATACGTGGTGTTGAGATTTGTTGCACAAGGCGGGGTCTTGCACGTCGAGAGAGGGACGGTGGAACAAATGGCGGTGACTGCATGCCTGCACGACAACCGCTGAGGTCGGGGTCCCGTGATATCTTTAAGCCTGCCCGCTCAGGAATTTTCTACTTTCCTCGTGTGAAGGACGTTGAAGAGCGATGTTGACAGCCTCGTGACTTCGATAACGCAATTCTGCGGATGTGGGATTTATACGAAGAGGATCTGAGCAAGGTGCTGTCTCATGTCGACTGAAATTCACTTTTTGTCCTTTGTATGTCCTTTCTCCCCCTTCCGCTTCGCATGCTTGCATCCAAAGACGGAAATTCCGGTGATGGTAGCAGGTGTAGCACAGACACGTATAAGATAAAACGTCGGAGGCAAGGCTCCAGCAGGGAAAGAGTGACGGGCAAGGTAGGTAGGCATGGAGCAATGTGAGCCTACTTGCGATACCACGCACCACAATACGCGTGAAGGTGTCTACTTGGTCTCGTCCAAATGTGGCACAACGCTACACCTTACCCGCGCATGTCTTCGGCCATGTCATATGTATCGCTTCCGTCGTCTACATACTCACTCCCACTCGCCTGGCCCCCCTGTGCCATCTGGTTACCTCAGTTTTCTCAAGTACGCCTCCGTTGTGCACGCTTCTCTGTCTCAAACCACCCAAATCTGCTCCATTTGTCTGTTTTACACCCGTTTCCTACCGACGCTCGTCCTTTATTTGCTTGCCTTCGGACATACACAGACAGAGGAGTTATGGGGGCAGCAGTCTCGCATCCCTCTCTCTCTGCCTCTTCCACCCACCACCAGCAGCTGTGGGGGAAGGAAGGGGGAACTCGGAGAAGAGAAAGCGGAAGGACCGGCAAAAACAGGGGATCGACGGCCCATGGTCTTAAGGGCGTGGGAACGACGTCCTCGCCGCCGGTGGACATTCTCGCGAGTCCGTGTGAGGTGGAGGAAGGCCGCGGGGGAGGTGTGAAAGGAGGTGGGGAAGGACGGGACAAGAAGGCAAGGGAGGGGAAAAGGGTCGAAGGGAGTCGAACAGGCGAGGCTGGGGCGCCGGGGGTGCGTTTCGTTGCCACAGAGGGCTTGGGCGATCCCCAGGCCGAGCACGAGGTGTTCACGCCCTCCTACGCAGCATACACGCCGTCGTCGCGGAAGACACACGGATTGAGGTGAGGAGGAGGGAGGGGAGGAGGGGGACGGGGGCGATCAGAGGGAAGGCAGGGAGGGGGCGGGGGGAGGAGGGAGCTCGTCTTATCACGGCACTGATGTACGTCTA
>Ga0102934_1000446_pt1 | contig 27728 bp, 34 predicted proteins | sample SalPonR2_A_D1_MG_FD_78175 | JGI IMG/M metagenome (GOLD analysis project Ga0102934, IMG submission 78175) | Salt pond soil microbial communities from South San Francisco under conditions of wetland restoration - Salt Pond MetaG R2_A_D1_MG | ecosystem: Environmental > Aquatic > Marine > Intertidal... | reverse complement strand
CTCACTGCGCGTGCCGACATCCTCGCGCCCTGCGCCATCGGAGGCGTCATCACCGAGGAGGTCGCGTCGGTCATCCCCGCCCGCATCGTCTGCGGTGCCGCCAACAACCAGCTGGCCAGCGACGCGGCGGGCGACATCCTGCACCGCCGCGGCATCCTCTATGCGCCGGATTACGTGGCCAATGGCGGCGGCATCGTCAACGTCGCGGCCGAGATTCTACGCGTGCCCGACCGGATGCATTTCGTGACCGAGCGTCTTTCGGCACTGGAGCGGATGATGGCCCATATCCTCGACAGCGCCGCACGGGCCGGAACGGGGCCGCATCGCGTGGCCGACCGGATCGTGGCAGAGCGGCTGAACGCGGGTGACGCAGCCGCCTGACCGCCTGTTTTTCTTGATCGGCTCGGCTGCTTCGGGCAGACTGTGGATAATGTGGGCAACAGACCTGCATCCCAGGAAGCAGTCCTTGTCGAGGCAAAAGAACATCATGCGCATATCGCTCGGAGCCGCGGCTATCGCCGCGCTATCGGTCGCCGCCGTCTTCGGACCGGCCTCCGTGTCCGCCAACCCCATCGAACGCGCCTGCGTTCAGTCCGACCGTCCCGGCGTCACCCGAGAGATCTGCCGTTGCATCGGCAGCGCGGCCGACATGACGCTGTCGCGCTCCGACATGCGCGAGGGCGCGCGGTTCTTCCAGGATCCGGGCCGGGCGGAGGAGGTTCAACTCTCCGACAGCCGCCGCAACGACGCGTTCTGGAGCCGCTGGCGCGGATTCGCGGAAACGGCCGAGGCGCTCTGCAGTTAGGTCAGGCGCGCAGCCCAGGCTGCCGCCGCGCGCTCGATCAGGTCGAGCGCGCCGTCGAAGTCACGGGTGAAATAGGGGTCTGGCACGTCGCCATCGCCCACGGGCTCAAGGAACAGGCGCAGATGCGCGGCCTCTGGGGCCATGCTGCGCAGGTCGGCGAGGTTCTGACGGTCCATCGCGAGGATCAGATCGAAGCGGTCGAAATCGGCCGTCGAAACCTGTCGCGCGCGCTGGGTCGACAGATCATAGCCGCTCCGCGAAGCGGCCTCCATGGCCGGCCCGTAAGGCGGCTTGCCGATATGCCAACCGCCCGTTCCTGCGCTGTCGATCTCGGCCTCGGGCAGGTGCGCGCGCAGCACGGCCTCCGCCGTGGGCGAGCGGCAGATATTGCCGAGACAGACGCAGAGGATACGATGATGCGGTGGGATCATGGTGGCCCCTCAGGTGACAGGAACGGAAGGCGCGTGCAATGGGCGGTATCGTCATACTGACCGGCGCGGGGGTATCGGCCGAAAGCGGGCTCGGCACCTTTCGCGACAAGGGCGGGCTCTGGACGAGATACGACCTGACAAAGGTGGCAACGCCCGAGGGCTTCGCCCGCAATCCGCGGCTGGTGCACGATTTCTACAATGCGCGCCGGGCCAATGCGCTCGACGCCGAACCGAATGCGGCGCACGAGGCGTTGGCACGGCTGACGGCCCGGTACTCCGGCGAGGTCATCCTGGTGACGCAGAACATCGACGACCTGCACGAGCGCGCCGGTGCGACGGGCGTGGTCCACATGCACGGGCAAATCACCCGCGCGTTTTGTGCCGTGTGCGAGACCCGTTGGGACGCGCCTCGGGTGATGGACCCGGACGACGTCTGCCCCGCCTGCGCGGCGCGCGCCACGCGGCCCGATATCGTCTGGTTCGGGGAGATGCCCTACCATATGGACCGGATCGTCACGGCGCTGGAGGCGGCGGAGCTCTTCGCGGCCATCGGCACGTCGGGCGAGGTCTACCCGGCGGCGGGCTTCGTGGACATTGCCGCCGAGGCAGGGGCGGAGACGCTGGAGATCAACCTCGAGCCGACGCCTGTGCCGGGGCGTTTCGACCGCGTGCTGACCGGACCCGCCACGGTGGCGGTGCCGGCCTGGGTTGAGACGCTGCTGGCCGAGGCATGACGCGCGCAGGCGCCCGGACAGGCCCCCGCGCGCACCGGAAAAGGACTTAGCCGTCGTTGCCGTGGCCGTGCTGCATGCCCCCGCCCATTTCCGCCGGCATGCGTTCATTGTCCACCGGGATCGTGACGGTCATCTCGCCCGCCTCCTCGAAGGTCAGCGTCACCTCGATCTCGTCGCCCTGTTCCAGCACGCGGGTCAGGCCGAGGAACATCACGTGCATGCCGCCACGCGCGAGCGCAATGGTTTCACCGGCCGGCACGGCGAAGCCTTCCTCCACCTCGGCCATGCGCATCACGTCGCCATCCATGATGTGCGTATGCAGCTCCACCCGTTCGGCCACATCCGAGGCGGCGGCGACAAGGCGATCGTCGGCGTCGCCGGTGTTGGTGATTTCCATGAACGCGGCGCCGGACCGGGCCATGGCACCGGCGGCGCGTGCGTAGGGATCGTCGACCATCATCTCGGCGATGGCAAGGCTGGGCAGAAGCGCGCAGGCGCCTGCCAGAAGGGCTGTTTTCAGGGACATGTCTCTCTCCGTCTGTCCTGAGGTTGTTGGGATCGGCGTAGGGTCGTCAGGACGCGCGGGGCGGACTGCGTCCCATGCCACCCAAGCGCCAGAGGCGGGGAGACAGGGCAGGGGCAGGAACGGCGACAAGATCCGAGGACCTGGTGGCGATCGCGTGGACATGCGTGTCCGGAGGTGTCAGCGCGATCTGCCCGAAAACACAGTCGAGGCAGGGCAGCGCCCCAGCCTCCACCGGATCGCCGCCCGTGTCGAAGAGTGGCAGGCCATCGGCAGCAAGGATGACGGCGTAGGTGCCGCTGCCGCAGATCACGCGATCGGCGGCCATCTGGCCGCGTGCCAAAGCCGCGCCGATGCCCGTCAGGGTCATCAGGACGGTCAGCAGGACAAGGGAGACTGCACGCAGCGTCGTCATGGGGCAGGACTATATTGCCGCCCACCGTCGGCCGCTCTGCGGCATATTCGATCAGCCCGGAACACGAAAAACCCCGCTGGCTCCGCCGGCGGGGTTCAAACGTCGCGATGCCGTCCGGATCAGACCTGCGCGGCTTGCACCTTGGCGATCTCGCGCTTGATCTTCAGCGCCTTGGGCGAAAGCTCAACGTCCTTCGCCTTGGCGAGGAAGGCGTCGAGCCCGCCGCGGTGATCCACCGAACGCAGCGCGGCGTTGGAGATGCGCAGCTTGAAGCGGCGGTCGAGTGCGTCGGAGCCCAGAGTGACCTCGGTCAGGTTGGGCAGGAAGCGACGCTTCGTCTTGTTGTTGGCGTGGCTGACATTGTTGCCAACCATGGGGCCCTTGCCGGTCAGTTCGCAGACACGCGACATAAGCTTATCCTCGTCTGTCATCGGGCGGCCGCGGGGCGAAGGCGCGCCGCTGGCCGGAAACCAAAAGGGCGCGGAGAAAGGCCCCACGCCCTCTAAATCTGGGCGCGGGATACGGTCGGGGTCGGTCGGTGTCAAGGCGGGAATCGCCGCGGGCGCCGCGTTTCGGCATTTGCCCGGGACGACGATTGGCGGCACATTGGGTCCAAATCCCGGGAAGGGACACCGTGAAGGCGTCATGAGCAGCCAGATCAGCGAAACGGAGCTTTACGCACCGATCAAGGCCTTCCTCGAGGCGCGGGGCTACGAGGTCAAGGCCGAGGTCGGTCCGGCGGACGTGGTCGCGCTGCGCGACGGCGCGCCACCCGTGATCGTGGAGCTCAAGACCGGCTTCTCGCTGGCCCTGTTCCACCAGGGGATCACGCGGCTTTCCGTCTGCGACGACGTCTATCTCGCCGTGCCGCGCGGGACGGGGCGACGCTTCCAGCGTGCGCTGGTCGAGAACACGCGACTGGCCCGGCGGCTGGGGATGGGGCTGATGACCGTGCGGCTCGAGACCGGGCTGGTCGAGGTGCATTGCGACCCGGCGCCTTATGCGCCGCGCAAATCCGCCCGCCGGGCGCAGTCGCTTCTGGGCGAGTTTGCGCGACGGCGCGGCGATCCCAACACCGGCGGCATGCGTGGCCAGCGCGTGACCGCCTACCGGCAAGACGCGCTGGCCTGTGCCGCGCATCTGGCCGCCGCCGGGGCGTCGAAGGGTGCCGCGGTGCGGGACGCCACCGGTGTTGCGCGGGCCACCGCCATCATGCGGGACAATCACTATGGCTGGTTCCGTCGGGTGGCGACCGGCGTCTACGATCTTTCCGATGACGGAGCCTTGGCGATCCATGCAGACGATGCTTGAGCAGGAGACACGGGGCCCCGGCCTCTACGAGATCACGCGCGACGTGGCGCGCGTCGTGGCGGGGCGGGGCGACGGACTGCTGACGTTGTTGATCCAGCATACCTCGGCCTCGCTCCTGATCCAGGAGAACGCGGATCCGGATGTGCAACGCGACCTGATGGGGTTCTTTTCGCGCCTCGTGCCGCGGGCCGACGATCCATCGATGCGGTGGCTGACGCACACGTTGGAAGGCGCCGACGACATGCCGGCCCACATCAAGGCCGCGCTTCTGCCCGTGTCGCTGCAGATCCCCGTCCGCGACGGGCATCTCGTCCTCGGGACGTGGCAGGGCATCTACCTGGTCGAGCACCGCGACCGGTCGCATCAGCGGCGGGTTGCCGCGCATTTCGCGCCGGATCGCGCGCAGGGGTGAGTCCGTTTGGCCACCCTCCATCTGGTAGGCCGAAATCCCCACTACCCAAGTTTTATCCCCAACCCTATAGTCGCGGTATTGAGGCGGCCGTGAGGCCCAAGAACCACAGACCAATGCCGCGAGACACGCGGCTTGGTGACAAAAAGGGGAAGGCCGATGCGCTGCCCGTTCTGCGGAAATGTCGATACCCAGGTGAAGGATTCGCGCCCGGCGGAAGATCACGTCGCGATCCGGCGGCGGCGCTTCTGCCCGGCCTGCGGCGGACGCTTCACCACCTACGAGCGCGTGCAACTGCGCGATCTCGTGGTGATAAAATCCAATGGCAAGCGCGAGGATTTCGATCGCGACAAGCTGGAGCGCTCGGTCCGGATCGCGCTGCAGAAGCGTCCGGTGGAGCCCGAGCGCATCGATCAGATGATCTCGGGCATCGTGCGGCGGCTTGAAAGCATGGGCGAGACAGATATCGCCTCGAAAACGATCGGCGAGATCGTGATGGAACGGCTGGCTGCCATCGACCCGGTCGCCTATGTCCGGTTTGCCAGCGTTTACAAGAACTTCCAGGCAACGGATGATTTCGAGGATTTCCTTGCGGAACTCAGGCCGCCGGTTCCGCCCGGCACCTAGACCATGAGGGGCGACACCGACCGGCGTTTCATGGCGCTCGCGCTGTCGCTGGCACGCCGCGGGATGGGCCGTGTCTGGCCGAACCCGGCCGTGGGCTGCGTCATCGTCAGGGACGGCCGCATCGTCGGGCGCGGCTGGACGCAGGATGGCGGACGGCCCCATGCCGAACGCGTGGCGCTGGATCAGGCAGGCGCGATGGCGGCGGGCGCCACGGCCTATGTGACGCTCGAGCCCTGCAATCACACCGGACAGACGCCGCCCTGCAGCAGCGCGTTGGTCGAGGCAGGCGTTGCGCGCGTGGTCGTGGCGACCGGAGACCCCGATCCGCGCACTGCAGGCCGTGGTATCGCGACGCTGCGCGCGGCAGGGATCGAGGTCGAGACGGGCGTTCTGGAAGACGCGGCGCGGCACGATCATGCGGGGTTTCTGTCGCGTGTCGTCACCGGGCGCCCCGTGGTCAGCCTGAAGCTCGCCGCGACGCTGGACGGGCGTATCGCAACGGCGACGGGCGAAAGCCGCTGGATCACGGGCCCGCGGGCGCGGCACTGGGTACATGCGCAGCGCGCCTGCCACGATGCCGTCATGGTGGGCGCGGGGACCGCGCGCAGCGACAATCCGCAACTCACGGTGCGGGGCTTCGGCGCGGTGCCACAACCGGTGCGTGTGGTGCTCTCGCGACGGCTGGACCTGCCGCGGGACGGACATCTGGCCCGTACGGCGCGGGATGTGCCTGTCTGGCTGATCCACGGGCGCGAGGCCCCTGAGGACGCGCGCGCCGCGTGGCGGCAGGCGGGTGCGACGCTGCTCGAGGTGGCGTCGGCTCCGGGCGGGCATCTCGATGTCGAGAGTGCCATGGCCGCACTTGGGAACTGGGGGCTGACGCGCATCTTCTGCGAGGGCGGCGGCACGCTGGCGGCGGCGCTGCTGGCGGCGGATCTGGTCGATACGCTGTGGCTCGTGACCGCGGGGCGGGCCATCGGAGCGGAGGGCACGCCGGCGGTGGGCGCCATGGGCGTCGCCGTCTTGTCAGAGGCGCCGACCCTGCGTCTTGCGGGGGTGGAGGTGCTCGGCGAGGATGTTCTGACGCGCTGGGAACGGTAGTCGGGCGGCGCCGGGCGGCAATGTCAGATGTCGCAAAAATACAAGAAATTCCTCAATATATCTGTGGATAACTCGAAAAATACAGGAAAATTCACCGTTTTGTGAAAGTGCGGGTGATCCTGCCGCGAAGGGCTTGTAGCGTCGCGAGGAGGCCTTTGCGCGGCGCCGGCACCCCGTTTGCCAGCCGCTCAACTGCCACTTCGACCGGGCAGGGCAGGCCCGTGACAGGGTCATGGTAGCGCGGGTAGAGGATGAGGGCGGCATGGACGAAGGCCGCCAGCGAGGGGCGCGCCGAGCGCCGCTCCGGAACCGCTCCCAGATCGGAGGTCAGCCCCCAGCCGGCGTAGAACGGCGCGCCCAGCGTCGTGACCCGCACGCTCCGGATCAGCGCCTCGAACCCCAGCCCCGAGGTCATCGTCACGACGCGATCCGCCACCCCGATCAGCGCCGTCGGGTCGGTATCCTTCGCCACATGATCGGCGAGGTCCACGAGATCGCCGATGGGCACGGCGCCCTTGCGCAGGCCAGCCTCCACGTCAGGGTGCGGTTTGTAGATCAGGAACGCCGTTGGATGTAGCCGCCGTGCCGTCCTGAGGAGGTCGAGATTCGTGTCCACGTCACCCGCTCCGCGCAGGACGGAGGCATCGTCCTCCACCTGTCCGGGGACGAGGATGATCTCGCGGTCACCGGGAAGTTCCGGGAGCGCGGTCTCGCCAACGAGGTTGTATTTCGTGATTTTCTGCCGGGTGAGCGCCGTGATCAACCGCTCCGCCCGCCGCAGGCGCGCGGGGTCCAGCCGTGCGGCCTCGGCGACGCGCCGTTCGAAGCGGCTTTCGCGGTGCGGGTCGTAGTAGATCCCGAGATCGTCCTGTACGAGTGACACGGGCGGCACCAGGCGCGCACCAAGCCCGCTTGAACGCAGGAACCCGTCCTCGACCCGAAGGAGCGGCCGGTCGGCGCGGGCGCAAGCCGCGGATAGCATGTCGGTCTCGCGGCTGGCCCAGACCTGAACCGGGTGACCGTCGCCGATGGCGGGGCCCGTGTCCTTGTGGAAGGTCACGCGGCCGCCGGCGGTCCCGAAAAAGGCGCGGTGATGGGCGTGTTTCCAGTCCTTGAACCCGATGGCTGCATAGCCGTGGCGGTCCTCGCGCCAAGCCCGCGCCTGCGTCTCCAGCGCAGCGAGCGTGTCTTCCACCGGACAGAGCCGGTCGCGATAGGGATCGTACCATACCGGATAGAGAATCATCGCCGCTGCCACGAGTTGCGCCCGGGTCAGCGCGCGGCCCCGGCGGGCGGGCATGGGGCGGCGGTCGTCGGTCAGCCCCCAACCGGCGTAGAACGGCACGCCGAAGGTCACCGGGCGATGACCGGCGAGGATGGCCTCGAAGCCCAGCTGGCTCGATACCGTGTAGACGGCGCGGGCATGCTCGAAGAGCCGCCAGGGCGAGATCGGGCGATCCTCGATCACCACGCCGGGCGGCAATGCACCGGGATCGAAATGTCCCTCCCGGTGGCCGGCCTGCGACTCGGGGTGCGTCTTGATGACGAGGATCGCGTCGGGGTGATCCTGGCGTGCCCATGTCAGCATCTCGGCAAAGCTGTCGGCATTCGCCTCGCCCAGCCGGATCGAGGCGTCGCCCCGGGTCTGGTCGACGATCAGGACGAAGCCGGGATCGGGCGGTTCGAGGGAGGGATCGACGGCGGCGTACTTGCCCAGATGCGCCTCGGCCATGCGCGCGATGACATCGCGGGCTCGGTCCAGAAGTACCGTATTGTCAAGGGGATGGCGCGCAAGCAGGGTTTCGAGATCCGACGGACGCGTGGCGTCGAAATGGATGCCGCTTCGATCGACGACCAACCCCAGCGGCGGTTCACCGGAGCGCCCCGGATGGAGGGATCGGAGAAAGGCATCCTCCACCCGCACCAGCGCCGCACCGGTCGCCTTCGCGGCCGCCTCCCCGCGGGGGGCGTGGGGGGAATGACCCCAGACCAGAACGTCGTCATCGGCGCCGGGCTTGCCAAGCCTCAGGTCATGGCCCGCCAGCGTCAGGATGCGCCGGACGCGGGGCTGGGTCAGGAAACCCGTGTTGAAGTGATAGCCCGCGCGCCGCCCGTGCGGCGTGGTGCCTTCGGCGAAGAATCCGTCGGGCCGGTCAGGGACCGCGGGGGCGCGGTCCTGTTGCGTGCCCATTCGCGCGTTACTCGCCGATGCCGGAGAGCTGATCGGCCAGACCAACGGTGCTCGTCAGCGATCCGGTCAGCGCGCTGATGGCATTGTTCCACTGGCTGATCGGCGCGGCCGTGACATAGACCGTATCGCCGTCGCGAATGGTGAAATCACGCGCCTCGAACATGCCGGTGGGTGCGGTCAGATCCATCACGTAGACGAAGCGCTGCGTGCCGACGAGGTCGTGGCGCCCCAGCACGGCGTTGGCGATCTGTGCAGGTTCGTTACGCAGAACGAAGACACCCGACGGGTCGGCCAGGAGCGGATTGAGCCCGCCGACCGAGGCGATGGCCTCGAGCGCCGAGATGCTCTGGTTCTGGAACTCCACAATGCTTTGCTGCCCGGTGGCGCCGAGCGCGGTGAAGGACCGGCTGTCCTCCTCCACGAAGATGCGGTCGCCTGCCCTGACCGCGATGTCGGCATGGCCTGCGCGGAAGATGTCCTCGTACCAGATCGTGCCGGAGTGTCCGCCGCGAAGCACGGTGACCTGCGCGATCTCGGGCTCGACCGCGACGCCGCCGGCGGCGGCCAGCATGCCCGACAGGGTCGAGGTGGGGCGCTGGATCGGGTAGATGCCCTGAGCCGCGACGGCGCCCGACACCGTGACCGTCGCCCCGTCGCCAGCCTCGCGACGCACGATGACCTGCGGGTCAGGCGTCTGTTCGTCGAGATTGCGCGTGATCATCTCGCGCAGTTGTTCGGTGGTGTTGCCTGCTGCGCGGATGCGGCCTGCATAGGGAATGAAGATGAAGCCCGCGCCATCGACCTGAACGGCTTCGACGGAGGCGGCGGTGCCGCCCTCGCCGGCCAGAAGACCGTCGCTCACGTTCTCGTAGATGGTAAGCGCCAGAAGGTCGCCAGGACGGATGACCTCGGTGTCCGACGCATCGGCGTTGAGGAGCGAGGACGGGAAGCCCAGGACCGGTGCGGAGGCCGTGACGGAGGTCACGCGGGAATTTACCTCGACGATGAACGCATCGCCCTGATTCTGGACGGAACCAGCGAAGAGCTCGTTGCGGGTAGGGCCGGCGCCGGGAAGCAGCGCACACGACGATGCCGCCGACACAACGACACATAGCGCGGCCAGACGGCCCACGCGGGGGACCAGCGATGTCACGGAGTTGGCTCCTTGATTGCCTGAAACTGCCTCGGGTATTTTATTTTTTTAAATCGGTACCGAAAAAACCCTGTTGGTGAAAGCCCTTGGTTATTTCACTACGGCAAGGTGTTGCTTTGATGCCTGCCCCGGCTGCTGCAGGGCCGTGTAGCCGTCCTCGGCGCGCAACATGCGATCGACGGCGGCGCGCAGGACCTGCCGTCGTCCGCGCGCGGCGTAGAAACTGCCCGGAAGTTGCGATGTTTGCAGGAGATAATGCCGGAAGTCCCGGTAGGCGGCGCTGTCTGGGCGCGCCGGATCACGGAAGAACGCTTCGAGCGGTTGATCCGACACGAACTCCGGCTTGCCGTAGACGGCCGCTCCGAAGCATTTGAGCGGAAGGCCGCGCCAGAGCGCCTGCTGGGCGGCCGTGGAATTGACGGTGACGGCAGACCGCGCACTGTCCAGCAGCGGCGCAAGTTTGCCGCCGCGTACGAAATGGACCCTGTGGGCGACGCCATGTTTGTCCGCCGACCGGCGGATGGCAGCGCGCAGTGGCGTGCGCCCGTCCTCCAGCGGATGCGCCTTGAAGACGAGGTGGTGATGGGCCGGCGCGCCCTTTGCGAACCCGCCGATGACGGTGTCGACGAATTCCGCTTGCGAGGCGAAGGGGCCGTGGTCGCGGAAACTCGCGTCATGCTCAAGTTGAAGGAGCGCCAGGTGATAAGGGTAGCCGCCGCGAAGGACGCTCCGTGTCGCCGCCATCCGGTCGAGCCAATGCCACCCCATAAGCGCGAGGCGCTTGAGATAGAGCCGGAACTCCTGCCGCACGGAAAGCGCGCGGTGGGGCAGAACCGCCGTGTATCGGCGGTTCGCCACAAGAACGATGCCGTGGTAGAGGGCCCCGTAGAAGACATGCTCGCGCAGCGCGCCCCAGCGTGCTGGGACGTCCGGCAGATCCATGTCGATCCCCTCCAGCGCGCGGCGCATCTGTTCTACCGTGGTCGCCATGACCGGCGAGTTGCCGTTGGCGCCGTCCCGTTCGTAGGTCACCCAGTAGGGACGCAGGTAGCCCTCTTCGAACACGTGCACGGTGATGCCGCGGCGCCGCGCCTGCGTGATCGCCGCGGCGTGGATCGGACGGGTGTCGCCGTAGACCACGAGGTCGGTGACGCCTTGTGTGGCCATGATGCCGCCGACCGTTTCCTCCCATCCGGACAGCGGCGCGGTCTGCGCGATGTAACTATCCCGTTCCGGCCAGAACGCATCGTCGCCGCGGTTGAACCCTACCCGCAGGGTTCGCGCGCCGCCGTCGCGCAGGGCGCGCGACAATTGCCAGAAGAACGGACCGTGGGGGCCCTGCAGAAACAGGAAGACGCGCGGGTCCGGTCGTGGCGTCAGGGCATGTGTCACGGGTTTTCCCTGTATTGGCGCTTCCGGCCCACCCGGCGCGCGGGCGGAAGGTTAGGCAGGTTTTGCATCGATTGCACCCGGTTAGGTGGCCCGGCGCGCGGTGTTCGTCAGGGGCGTGACAAGTTGGCTTTTCCTTGCCCTCGGGTCTCCGCCGGCGCTAGGTGTGGGCGCAGCAAGGAACGCAATGGCGGAGAGGGAAATGTTCACCGGGATCATCACCGATGTGGGGCGGGTTCTGAGCCTCGATCATCGCGGCGACCTGCACGCGCGGATCGGGACCGTCTACGAGACGGCGGGCATCGATATCGGTGCGTCGATCGCCTGCAACGGCGTCTGCCTGACGGTGACGGAGACCGGCGCGGACTGGTTCGGCGTCACCATCTCGGCCGAGACACTGTCGAAATCGACGCTCGGTGGCTGGGCCGAAGGGGCGCCGGTGAACCTCGAGCGCGCGCTCAAGGTCGGCGACGAATTGGGCGGTCATATCGTCTCGGGTCATGTGGACGGCGTGGCCGAGATCGTCGCCACCCGGGACGATGGGGAATCGACGCGCTACACCTTCCGCGCGCCGGAGGCGCTTGCCCGTTTCATCGCACCCAAGGGGTCTGTGGCGCTCGACGGCACGTCGCTGACCGTCAACGAGGTCGACGGCGCGGAGTTCGGCGTCAACATCATCCCGCATACCAAGGAGGTGACGACCTGGGGGCGTCTCAATGCCGGGGACCGCGTGAACCTCGAGGTCGATACGATGGCCCGCTACGTGGCGCGGCTGCAGGACTGGCAGGGCGGGTGATTGTTGCTGCTGTTCCGCGCGGTGCCCGCGCGGACGCCTTCGGCGCGCGTATTTCGGGAAAGATGAAGGGTGGAGCGTCGCATGCCTGAGCCGGTCGTCCTCCGTTCCATCGAAGACGGGAGTGGCGCGCGCTGCGTCGATATCCTGTGGGCGGACGCGCGGTTTTTCCGGGTCGAGTGCCGCAGGGACCCCGAAGACAGCCATGGCTGGCGACACGTGAGCGCGAGGTCGGGGGCGTTTGCGACGCAAGAAGCGGCAGTGGACGCGGCGCGCGCGGTTGTAGGCTGGATGGAGAAGGCATGAGCGGGATCGGACATAACGGTGGGCCGTCGATGGAGCCGGGCTACGGTTTTCGCAAGGTGGCGTGGACCAAGGCGCGGCGCGCGCTTCTGCCCAGCCTTCCGCTGGAGGTGGTGCGCGTCCGTGTGACGCGGGCCAGGCGCCTAGGCCTGCCCTACAGGACCTATGCGACCATCCGCGCGACCTCGGGCCGCGATATCGTGGCGTTCCTGTTTTCGGGCAACGCGCTGGGCCTGTCTCCGAGCCGACCCGCGCCGGTCCCGGAGCGGGGCACAAGGCTGGAGGCACTCGACGGCGCGGCGGAGCGCCTGGCCGCCATCTACGCCCCCCTGCGGCCGGTTGACGTGATCCATGCCACGCCCGGCCTCGATGCGGCCGTCACCGCCCCGACGATCCTGACGCCCTGGAGCGAGGCGGGCGCGCGCCTGCGCGGCTTCGTGCGTGATCGCGGCCTGCCGCCCGACGGGGTCGTTTTGATCTCGGCCACGGCGCTGGAGCGGGACTGGTGCATCTCGGCCGGGCTGGCGGGAAACCTGACCGCGGAAGCGTTTTTCGCGCCCGCCGAGTAGAGCCCCTGCCTTTTCACCGGCGTGGCTATGGTCTATCTCGCCCTTCGACGGACGCGCGAAAGGGCCAACATGACGGAGCAGTTTGAAACACCCGGGCCGGTTGAACGGGATTGGTCCGACGCGATCTCCTCGGTCGAGGAGATCATCGAGGATGCCCGCAACGGTCGGATGTTCATTCTTGTCGACCACGAGGACCGCGAAAACGAGGGCGATCTTGTGATCCCCGCGCAGTGGGCGACGCCGGATGCGATCAATTTCATGGCGACGCATGGGCGCGGGTTGATCTGCCTGTCGATGACGTCGGAGCGGATCGAACAGCTGGGTCTCACGCTGATGTCGACCAACAATTCCTCGCGGCATGAAACCGCGTTCACCACCTCCATCGAGGCGCGCGAGGGTGTGACCACCGGCATTTCGGCGTCCGACCGGGCGCGGACGATCCAGGTCGCCATCGACGCCTCCAAGGGCGCGGCCGACATCGCCACGCCGGGCCATGTCTTTCCGCTGCGTGCCCGCACCGGCGGTGTGCTGGTGCGCGCGGGCCATACGGAGGCGGCCGTGGACATCTCGCGGCTGGCGGGGCTCAACCCGTCTGGCGTGATCTGCGAGATCATGAACGAGGACGGGTCGATGGCGCGGCTGCCCGACCTGGTGGCCTTCGCGCAGCATCACAACCTCAAGATCGGCACGATCTCGGACCTGATTTCCTACCGAAGGCGTCACGACAACCTCGTGCGGGTGCGGGACGAACAGCAGGTGGAAAGCGAGTTCGGCGGCACGTGGACACTGCGCATCTACACGGACGAGACGCAGGGCGCAGAGCATATCGTTCTGGTGAAGGGCGATATCTCGGGGCCCGAACCGGTGCTGGTTCGGATGCACGCGATGGACCCGCTTCTGGATGTGGTGGGTGCCGGACCCAAGGGCCGCGCGGGAGAATTCGGCGACGCGATGGAGCTGATCGCGGCCGAGGGGCGCGGTGTTCTAGTTTTGCTGCGCGACCTGACGATGAAGCTGTCGCCGGGTGACGAGGTTTCTCCCCAGACGCTGAGGCAATACGGGCTGGGGGCGCAAATCCTTTCATCGCTCGGAATCTCGGACATGATCCTTCTGACCAATTCGCCCAAGCCCAAGGTGGTGGGGCTGGATGCCTACGGGCTTTCCATCGTGGGCACGCGCAAGATATCGGAGCTTGGATAAATGGCCGGACATTCCGACAACGACCTGGGGCTGCCCACGTTCGACAAGCCGGTGAAGGTCGCCATCGTCATCGCGGCCTACTACACCTCGATCGCCGAGGCGCAGCTGTCTGCGGCGCGCGGCGTTCTGGAGAAGGCGGGCGTGGCGCACGAGACGATCGAGGTTCCGGGATCGCTGGAGATCGCGACGACCATCGGCATCGCGCATCGGCTGTCGAATTTCGACGGCTATGTCGCGCTGGGCTGCGTGATCCGGGGCGCGACCTCGCATTACGACGTGGTGGTGAACGAAAGCGCGCGGGCGCTCACGATGCTGGGCTTGCAGGGCGTGTGCATCGGCAACGGCATCATCACCGTGGAAAACCGTGACCAGGCGGAGGAACGCGCGGATGCCGCGCGGCTCAACACCGCCGGGGGGGCGGCGGAGGCGGCGCTCCACCTCATCGCGTTGACGCGGCGGTTCGGGCAGCCTAAGGGCGGCATAGGTTTCAAGCCCCGCCCCGATGTGATCGAGTTGGCGGGCGATACGGAAGGTCCGACCAGCGCATGAGCGAACCCGCCAACCCGGTTCCCCGCCCCAAGGGCATGAGCCGCGAGGAAAAGCGCCAGATGAAATCGGCCGCGCGGCTTTATGCCGTGCAGGCGCTGTTCCAGATGGAGGCCTCGGGCCAGACGCTGGACACCGTGCGGCAGGAATTCGAGACCCATCGCTTCGGTGCGGTCTACGAGGGTGATGAGATGGCCGAGGGCGACCCGGACCTCTTCCGCAAGACGCTCGAGGACGCGCTGAACTGGCAGGCGAAGCTCGACCAGATGACCGACCGGGCGCTTGTCGCGAAATGGCCCATCGACCGGATCGACCCCACGCTCAGGGCGCTGTTTCGCGCGGCCGGCGCGGAGCTGATCGAGGGGGATGCACCGCCCAAGGTCGTCATCACCGAATATGTCGACGTGGCGCGTGCGTTCTTCCCCGAGGGGCGGGAGGCGAAATTCGTGAACGCGGTGCTCGACCACATGGCACGTGAGGCGAAGCCCGAGGCGTTCTGACCGGGCGCAAATCTTTCTTTCCGCGAACCTTGCAGTGCGTCGGCGCGTTGCGCATCTGAGCCGGATTATGCGCGGGGTCGCGCAGGGGAGAGGTGTGGGCGCGATGGATGCGATCATGATGGCGGTGGGGCTCGTGCTCCTGCTCGGCGGGGGCGAGGCGCTCGTGCGGGGCGGCGTGGCCTTCGCCACCCGCATGCGGTTGCCAATGGCGGTCGTCGGAGCGGTCGTTCTGGGCTTCGGCACGTCGATGCCGGAGCTCCTGACATCGCTTTCGGCGGCATGGTCGGGGGCGCCCGGCATCGCGGTCGGCAATGTCGTGGGCTCCAACATCGCCAACATTCTCCTGATCCTGGGGGTTGCGGCGCTGATCGCCGTGGTTTCTGGCGATACGGCCACTGCCGAGGATCGGCTCTGGCTCATGGCGGCGACGGCGCTGGGCTTCGGGCTTCTGGTGCTCCGCGCCACGCTGGGCCGGGTCGAGGGGGCTGCCCTCTTGGCTGCGCTTGCCCTTTACATCTGGCGGTCGCTGTCGCGGGACAGCGCGATGGAGCCCGTACCCGTGATCGAAGGCATGGCGGGTTGGCGCATCGGGGCCTTCCTGTTCCTCGGCCTCGGTGCGCTCATGGCTGGCGCGCAACTGCTGGTCACCGGGGCCACGGGCATCGCGCGGGGCCTTGGCGTCAGCGAAACCGTGATCGGCCTGACCGTGGTGGCCGTGGGCACCTCCCTGCCGGAGCTTGCGACCTCCGTGACGGCCGCGCGGCGGGGCGAGGCGGGGCTGGCGCTGGGCAACATCCTCGGCTCCAACGTCTTCAACATCTTCGCGATCCTCGGCCTGACCGCTGCGATCGTTCCGATCCCCGTGCCGGAGGGACTGACCGCCGTGGACCTGGCGTTCTTTGCGGGCTCGGCGCTGGCGCTGATCGGCTTTCTCTTCGCCGGGCGGATCGGGCGGGGCGGCGGTCTGGTCCTTCTGGTCAGCTATGGCGTCTATGTTGCGTGGCTCGCGCTCAACGCCGCCTGATTTTCCGGCAACCACCCGCTGCCGAGGCGGACAGGATGCCGCGCGCCCTTGCGGAATGGCGGATCAATGTTACTTTCTGACTCAACCAAGGGAGATGCAAGATGCCCGACCATATCAAGATGATCCTGCGCCATGGCTTTTTTGGCTTTCTCATTGCGGTTGCCTTCGTGACTGGGTTGCTCGCCTTCAACGTGGCGAACCTCTGGCACCTGGTGACGCATACCGCCGAGGGGCCCATCGCGGTCCTGATGCTTGTGGTGTTCTCCACGGTTACCTTCGGCTCGGTGCAGATCGGATACAAGATCATGAGCATGGGTGAAGAGGATGACGAACCGCGCGGCGGCACGCGTGATCCCATCGGCAGTTTCGACGCGATCCCGATCCCCGTTCGCACGGACGATCGCCGCGCCTGAGACGCGCCTGTTATCGGGCGATGAACACGACAGGAAACCGGTGCTTCGGCGCCGGTTTTTTTGTGAATGGCTGAGGGGAGTGGGTGACGGGACCACACCAACCGTGGAGGCGTTCATTCCCGAGGACCTGTATATACAGGTGGGCGCCAGGTAACCGGACCACGATCCAGCCAGAGCCAGCTCCCTCGGATTTGCTTAAGGCCACCGGAATATTGCCACAGGCACGAGAAGGGCAGTACCCGTCACACCGACATCTAGGGCGCAACGGGCGGCGGAACAAGGGGGGCGCCGTTGCCCAGTTGGTTGCAAATGTTCCGTTAATGTTCCATCTATGGGCGCATGTCCGCAACCGATCCCATCCCCCTCATGCCCGGCCAGCTTCTGGCGCGTGGCGTGTGCCGGCACCTTGCCACCCACGGCTTCGTCACGTTGGAGGAGTTCACCCCCGAACGCGGCAAGCGTCTGGATGTCATGGCGCTGGGACCGAAGGGCGAGCTCTGGATCGTGGAATGCAAGTCCAGCCGGGCCGATTTCGCCTCGGACGCGAAATGGGGCGGGTATCTGGACTGGGGCGACCGCTATTTCTGGGCCGTGGACGCGGATTTCCCGGTGGAGCTTTTGCCGGAGGAAACCGGTTTGATCCTTGCCGACCCTTATGACGCGGAGATCGTGCGCATGGGCCCTGAGACGAAACTGGCGGGCGCACGGCGCAAGGCGGTGACGCAACGCTTTGCCCGGGTGGCGGCGCAGCGTCTTCAGGTCTTGCGCGATCCGGGCGCCCCTTTCGGGGTCTCGTTCTGATCCCGCACGCGGTTCACAGCCATCATCGTCGCGGACGGCCCGATCAACTCGAAGACGACGGTCGTGGCGACCGTCACGGTGAGGATCGTGTCGTGCCACTCCGGGAAAGCCTCTCCCGCCACCAGTGCCATGCCGACGGCGACGCCCGCCTGCGGCAGGAGCGCGGGGCCGATCCAACGGCGTTCGATGGAAGGCAGTCCGGCGAGATGCCCTCCGATCCAGCCGCCAATGACCCGCGACACGGTGCGCAGCACGACAAAGGTCAGCCCGACCGCGCCCAGTTCCGGCAAGCGCTCGACCTCCAGTGCCGCGCCGGCCAACAGAAAGAACATCAGCATGAAGGGCCATTCCATGTGCTCGATCTCGTGGAACGGTCGCTCGTGATGGCGCGCGAAATTGGCGACGACGGCGCCGGCGGTGATCCCCGCCAGCAGCGCCGAGACGTCGAGCCAGATCGCCAGCCCTGCCGTGAGGAACACAACGGCCAGCGCCTCGGACTGCATCGGCTCCCCCGCCGCGACGCGCCCGGTGACCATCGCCGCCGGAAGCCCGGTTACAAACCCCACCAGCAGCGCGCCGCCGAGGTCCTTTCCGGCCAGAAGGATCGAGTTTTCGGGGCCAACCCCGTCCGCGTACGGTCCGGCCACGGCGGCGCCCACGAAAACGAGGACGATGCTGAATACGATCAGGCCCGCCGCGTCGTCGACAGCCACGATCCCCCTGATCCGGTTGGCGAAAGGCCCCGAGGCGTGGGTCTGGGTCAGCACGTCGATCGTGGCCGCCGGTGCCGTGGCTGTGCCGATCGCCGCGAGGATCAACGCAAGTCCGGGGGCGAGCCCGATGGCCCAGAGACCCGCCGCCATCACCAGCGTCGTCACCAGGACCAGAACGCAGGTGATGACAAGGATCTCACGCCCGTGGACGGCGAGGTTTTCGCGCGTGAGTGCATTGCCCAGCAAGAACGCCACCAGCGCGAGCGCGGCCGTGGACACCGTCTCGAACCAGCCGTTCGTTATCTCCGGGATCAGCGAGAGCCCCGCAGGCCCGACAGCGATGCCAATCACGAGCAGGAGCGTCACGCGCGGCAGGCGCGTGCGTCGTGCGGCGATGTCGGCCACAAGCCCGGCAACGAACAGTCCGCCAAGGGTCAGGAACAGAAGCGAAATGTCATCCATGCGCGCCACACTGGGGCCAAGGCCCCGCGCCGCGCCTTGATGCGGGTCAAGTGGGGGTCAGCGCTTCTTGGCGATCTTGCGTGCGGCGGCGGCGGCGGCCCGAAGCTCCTCGGCGATCTCCTCCGCCTCTTCGGGCTCGAAATCCAGCGGCAGGTCGATCCCGTCCCCTTCGAGATAGATCCGCACCATACCCAGCGTCGTCGGCCCGATCTGGATGCTGGCGGCTGTGTCGCTTTCGCTGTCGATGCCCATCTGCGTGTTCCTCGCGGTGCTGCAGGGCTGCGATAGAGGCTTGTATTTGAGGCGACAAGAGGCAAATGCTTGCAGAAAGCAGGGGAACCAAATGCCAAGGTGGGCTTTGCCTGCGTCCGGTCCGAACCCGTGCACTCCTTTGGCGTGGATCTCGTCGAGCAGGAATGGGTCCGCGATCTTTGATTGCGTGGAAAACACGTGGTTTCCGTCCCGTTTTTCGCAAGCAAATCGTCCAGCGCCCTGCATGGGCCCGGCGCCACCGTCCCCCTTGCAATCGTCGCCTCCCGGCGCTATCCCGCGCGCCAGTGCCGCCTTAGCTCAGTTGGTTAGAGCGCTGGATTGTGGATCCAGAGGTCGCCCGTTCGAGCCGGGCAGGCGGTACCATTCACCTACTCGCCCAGATCGAAGGTTTGCAGCACCGCGCCCGAAGCCCTGTCATGGACACGGATGACGCCATCGTCTCCGATGACGACTGCGCGCCCGTCGATGACGCTGAAGCCCACGATGCCAACGCCGTCGGGCGGCGCGTATTCGCCGGGCGCGATCGTCACCGTCTGGGGGGCTGCGTTCAGGCGGATGACAAGCAGCGCGGTGATCGTTATCACCCCTGCGATCATCGCCACGGTCAGGACCGTCACCAGTATCTTGAGAAAGCGCAGGTCACGGGGCAGGGCCGTGGCGTCTTTCTCCTCCGGAGCTTGCCCCATGTCGTCTGCCACGTCGCACACCCGCGTTGTCCAGTTCCGGATCGGTCCCGACCCGGCACCCCGTCTTGATAAGGCACTCGGCCGCGACGTGCCAGAGGCGGCGGCCCTCAGCCGTTCGCGCCTCGCGCGGCTGATCGAGGCCGGCGCGGTCGCGGTGAACGGCGCGGTCGTCACCGATCTGCGGGCGAAGCTGGGCGAAGGCGACAGTATCGAGATCACCGTGGAAGAGGCGACGGAGGTCGATACCGCGCCCGAGGCCATCCCGCTGGACATCCTGCACGAAGATGCCGACCTGATCGTCGTGAACAAACCCGCCGGCATGGTCGTGCATCCCGCCCCCGGCACGCCCGGCGGCACGCTTGTCAACGCGCTGTTGCATCATTTCGGCGGCAACCTGTCGGGGATCGGTGGCGAGAAACGGCCCGGCATCGTGCATCGCATCGACAAGGACACCTCGGGCCTTCTGGTCGTGGCCAAGTCCGACCGCGCCCACCACGGGTTGGCGGCGCAATTCGCCGATCACAGCATCACGCGCGAATACCAGGCGCTGTGCCATGGCGTGCCGGATGCCGCCGACCCAAGGTTGCGCGGGATCCGGGGCGTCCACGTGGGTGCGGGCGGTACTGTCCGTATTTCGACGCATCTCGCGCGCCACAAGACCGACCGTCAGCGCCAGGCCGTCCTTTTCGAAGGCGGGCGCCATGCCGTCACGCATCTGCAGGTCGAGGAGAGCTTTTCCGGTATGGCGGCCCGCGTGTCCTGCCGGCTGGAGACGGGGCGGACGCACCAGATCCGCGTGCACATGTCCCATATCGGCCACGCCCTGATCGGGGATCCCGTCTATGGCGGGCGCCGGCGGGTGTCGGAAAAGCTGCTGGGTCCGTTCGCCGATGAAGTGAACGGGTTCGGCCGGCAGGCGCTTCATGCCGCGACGCTTGGCTTCGTGCATCCCGTGAGCGGCGAGTTTTTTCAATTCAGTGCCGAACTTCCGCCGGATATCGCGCGTTTGCTTACCGGGCTGCGCGACGCGGTCGGGTAATCTGTGCACACATGCACGTGAGAAAAGGAAATCCCGGATTGATGTTCGTTGTGGCATGATGCATAAAACTGAACCGAACGGTGCAGTTTTTCGCGTCTGCGCCTTGACGAAAAGTTAACGAGGTTTACATCAACCCCAATTGCGCGCCAGATCGCGCGCTCGAACAACAGAGGGGGACAATGACATGGCCACCTACGCAAATCTTCCCGCGCCGTCGCCGGAGCAGGGCCTAAATCGGTATCTGCAGGAAATCCGCAAGTTCCCGATGCTCGAGCCCGAGCAGGAATACATGCTCGCCAAGCGCTGGGTCGAGGATCAGGACACCGACGCGGCGCATCAGCTCGTCACCAGCCACCTGCGGCTCGCCGCCAAGATCGCCATGGGCTATCGCGGCTATGGCCTGCCCCAGGCTGAGGTGATCTCGGAGGCGAATGTGGGCCTCATGCAGGCGGTCAAACGCTTCGACCCTGAAAGGGGTTTTCGGCTTGCGACCTATGCCATGTGGTGGATCCGCGCCGCGATCCAGGAATATATCCTGCGGTCGTGGAGCCTGGTGAAGCTCGGCACGACCTCGGCGCAGAAGAAGCTCTTCTTCAACCTGCGCAAGGCCAAGGCGCGGATCGGCGCGCTGGAAGAAGGCGATCTTCGCCCCGAGAACGTCCAGCGTATCGCCCATGATCTCGGAGTCACCGAGGACGAGGTGATCTCGATGAACCGGCGCCTGTCGGGAGGCGACGCGTCGCTCAACGCCACCGTGGGATCCGAGGATGACAGCGCCACCCAATGGCAGGACTGGCTGGAGGATGAAGGCGCCAACCAGGCCGAGGAGTACGCCGAGAAAGATGAATTCACCCAGCGTATCGCGTTGATGGGTGAGGCGATGGATGTCCTTAACGAGCGGGAGCGCGACATCCTCACTCAACGCCGCCTGCAGGACAGTCCGGTCACGCTTGAGGAGCTTTCGGGCGTCTACAATGTCAGCCGCGAACGCATCCGCCAGATCGAGGTGCGCGCCTTCGAGAAACTGCAGAAGCGGATGCGCGACCTTGCCAAGGAACAGGGGATGATGGCCTCGGCCTGATCGGCGCCTGTCATCCCGGAACGACCGGCCGCGCGGACCCAAAGCCGCGCGGCCTTTTTTTGTCGGATGGCCCCCTTGCCAGCAGCGCCGCACAGTTGCCGTGAGGGGTTTCAAGCGCCTGGGGTACACGCTATGCCGGGACATGACCAAAGCTGCAGTGAATTGGGGCATCCTCGGTGCCTCGGGCTTCGCCCGCAAGGTCATGGGCCCCGCGATCAACGAGGCGCGCCGGTCGCGCCTTGTGGCGCTGGCCACGCGTGACGCGGCGAGGGCCGCGCCGTTTTCGGACCTTGCCCCCGGCCTGCGGGTGCATGAGAGTTACGAGGCGCTGCTGGCCGACCCGGACATCGACGCGGTCTACATTCCCTTGCCCAACGCGCTTCACGTGGAATGGACGGACCGGGCGGTGCGCGCGGGCAAGGCCGTTCTTTGCGAAAAGCCGATCGGCCTGACCGCGTCGGATGTTGGGCGGCTCATCGCGCTGCGCGACGCGTCGGGCGCGTTCATCGCCGAGGCCTGGATGCCTGCGCATCACCCGCAATGGCTCAAGGCGCGCGAGATCGTGGCGCGCGGCGATCTGGGGCGGCTTCACACCGTCACCGGCGTCTTCACTTACGGGTTGAGCGACCCTGCGAACGTGCGCAACAGTGCTGCTCTTGCGGGCGGGGCGATGCGCGATATCGGTGTCTATCCCGTGGGTGCCTTCCGCTTCGCCACGGGGCTCGAGCCCGCCGTGATCCGCGCCGAGGCCGAATGGGAGAATGGCGTCGACACCTCCACTTGGGTCGATGCCCGCGCCGGAGACGTACGGTTCCGGTTCCACGTCTCCATGCGTACGACCAAGCGGCAGGAAATGGTGTTCGAGGGGGATGGCGGCTGGCTGACCGTCAACGCACCTTTCAATGCAGCAGAGTATGGTCAGGCCGACATAGTCCTGCGGCAGCCCGAAGGAGCCGATCGGGTTTTCCGTTTTCCGACTGCGCGGCAATACGTGAACCAGGTCGAAGCCGTGGGCGCCACCCTGCTGGACGGGGCCGAGTATCCCATGCCGCTCGAGACCTCTCTGGGTACGCAACGGGTGCTCGACGCCGTGTTCGACAGCCTTGGCATGCATGGTTAGCAGGGGATCCATCGGCGGGGGAAACTGGCGATTGCCGGGGACGGGGTCCTGGCCCTAGGATACACCCGACCAATGGCGGGTGAGGTGCGGCGGTGCCCCGGAATGACGACGACAATATCGACGGGCGGGTCCATGGCGAACAGCCCGGAACGTCCGACAAGGACCACTTGGGGTGGCGTCTGCTCTACGTGATTCTGATCGCGTTCATGCTGTCGATCTCTCAGACCGTTCTGACTGTCCTGACGGTGGTGCAGTTCATCATCATGCTGGTCAACAACGGCGAGCGGAACGCGCGGCTCGCGGATTTTGGCACCGATCTGGGTATCTGGATGGCGAAGGCCGCGCGCTACCAGTCGGCCGCGTCCGAAGTGAAGCCCTGGCCCTGGACCGATCTCGACTGAGGTGCAGACTGCGCCCGGTGGGCGCGACCTGCGTCAGTTTGGCCAAGTGAATTACCCGGGATTGACGAATCCGACCAAAGAACTCAGGTTTGGAGAAGTACACCCGTTGAGCAGGTTCCGATGTCTCACTCCTTCCACGTTCCGTCCTTTTTTGCCGTGACACCTCATGTGGGGCGCGCGTCATGATCGTCTGCCACTGCACCAACATCAGCGATCACGAAATCCATTCGGCCATCGACTGGATGCGCGCCGCCGACCCCGACACGATCATCACCCCCGGCAAGGTCTACCGCGCGCTCGGCAAAAAAGCGGACTGTGGTGGATGTCTTTCACTTTTCATGTCAACCATGGCGTCCAGTTCCAGCCTGAAGGTGCCGGCGGAACTGCGGGGCCTGAAGGAACGGAAAGTGAAAGGATAAAATCAATGAAGGGTGATGAAAAAGTCATCGAATACCTCAACGCGGCGCTTCGCAGCGAACTGACGGCCGTTAGCCAGTACTGGCTGCACTACCGGCTACAGGAGGACTGGGGCTTTGGCCGGATCGCCGCGAAATCGCGCGAGGAAAGCATCGAGGAGATGCATCACGCCGACAAGCTGATCGAACGGATCATCTTTCTGGGCGGCCATCCCAACCTGCAGAAGCTCGACCCGCTGCGCATCGGTCAGAACCTGAAGGAAACGCTGGAGTCCGATCTCGCCGCCGAGCATGAGGCGCGGACGCTCTACATCGAGGCGCGCGATCATTGCGAGGCGGTCAGGGACTACGTTTCCAAGGCATTGTTCGAGGAACTGATCGCCGACGAGGAAGGTCACATCGACTTCATCGAGACGCAGCTGGAGCTTCAGGAAACGATCGGCGACGCGAATTACGGCATGCTGCAGGCGAAGCCGGCGGACGAAGCCGAGTAATTGCGACCTTACTGTTCCAGAGACTGAAAAGGGCGCTGCAGGGAAACCTGCGGCGCTCTATTGTCTTGTAATGACGCTTTCGCCGTCTTGGCTTCCTCGCGCGCTGGTGTCGACATATCCCAGGGCGGTCATGACGGCGAGACCGAGGATGAATGCAAACAATGCCCAGAGGAAGACGCGGTCGAGGTAACTCGATCGCTTTGTGCTGTGTGCTGAAGCCAGATGCATCCGCTGCCCTTGCGCCGGCGCGCCGCGCGTGTGGGGAGACGGGGCGGCGACGGATGCGCGCTGGGCACGGGGCTGGGCACGGGGTGGTGTGGCGGCCTGGTGGGGCGCTGACTTTGGCTCGGTGACGGCCGGCACCTGTGGGGCGTAGACGATCGCCGCTGCGTCGCGCGGGGCCCTGGCCGGTTCTGGGTGGGGCGTGCGGTTCGGCTCATGGGCGGGCACCTCGGCCTCGGCGCGTTTCATCTCCTCCGCGGCATGGGCGGGGACCTCGGGCTTTTCGACGCTGTCCTGCGCCGTCACGGCGAGGGGTGCGCTGCGCTGAAGCATCTGGCGCGCGTCGTCTACGACCGGCTGGTAGTCGTCCGGCAAGGATTCGGCGGATTTCAGAATGTATTTCGCCGCACCGATCTGGAATTGCCGGGCCTCGTCGACATCATCGCACAGGCCCAGCATTTTCGACATCACGAAGAGCGTGAATTCCTCCGGGCCGAAACTGTCGCGCGTTTCGGACATGCGGTCGAAGGCCTCGTCGAGCAGGTCGATCATCGGCACACAGGGACCCGAGATCAGCGCATCGCTGACATGTTCGGTCATCGCCCGGAGCGCTTCGCCGTAATACACGATACGGAAAAGTGCGTCCTCGCGCGCAAGACCGCCGGGGACCGACGCCGAAGGTATGACGACCGATGATGATCCGTCCATGTTCCGTCCCCGTGCGCTCTGCCCCGCGTTCCGAGGCGTGATACGGCGCTTATCAACCCATGCCTTTCAGTAAACGGCAAAACCCGCCATTCGGCAACGGTGCAATGGCTATGTGCCGCCGCATTTGCCGACGGAAGGCCGGGAATTCCGTAACTCTGCACAAGGATCCGCCGATTCGGGGTTCAGCCGCTTCGGGGTGTCGGAGTGAATGGGATCAGTCCTCCATCGCCTCGAGCTGGTCGATAAGGCCCTCGATCATGCCCAGACCCTTGTCCCAGAAGGCCGGGTCGCTGGCATCGAGGCCGAAGGGTGCCAGAAGCTCCTTGTGATGCTTCGACCCGCCCGCTTTCAGCATGTCGAAATACTTCTCCTGGAACCCTTCACCGCCCTCCTCGTAGACGGCGTAAAGCGCGTTCACGAGGCCGTCGCCGAAGGCATAGGCGTAGACGTAGAAGGGCGAGTGCACGAAATGCGGAATATAGGCCCAGAAGGTCTCGTAGCCCGGCATGAACTCGAAGACCGGCCCGAGGCTTTCGGCCTGCACGCTCATCCACAGAGCATTGATGTCATCTGGCGTCAGCTCCCCCTCGCGGCGGGCGTCGTGGAGCTTGCACTCGAAATCGTAGAAGGCGATCTGGCGGACGACCGTGTTGATCATGTCCTCCACCTTGCCCGCCAGCAGCACCTTGCGCTGCGCATCGGTCGCGGCCTCCGACAGCATCTTGCGGAAGGTCAGCATCTCGCCGAAGACACTCGCCGTCTCGGCCAGGGTCAGAGGCGTGCTCGACAGCATCTCGCCCTGTCCGGCGGCAAGGCGCTGGTGCACGCCATGGCCCAGCTCATGCGCGAGCGTCATGACGTCCCGCGGTTTGCCGAGGTAATTCAGCATCACGTAGGGATGCACGTCGGTGACGGTGGGATGGGCGAAGGCGCCCGGTGCCTTGCCGTCCTTGACGCCAGCGTCGATCCAGCCGCTGGTGAAGAACGGCTCGGCCAGTTCCGCCATCCGCGGATCGAAGCCCGCATAGGCGTCCGAAACCATCGCGCGGGCCTCGTCCCAGGGGACAATGCGGGTTTCTTCCATCGGCAGCGGTGCGTTGCGGTCCCAGACCTGCAGCGTGTCCAGCCCCAGCCACTTCGCCTTGAGCGCGTAGTATCGGTGCGACAGGCGCGGATAGGCCGCGACGACGGCGTTGCGCAGGGCCTCCACGACCTCGGGTTCCACGTGGTTGGCGAGGTGCCGGGCTGCCTGCGGGGTCGGCAACTTGCGCCAGCGATCCTCGATCTCCTTTTCCTTGGCGAGCGTGTTGTGCACCCGCGCGAAAAGCGGCAGGCGGGCGCCGAAGGTCTCTGCCAGTGCGCGTGCCCCGGCCTCGCGTCTCGCGCGATCCTGCTCGGTCAGCAGATTCAGCGTCGCCTCGATGCCAAGCGCTTCGCCGTCGACATCGAACGTCAGGCCCGCGATCGTTTCGTCGAACAGCCTGTTCCACGCGCTGGCGCCCACGACGGAGGTGTCGTGGAGGAACCGCTCCAGCTCGTCCGACAGCTGGTAGGGCTTCATCGCGCGCATCCGGTCGAGCACGGGCTTGTAGCGCGCGAGTTCTGCATTCTCGGCCATCACCGCGTCATAGCGATCGTCGGCGATGCGGTTGAACTCGAGGCTGAAGAACACGAGCGGCGTCGTGTAGCCCGTGATCCTGTCCTGCATGTCGGAGATGAACTTCGCGCGCTCCGGGTTCGTGGTCTGCTGGTAATAGCGCAGCCCGGCATAGGACATGATGCGGCCCGCGATCATGTCGATCTTTTCGTGCCGTTCGATGCAGGTGAGCAGATCGGCGGCTGAAAGACCGGCCAGCTTGCCCTCGTAATCGGCCGCGTAGGTGGCGCATTCGGCCTCCAGCCAGTCGAGATCGTGCTCGATTTCCGGTGCGTCCGGAGAGGCATAGAGATCGCTCAGGTCCCAGTCCGGAAGATCGCCCAAGGGTGCGGCGCCGGCCTCGGCGGCGGCATCAGCGGGAAACGGGGCGTTCGGGACGGGAAGGCGCAGGGGCATGGGGACCTCGGTTGGTTGCGTGTCCGTGAAGATATGCGCCGCCCAGCCACAGGTCTCAACCCTTGCGGGGGCTGTTCATTCGGGCGTCGCGCTCGAGACGTCGATCATCGTGCCTTCCGGGGCCCGGACGAGAAGGCGGTTTTGCCAGTGGGGCGTGTCGCGATGAGTGAAGACGACGAACCAGCCGAAATCCGCGTGCCAACTCAGACCGGGGAGGGACCCCCAGTCATGCGCGGATTTCTCGACGCCCTCGGTAAGAAGATCTACAAACGTGTGGGTCATATTTGCCATCTTCGCAGTAGCGCGTTCCGGATTTGACCATACGTAAGTGTACTGAAAGATTCGGTCGTGTATGGTTATACGAATCTCAGTACGCAACTGTACGGAATATGTAATGGCGCGGCTGGAAAAGACGGACTGGCTCGACTTCGCCCTTTCCGAACTGGCGGAAAAGGGCCATGACGCGCTCAAGGCGCAAACGCTGGCGGCGGGTCTTAGCGTAACACGGGGCAGTTTCTACTGGCATTTCGCGGATCTCGAAGCATTCAAGCACGACCTGATCGCCCATTGGACAGATCGCACCACCGGAGAGCTTGTCCGTGCCGTCGTTCGCGATGGCGATGCGCAGGCGCAACTCCTCGGGCTGATGTCGCGGGCGTTCCGCTCGGGCGCGTCGATGGAACGCGCGGTGCGTGCCTGGGCCACGGCCGATGACCACGTGGCAAGCCTGGTGGCTGCCGTGGACTGGCGCCGCATCCGGTTCGCCGAGCAATTGCTGGCCGCACTAGGCGTCGCCGAGGCCGAGGTCGGGCCCCGCGCGCG
>Ga0102934_1000445_pt1 | contig 27737 bp, 9 predicted proteins | sample SalPonR2_A_D1_MG_FD_78175 | JGI IMG/M metagenome (GOLD analysis project Ga0102934, IMG submission 78175) | Salt pond soil microbial communities from South San Francisco under conditions of wetland restoration - Salt Pond MetaG R2_A_D1_MG | ecosystem: Environmental > Aquatic > Marine > Intertidal... | reverse complement strand
TCATCTACTCCCCGGAGGGTTACTTGATGACCAATTCCCTTCTGGTTCGGAACGCTCTAGAGCTGAAAGTGACGCTGGCAGACGGGCGCGAATACCCGGCGGAGATCAAGGGCGTGGACGAGGTTTTGGACGTGGCCGTGCTCAAGATCATCCCACCCATCCCGCCGGCCCCGGCGTCTTCCCCTCCCTCCCTCCCTACCTTCCAGTACGCGCCGATCGGGGACTCGGAATCCCTGCAAGTAGGGGATTGGGTCCTCTCCGTCGGCTCCCCCCGGTCTCCGGGTCCCTCGGTCATTCTCGGCATTGTCAGCGGCCTGACCAAGACCGCTGCGGAGGTGGGCCGTCCGGAGACCCAAGTGTCCTTCATCCAGACCGACGCCTCCTTCGACGCGGGCGTGGTGGGGGGCCCCTTGGTGAACGAGTACGGCGAGGTCGTGGGGATCAACAGCATCGGGCTGAGGACCAGCAGCACGGTCCAATTCTCGGTACCCATCAACCAGCTCAAGGCGGCCGTGGAGGCCTTGGCCCGTGGGCGGGAGGTCCACCACCCCTCCATCGGCGTGGAGATGATGCCGATCACGCCCACCCTCGCCGCGCAGCTCAATCAGCAGGCCATGCTTCGGCAGGGGCAACTCCAGGTGCAAGAGGAAGAGCGGATGGCGGAGGGGAAGCGGCAGTGGCAGGAGGCACGCAAGGAGAAAGGTCAGCGGCGGTCGGGAGGGCGGAGGCAAGTTGGGGATGGGAAGGACGGGGATACAGGAGGGGCCCTGGCTCATTTCTTGAGGAAGGCGCAGCACGCCGGAGACTTCCTCCGGCAATGGCAACAGCCGTCCGACCGTTCCACGCCGCCCCCTCCGCCATCCTCTTCCCCTTCCTCGGTCGGCCCCTCCTCCTCCTCTTCCCCGGCTTCTCAAATCCAGTTCATCCCCGAGGGCGGGGCCGTAGTGGTTGTCCATGTATTGGAAGACTCGCCGGCTCAACACGCAGGGCTCCGCCACCTAGACATACTCCTCGAGATCGATCGATGCCCCATTTACGGAGTGGGGGACGCACAGCGCATCATCCACTCATCAGGGGTAGGCCGGAACCTGGAGATCAAGGTCCTGCGGAACACCCAGGAAGTCACCCTCCACGTTCGAACCACGGATTTCTTGACCCTGTTCAAGAAACAGCAGGCTGCCAAGAAATACCCGGAGTTGAGGCCGAAAGTGAAGGAGGGGAGACGGGTCGGAGAGGAAGGAGGGTGGTTGGGCGGAGAAAACGCGCGGCACGAGCAGGTGGGAGGGGTGCCGGGGGAGCAAGAAGGCGAGCAACAGCCTGCGAGTGATGAAAGGGGGGAAGAAGGCCTTGCAGTGGGCGAATGTGAGGAGGTAAACGAGAAGGGAGCACAGGTAGGACGGAAGGCGTCACCCAGAGCGGCGGCCCGAGGGGAGGATAAGAGGGGGGATGGGCGGAGCGCAAAGGAGACAGAGCGCGAGGATCTTCAAGGAGAGTGCTGGACATGAGTGCATAGAGGCACTCCACACTAGCGAGGTCGACCCAAAAAATGAACAGTAGCGGCAATGTTGACAAACCCACCTGGATCTTTGACAGATGTTTGATTGTTTCTTTGTATAGTATTACGCAGCCGCCGACAACTCTGACGAATATGCGAGCAGCTAGAGGGCCGGTCGGGCCAGTACGATCAGTTCTTGGCTCTCTCTTTCTCTCCTTCTTTAAACACAACTAGTCTCACAGTCGTCTGCGCCCACATTGATCAATTTCCACACGAGGAGAATCCGACCTGTCTACCCACTTGGCGCTCTCGCTCGGCCTATGCGTGACCTCACCCGGACATTTCTCACAACGAGAAAGGCGACGCCATCAACAAGGGCAAGGCGGCGTGGAATATGTTCAACTCGGGGTCCAGGCTCCTGCCAAGGCCCTCCAGGATGAAAGTGGCGATGACCACCGTGCTGAGGCCTCCGTCGAGTTTAACACGGTAATGCCGGCATGTGTCGAAGATTCGCCCCACGGCATCCGCTGCTTTCCGTTGCAACTCCTCCCCCTCTTTTTGTGTCGCCGCCGCCTGTTCCTCCTTGCTCATTCGCCGTCTTTGAAGCCTCGCTGCTTCCATTTCCAGCTCGGACCGGTCTTCAGCCTCCTGCATGTCCTGCACAATCGCGGCAATGGCGCGCACAAAGCCCTCCGGGTCCACACAGTCGTGCTCTGGCGCCGTTTCTAACACGGCTTGAGCCACCTTCTCCCCGTCTCCTCGGGCAGCGTGGTAAAAAATCCTCACGAAGGCGCTCCGGCTTCGGCGGCTGAGCTCGGTGCAGATTCCTGCGTCGAGGAAGGCCAAGACCGGTTGGTTGTCATTCTGACCGTTTCGACGGACCAGAACATTACCCGGGTGTAAGTCGGCGTGGGCAAAGTTATGGGTGATAAGCATCTGCAAGAAGGAGGAGAGGGAGAGGGCTGCGAGTTTTTGACGGAACTCGGGCGACGTTTGCGCTTTGTCCATGGCGATGTACGTGCTGATGCTCTCGCCATGCACGAACTCCTCCACCAGTACATCTTCGCTTACGTAGTCGTCCACGGGTTCAGGAAAGGTTATGTGGGGGTTGCTCTTGAAATTCGCGCGGAGGCGATGCAAATTGCGGGCCTCTTTCCTCATGTCCATCTGGTCGTACATCAAGCTCGTGAACTCCGTCAAGGCGTCCGCGAAGCTCCAGTACTTGAAAAACGAGAAACTTTCCACGGCGCTGGCAATCGTGAGGAAGAGATTTAAGTCCGTCTCGATGGTCCCTTTCACGTGAGGGTGCACCACCTTCACAGCCACCTCGCGATAGGCTGGTGGCGACGGACAAACCCTCTCGTTGGCATCGCATCTCGTGGCAGAGAGCGAAAGCACCGATGTCCTGTCGCCACACCGCGTCGTGGCCTCCTGTGAATTCATCAACAAGTGTGCCTTATAGACCTGGGCGATGCACCCGCTCCCCAAAACCTCCTTCTCCACCCTCAGGACATCCGCATAATCCTCTCCGAGGGCGGCTTTCAGAGCCGCGTCCGTCTGCGCCCAAGGATGAGGTTTCACTCGGTTCTGCACGACAGCCATACGGTCGCAAAAGTCGGCGTCGAACAGGTCGCGGCGGCTGCTCGCCCACTGAAAGAATTTGATGGAGGCGGGCCCCAAATACGTGACGGCACTCACGAAAAATTCCCACCATTGCTCGTACAGCGCGGGGAAAGAGTGTTGAAGACGCACCACCAAAGGGTATGTGATAATACAGGGGCTTGTCACTGCAATCATTTCCGTTAAACGAATTAAGGCTTTCAGCTGCTGCAAGAAGCGATAAAGCAACTTGAGGAAGCGCTTCGCGATTGATACCGAGGGCTCCGCGGTCAAATGTGCGCTTGTGAGTGCATTGGAACTCGCAGTGGAAAGAGCTACTGGCACCGCATCGCCTGCGTAATCATGGGAGCGATGGCTTAATCCGACAAGGCTGCTCACCATACCGGCTGCCACGGCAGGAGCAAGGATCGGGTACTGGTGTGTGACATTGCGGGCGAAAGCCGTGGCATATGTCCGCCCGCGAGGGGCGGAGACGACAAGACGCCGGACAGCTAGCATTTTTCGGTCCTCAGGAAATTTGCAGCTAGGCAAGACGGGTCGTAGAGGGGAACTAGTCTCATACCATGCTGCCCCTCGAATCTCAGATCCTGTGGTCGAAAGCATTTGCATTGTAGGCGAGAATGAGCAACCGAAAACATTGCGTAATGGATTAACAACGTCAACAAAAGCGTGAATACCAGATACCTGGCGAAAAGCCCTTCATGTGAAAACCTGTCCTCACCGGATGGATGTGTCAGTGCCTTGCCACGTCGATCTTGACGGCGAATGCAATCGACTAGGCGAGGCAGTGAGCGACGCCAGGTGAAAAGATCTGCAAATGCCGTACGTCGCTTGTCACAAATTCTCGATAGATGAGGACCACAGTCACACATTTGGTGGTAGGAACCTCGCGACAGAGAATATAGTACGTTTCGTGGCATGGTGTTCGGTCTGCATCGGCAAGGCCTCGGGGCCCGGTGCACGCTTTCCACTTGGCTGGTAGCCCGCCCGCCTTCCCACGGGGGGTGGGGAGGTTGGACAAATTTGGGAAAATGCCTACAGGTGGAGGGACAAACCTGATCTCGGCGTAAGAGTCACTGGGCAATCGCAGTCGTACATTGTTGTGATCAACTTTTGAGAGAAGTGCACCAACAAAATGTGTTGATATTCCTTTTTGTATTCCCGAATGCGGAAAAAGGGTTTTGGTCCAGAACATCCGAGGTATAAAGTATAGCAAGTTAAAAAGCATTTATGATGTTTCAAAAATTGTTCTCACGCTTTCGTGAGATATTAAATCTCGATACAAACTTTCGCGGGGAAAGCTTGCTGTCCCTCGTTAGTGCGCATGGTCATGCTTAACTTATGACGGAATCTAGAATGTACAACTTATTTCAACGTGTTGATATTTGAACAAACATGATCATGGTTGCATTTTCAACTTCCATTGATTGCCTGTATGTACAAATATAACGCATTGTTATATCCTGGGAATCGCTAGCGCCTGCGTACGATCACAGATGTAATGATGTCTTATTTTCCCCTTCAAGGAATAGCTGGACAGCCTGATGAAGCCGGAATAGCATGTTCTGTGAGCATTTTCCCATAGTTTCTAGTTTCTCTTCAGTTTCAACAACTTTGGAAATTTTATCCGCTAAATCAAGCTGGTAATCAGTTTTCAGCATCCGTGCGTGCATCTTGACTTTGCTTGATTTGCTGTAGGATTATTGGTGTACCGGATTACACATCCTCGGCTTACAACAGTATAGAGAGTAACACCCAATGTGCTTCATTTCTGACAGAATCAAAAATAAAATCGAAACATTCTTAAAAATATGAAAATCATGGCTGCTCGGTGCCTGAGTGCTTAATCGGTGGTTCGCCAAGAGAGGAAGGTTGAACTTCACAGATTATTTGTTTTGCTCATGGGTAAAGTGCCAAAAGCAAATTGGCGTTTATTCTTTTAAGATGCACGCCATGTTGTATTGATCATTGTCTTGTTTATTATTCATGCATCTCCTCACATGTCCTTTTGGTCTTCCGAGTCAGGAGAGGGGGGCTGCGAAGGCAGCTCTGGGATCGTCTGTGGTTAAAAGGACCGAGCAAGCAAATGAATTTAACATTCACCTCTCGTTAATTCTCAATCTTTCTGACACTCTACACACTTCTTTCGAGCTTAAGCAGGACTTTCACTCGTTTGACTAGGATTTACCCACCAGGTCTAGTTTGATGATTGAAGAAGCCGCATCGTATGTAGCATGCCCAATCCGTTTGGTTGTTTTTGTGCGTGATGAGTACGTGAGCAAACCCCTACCATAGCACAATAAGAAATCGGGCGTTACATACCAGGTTTATAGAAGTTGTGGACAATTGAGCTGTCTCCAAGAGTTTATCGCGAGAGGTGGGAAGTTGAAATTAGAACGTCGCGAGGAAAAAATGCAAAATGCCCTCAGACCCTCTAGCATGTGGTAACTTACGCGCCGGCGAGTAAAGAGAGGTAGGCAATAGGAAATAGCGAGATATATCTGAAGGCTTTACCCAGACGGGAGACTGGCGGCATAGTGTGAAAGAGACCTAGTGTTTAAGTGGGAGGAGGTTAATACGGAAGTCAATCGTGGCGTTGTGTCTTGGTTCTTCAGCAGTGAAAGCAGCCCCTTCAAGCTGTCACGTAATCAGTGCACTACTGTAAGTGGGACAACTTGGACGGAATTCTACAAAGTCCTTCATGAAGACTCCTCCTCCCTTCCAGGCTGACTGACTGCTGCACATCTCGTCGCTGCGACGAACGAGGGCTCGTGCTGTTCAGTATACCCTGGTATATTGTTCAATTGTATAACCGTACATCACCCACACCACTGTCACTAGGCATGCTATCTTCTACACCTCTCTCAGAAAATCGTCGAAGTGATACAGCCGAAACGACTGTTTTCAGGCGGCGGGATCCTAGCCAAGAAGACATCGACCATGCAGCCTCCACCCTAAGGGCATGTGTAGATCGAGACCTCCTGTCGGAAATCTGCCATGGCGATGATGTCAAGCCTTCATACGTTCCTCACTTATTGTCAACCTTTCCCTCGCCTTGGAAAGGTGGGTGTGCCTTGTGGCCACGGCAGGAAAGGAGGCTTTGCGACAGATGGAATGTCGGCAGGCCAGCATACAGACCCTCAAGACATTGCTGATCATTGTTCGCGACGTTTTTCTCGTTCAAAGGCACCAGGAAAAGATTCCATTATGCGCAAGAATACCGTTGCTCACAAACCTACTGACGCCACCACAAAAAGCAGGTGAGAATCCTCTCAAATGTCGACCGTGGAGTGAGGCCGACTTCTTCCATCGCCTCCGCACCTTCACGCCGCAACGATGGTTTGGGAAAAGCCTGGCGCTGACCCCACCGCGTTGTGCCGCACAAGGATGGGTGAATGTTGACATGGACACGCTAGTCTGCGAGCTGTACGTTCCTCTTGAAGTGGAAGGAGGCCTCCACTGTTCGATTCCGCGAGCGTGGACGATGCCTCTGCATTTATATTCTGTGTACTTCTGGGAACTTCTTGTCGAATTCAATCTTCACTGTTCGCCCTACACAGGTGCCAGGCGAGGCTCACGCACACCGACGGCCACGAGCCAGCCCCAGACCTTCTCTCCGCCTCCCATACCCTTACATGCCCCTGGCGCCAACAAGCTTGCGAGACGGAAGTGTCGCATTTTCCTCTCGTCACAGCTCAATCTCTGCTCTCTCATATAGCCGATAGGCTAGAGGGATGTCGGCGCTTGCTGCGGGCTTACCATGGGGTCTTCAGCATTTCAATCCCGGAAGAGCTCCAAACGCTTATCGACGGCGTCAAAATGAAAAAAGGCGCTTCGTCGCAATCAGCTCGCTTGACGCTCGACATATTGGCAGACCGTATGCAGGACTGGCTCCAGGACGTGGCCTCGGCGGCCCCAGGTGTGGGTGAGGTGGGAGGGGAGGACGAAAAACGGGGGGCGTTGACGCTGGCTTTGCTCGGATGGGAAGCCTTTCCTTTGTCGAAGGGCTCGCCAACGCAGTCTGAAGGGAATATAGGGCGACCGAGAGGGGACTGGGTGTTGAAATGTGGTCTATGTGGTCGCAGCATTCAAGCGAGTCGCATTGCAGACCGAAGGGGCAGCTTCGGGAGAGGGCGCGGATCGGAAGGTGAAGGGAAAGAGGAGCAGATACCACGCGTTAAAGCAAGAAGTGTGGAAAGCCCACTGGGGCCATTAACGTTTGACGCTGTCTCTCAGCACCGATGGTGGTGTCCTTGGGTATCAAGAGGCATGGATGAGAAGGGGATGCTGGGTTGGCGGCAGGCGTTGAAGGCGGTCGTGGGGCGGATGCGACAGGTAGAGGACCTCGGATTGTTGGGATTGAGCGAGCAAGAAGCCAATATGGGTAAACATAATGGTCTAGGTCTCGATGACTCTCTCAACTCGCCGTCCTACTCGTCGATGTACAGCAAAGTAAAGTGCCTGATGGACAGCATGTAATGACACAAGTGCTATATTAGATTTCAAAAACACAAGTGACGTTCCACAGTATCGATTCCCGAAGCAATAAACGTTTTTTTTTTAAATGAAAGATTACACTAGGTCCTTGTTCTGAGAACCTCACCTGCGGCCACGGAGCGCCGAAGGCACGATGACGGAAACATATATTCGCCAGCCAGGAACGAACCCCAAATAAATTTGAACTTCCTTGGAAAATCTTTTGACTTTACAAGGAACTTTGCCGACGATGCTCGCGTGTGTAGCGGGTGTGCGCTTTCTCGAAATGTTAGATTGCTCTGCGAGTGGTTTTCACGGCCCACATTCGTACCCGGATGCTCGGACGTCGCATAAGCCTCAACTCGGAGGATTATGTACGTACCACCATCCCCACGCTTTTGTGTATACACGTCATGGCCATATTGCGGCACCATGTACGATGGATGAATTCTCTAAATGTCGAAGACAATGTACACCTTTAAAGGAAGGGCAAGGGCATTGTCCTTCAGCACACATGTCCGTGCTTGCTCCCTCTCTGCTTACTTCCCGCCACCCCCAACATCAACACGCAGAGGTCACGTCAAGATGACAATGACGCATCCTTAGACGTGAGCGAAAATTTTAAGGACAGTTGAGTCGAATGAGATGGTTTTAAGCCAGATTCTGACGCCTTTGCTGACGAAAGTTCTTGGGGACTACCTCAAGCCCGAGTGTTTCCAGGAGGATACACTTCGCGTAGGGCTGTGGCGGGGGCACGTTGAGCTTTTCAATGTTTACCTCAAAGAGGATGTACTGGACACACTTGGACTGCCATTGACGCTGCGCTTCGGTCGTATCGGGCACGTGGAGGTTCAGATTCCCTGGAATCAACTGGGGCGGAAGGCCGTGATAGTCAAGCTTGAGCAGGTGCACGTCTTAGCATATGCCAAATACCAGTGGGAGGACGAAGCGAATGAACGACGGCTCGAAGCAATCAAGCAGGCCCAGCTTCGAGTTGCCGAGGAGAAGGCTGAAGAAAGGTCGCGCGACTTGGGGCCTACGTCCAAGGAGGCAGCCGCGGCGTTGGCAGCCAGTGGGGCCGGCGCGGGGACAAGGACCCACTGGCTTTTGCATCGATTGCTGAATCGGGTGCTCGACCGCTTGCAGATTGAAATCAGGGATGTCCATATCCGTTTCGAAGACATGGTCTCCAGTCCCAATCTCCCCTATTGCTTGGGTTTGACGCTGGAGGACTTTCAAGTCACGCGGCAAGACTCGGCGCGGGTGGGACAGGCTTTGCGCCCTCTTTCTCGGAACTTCCTGCTGCATGGCAACACCAGCACCAACGCAAGGCAGCGGGGGATGGAGGGGGCGGGGGAGCGGGGGGCCTCGGAGGGAGTGTTGAAGGTGGCGCGGGTCGAGTGCCTGTCCCTCTATTGCAACCCTGTGAACAACGACGACCTGGTCTCGATGGCTCTGCACGAGCTGGAGAAAGACGAGGAGGTGGATGTGATGCTCGAGCAGCTCCTTCCAAGAGCGCCGTCAGGGCAGGTGCCTGGCGGTCGCGTGAAAGGGGGAAGCGCAGCAGAGGTAGGGCGGAAACGAGGCGGGGGCGGGGGCGAGGAGGAAGGGCAGAACGAGGAGCTCGACCGACGGCTACGCTTGGAGCAACAGGAGGAAGAGGATGCGCGGCGCTTGGGTGGCCATTGCTTCCTTCTCCACCCTGTCCGAAGCAGTTCCTATTTCTGGCTGGGCAGCATGGAGGCGGGCAGCTCGCAAATGACGCGCGTGATGCGCGGGCTGCTGGGCCTGGAGACAATCACGGTCACTTTGGAGGACCACCTGCTGCGCTCTCTGCTCTCTCTCTCGGCGGGCTTGGTCCGCTTCCAAACCATGAACCGCCTGGGCGTCCGGCGGCCGCGGAAGGGGGTGATGGAGGACCCTCGGGCCTGGTGGCGGTACGCCTACACGGTGGCGACCTGCAAACTGCACGAGCACCGGGGCAAGTATGACTGGGGCATGGTCTTGCGTCGCCGGCGGGACCGGCTGCGCTATATAAAGTACTGGAAGCGCTGGTGTAGGGTGGAGAGGCGGTTGAAGACGGAAGAGGAAGAGGAGGGAGAGGAGGAGGGAGAGGAGGAGGGAGGCGCGGAGGAAGTAGGGGAGAAGAGCGAGAGGGAAGACAAGGAGGGAGAGCAGTGGCTGGATGAACGGGAGGCGCTGAGCAGGAAGATCAAGGGATTGGAAGGCCGCTTGTCCTACGGCGACATTCTCCTGTATCGCAAGCTGGCTGAGGCTCAGCTGAAAGCAGACGGGGTCGAGCTCCAGTCTCCGCCCGTGCGGGGCCGGGCCCAGTGGTGGAAGCTCTTGCGAGCCGCGGACTCCGATTCCTTAGATCCTGCCATGCTGAGCGTGCCCGTGTATGCGGCAATGGTCGTTCAAGTAGAGGCGACCCTGCAGCAGGGAGAGGTGCGCTTGGCATCGCGTGGAACCGGCGGTGGCTGTGAGGAGGCCGGCATGGGATCTTCGGTGGAGGGAGGGCAAGGTAGAAGAAGGGATGATTTTTTGCGGGTGGTGATCAAAGACCTCGTCCTTCGGGCAAGGGGCGACAGCGTGAAAGGATTGCAATGGTCGGACGCGTCCCTGGACGACGCGCGGATCGAGAGCCTGGCCTCTCCCTCGCCCGCCCACGCCGACATGCCCCCTGGCGCCCCTCCTCGCGCCAGTCCGGGCCAAGGGGCAGGCTACGAGGAGGATGCCGCCAGCCTCCTCGGATACGCAGGGAGCGACCGGGTCCAAGAGGGCGGGAACGCTTGGTGCCGCCTGGTTTCGCGCCGGATTCGGCCCTTGGGACCCTCCCACGCCTCGCATTTTTCCCCTCCCAAACCCCTCTTTCGCATGACCTACACCCTCCTACCCACGGGCTCCCCTTTCCTCGCCGACATCCGTCTGACGGTCGAGGAAATCGAGGCGATCCTGGTGCCCACTGCTCCCTGGCTGCAGTCCATCCATTGCTTTTTCGATCTGCCCGACACGGCTGACTCATGGGTGGACCTGGAGATGGTGGCGCTTTCCAACCTTACGGGCCTGCGGGAGCAGCTCGATGCGAAGCTCGAGTACCTGGTGCACACCCGTCCCGAAGTTCGGATGCGTCTGCAGGTCAAAGGGCCGCTTTTGATGGTGTTGCCGCCAGCGGACGAGCCCCTCGCTCCCGCCGTGCACCTCGAGCTGGACTCGGTGTCTCTCACGAGCAAGGACAGGACCGGAGGCGTTGAGGCTGGGAGCGGCCTAGGGGGAGGCGCGGGCATTTGGTCGGTGCAGCAGGGGAGAAAGGATCCAGGCGAAGCCGGCAACGAGAATGAGACAGGCAAAGGAGGCGGGCTAGAGCCGGGAGGAGGCGTGGGGTCCCCCCCCCACCCCCTAAACCTCCTCCGACTGGGCGCCTCATGGCAGTCGGTGAGAGGGCTATCGGACGGAAGGGACCTGAGTCTGTGTTCTCAGGCCGCTGAAGACGTTGGAGGGGAGGAGCATGAGGAGAAGGGCCTGGTTTCGGGCATGCGCTGGCGCTGCCCTTCCAAACCTTTTGATAGCGTGCTGCCACCCAGCTTTCGGAGGGAGCAAAGCTACTGCCCGGGCTCCTCACTCGGGAGCGTGGAGACGACCGAGAGCACGTCTCGGAGGGACTACGACAGGCTGTATGACCGGTTGGATGTGAGCGTCCTGGGCGTGCGTCTGGGTTTGATGCCTGCGCGGGGCCTCCGGGTCGCCCCCTTGCTGGACCCCCTGGCTGTCATGGCCTCCGTGGCGCTTTCTCGTCTACCCTCCGACCCTCAGATGCCGAGGCTGCAGGTGACGGTTAGCACGGGCGAGATCAATCTCAAGCTATCGAGCGAAATGCTCAAGCAGGTGACCAGGTTGGGAGTCGCTTGCCTGCGCACGTCGCAGAAGACCAACCAGGACTTCGAGCAACTGCGACAGCGCTTTGAATTGATGGCGCGAAAAGGGACGTCCATGACGCGCCTGAGCTCATACCTAAATTTTTCGGCAGAGGGCATGTTCGGAGGGAGGGAGGAGGAAGACATATTACCAGTGCGCCTGAGCGCGGATGGGTACGGGGATTTGACGGAGGATGGGACTGCCGAGAGGGATTCCTCCTCCCTCTTTCCCGCCGGCTCGGAGCGGGCCCACGTGTCCCCTCTGCCCAATTTCTACGACGCGCGCTCTGTCGCGTCCTTGGGAAGTTCCACCTCCTCGCGAAGGCCTCCCTCAATTGCGCGAGTCCCAGCATCGAATGAGCGGGACCAAGAGGATCACGACAGAGGGGGGATAGCAGAGGACGGTGAGGAAAGCGGGGGCGTATCGACGGGCCCTAGGAAGACAGCCTGGCGTGGTCCTGAGAGCAGCGCGGGGAAGAGCAGTGCTCACCATCCCACGGAAGAAAACGGTGGAAATAGAGGCGAAGAGGGGTATCATGAAGAAAGTGAGGACGGGCGGGAAGTGGGGGAGGAGGTAGAGGAGGAGGAAGAATTTTTTGACACGCAGGAAGGTTATCGATCGGACGACGAAGCCTTCCGACACGCATTCGGTTCCAACGCTTTGACATTTCTGCACGAAAACGAAAGCGGGGGGAGGTCGATGGTCCACCTCTTGGATGACAGGACCGGGCAATGCCCGCCCAAATCGCCAGAGCGTGCGTCCTCGAGTGTTTACAAGGTGGTCAAGGAGGCTATGCAACAGCAGCAGTCTCACGAACAAGGGGAGCAGCCTACAGCTTACACGTATAAGAATTGGCGAATTCTCCGCGCCGAGTTCTCGCTGCCTCGGCTCCAGGTGAGCCTTTGGGCCCCAGGCTCTTCCTTTGAGGTCTCCGAGGCGGAAACGTTTCAAGAGATAGAAGAACGATGCCTGATGACAGTCTGGGCGGTGGGATTTGGCGTGCGCTACACGGCCGAGTCATTTTTGCATCGATTGCGGGTGCGGTTGGAAGATTTGACTGTCTCCTGTCGAGGGGCGCCTCCAGAGATGCCTTTGTTCAGGCTGGGAATCCCCTTGCCCCTCCCCACCTTCCTGCCTGACTTGACCACCGGCACAAAACATGGCAGCCGGAACAGCATGTCACATCAGCAAGTGCCTAATCGGCAATATCATCCCTACTCAGCTGTTCGATCCACAAGCACGCTGCTCTCTTTCTCGCCTACCGAGTCAACCTTCCCATCCCCAGCCGTCCATTCCACCTTCACCGGCACCTCTCACCTCGAGCCTCCGTTTCCCGCTGATTTCGATCCACCCAAGACAGACGGAGAACCGTTCCGACTCCTCTTTCAGCTGGTCCGAGACCCAGACTCGGCTGTCACCGGCCGGCTTTTTCGCAGCCTTCAAGGCAGCCTCCACATCGCCGCCCTTGCCTCTCACTTAGACCAAGAGACGGTGGCTGAAGTTTTGCGCGCGCTTGCCCCACTGAAGACGCTGATGGCTTTGTCGGGAGACAGCGATGCCAATAACGGTTCGACAACCAGTGTGAACGGCGCAGCGAAAGCTTTTCGACAGGCCACATCCGCGGCCTCCGACTTTTCATCGTCAGATAAGGCAGGGACTCCCTCAAGCTCCTCTCTCAATGCCTTTCCCTCCTCTTCACCCTCTGCTCAGAACGTCTCTCCTCCCTCTACTTGTGGCGCCGAGAGTGGGCAAAGCAACGCCCTGCCCCTCTCCGAGACACGAGAACAGGCCCCGCATATCCACTTGACCCTCAAGGCGCACGGAGCGCGGCTGGCCCTTGTGCGCGGGCCTCAGGTAGATCTTCTCCTTGCCATTGGTCCCACGACTTTCGACATAAAGCCCGAGGCCGGTGGCGCTGTTTTGGCATGCTCCCTCGGTGTCATGGAACTGGAGCTTCAGGCGATGGAGAGGGAGACGAGATACCCGCATCGCATTCTCAGCCATCCGCCACACGCAATGCAACCCGTTGTAGCTGTGACAGCAGCTGTATCCACCTCCCTCGTGCTTCCTCCCCTTCGCCCGTACTTGGCTCAAACGGTCGCAAAAGAGCAGCGCTTCCTCAACGTGGACACGCAAGTGCGAGGGTTGAGCGCCTTTTTCCCGGCGAAATCAATGATCCTTCTCGGTCAAGACGTTTTGAAGGGGCCCGTCATTCCCTACCTGGCAGGCAACACGGACAGGACGGGTACATGTAGTCGAAAGGCTGATGGGGCTACTCCCTTTGTCCCATCTTCACCCTCCTCGTCGAGAGAATCAGGGATAGAACCCGATCAGTCCATCTCGGAGGCCGTCAGCCAGGATGGAGCACTCAGTCGCTATACTCTCGAAAAATCCGACGTAACGGCGAATTTAACTTTGGTACAAAGCTCAGTATGGTTGCCATTGCAAGACGGAGAATATGGAGCGTGGCAAGATGCTTTGGTTTTAAAGGTAGAGGAGTTCCTTGGCTCTTACCACACGGCTCCTGGCGACGTCGCAAGTACGATCGGGGTGGCAAATGTAAGTTCTGAAAGCGATGAATGTTCTCTGGTTGTCAAGGGAGCTAGGTTGGAGCAAAGCGGAGAGGAAGGCACAACATCTATTCTTGCTCTCGAAGCAGCAGATGCTTGTATGAGACAAAAACCACGGAATGTCCATCTCGAGCTGAAGCTAGGACAGCTTTCGGGTGAGATAGAGGCAGCATCTGTCCTCTTCCTCCTGGCACTCCAAGGGCACATGCAGGACGTTTTTGACAGGGAATGGTGTGCCTTACTGAAGTCCCCGTATGCGTTTGTCATCTTTGGCCGACCAAGTCCTCCATCGTTACCGCGTTCAAGGACCCCTCCGGAGTTGGTCACTGCCAGCGTCCCCCCTTCCTTTTCTCCTGCCTCCTTATCGACCGGCTCTCCCCCCGTGTCTTGGACGGCTTCAGAATTTAACCTCGGCGTGAAAAGATCATTGTCGGCAAGCCTGCACAGCGATGGGTTGCATGTCACCTTCCACGTGGGCATCCACAGCATTGAGACGACTCGTAGCATGAGCGGTCGACAGAGCCCTTTGGTTCTTTCGGGCGCTTCTGCAAGATCTCAACATGATGCCCTAATTCTCGTTGTGGAGGAACTGCGTGGGCAACTGGTATTCCAAGGAAGCGGATGTGTGGAAGGATCGACAGTCGAAGCTGCAATAGGACAAGTCATGTTATTGCACGAAAAAGATCACCGGGGGGCGGAGACGTTCGCGGAGCTTGTTGGCCTTGCAAAGAGTGTAAGTAGGCAAGACCGGGACGCTTGGGAAGCGATAAGGCTGAGCAGTAGCACCACTGGACCCAGTCGTTTGTTTCCAGAGGCGGCATTGGGAGAAGCTCTATTACCTCACGTGTGGGTGCGCGGTGGAGTGAAAGGGGACGAACAAGTGGCTGCAGAGATGGGCCTGTATTTGCATCCTACCGACTGGACGTTGTCTCTACCAGGGCTGGAGGTTATTCATTCGGTAGCATCGATTTTTACGCAGGCTTTGGGGGTACAAGCCGCTAAGCAGGAGGATGATTTAGTGGGGTCGGAGCCTATCATGGACCCGTTACCTCACCTGAGATCGTCGCAGAGTTGCAGTGGAGACGGGAGAGATAGCTCGGCGGAAGGATTTTTCGCCTGGCTGCAATCTTTGAGTGAGGGTAGATTGGAGGAGAATGATGAGGTTATCCAGCTCAAACTTCGGCAATTGTTGGGTGATATGATCTGCAAATGGCCCGTCCTAATTGCGAGCGTGCACATGGAGATGGCGATCGGTACACAGCAGGTTACAGTGGTGGAATCCTCTTCTTCCTCTTCCTCCTCAGTTCCTACCTCCTCGCTCTTCCCTTCAGGCAGAGAGGGGATGACCCAGACCGAGGCGTTGGTGTTCCAAGCAAGTATGGGAATAGGCGCAAGTATCATACCCACTTATTCAGAGGGGAATACGGCGGGTCGAGGTCAAGTTGTCAAGCACGTTGCCGGCCACGTCACTGCCGCAGGGCGAGGGTGGCAATTGATGACAAAGCGTATCAGCGCCCCGTCTCCGTCTGCTCATTTCTCCTCCTGGGCTAGCCTGTCGTCCCGGCCGTCGCGCGGCTGCAGCGTACTCGTCCGAGATGAAAGCGGGGATTTGCACAGGATGCCAAGCTATGTAGAGGCGGAACAATGCATCATCTCACCGTTTGAATGGGAGTTGAGCGCCGATTGCAGTCTTGATTTGTCGCTCACCAGCCCCGAGCCTGTGATCGCCGCGGGTGTATCATTCTGCGTCGATCCATTAGAGGCGTGGACATTCTTGGATATACGTGATATGCAGCATCTCATCTCCTCAACACTAGTCCCGGTCATGGCTCTTTTCAATCCGCCATCACCATCGGTCGGAGAGAAGACGGGCGACTTCGCATTTGACTCGAAATTTCAACTCCATCTGGTAGAGAAACTGCCCATAGCTGATGATAATGGAGACTCAAGGTCAGTGGCTTGGACTGGAGTCCCACCGTCGCTTAAGCTTCTGGATTACGCGAAAATACGGGTCGCCGTCTCTGTTCAATCAGCCCGCATGACTGTTATCAATAACCTCAGCCGGTCAGCTATACCTCTTATGAATGTGACCCTCGATGGCCCATTGTCTTTGGACATGGTTGCAACAGATGGCGTAGTCGAAGCCACACTTCGAGTAGGCATGCGCGCTAAATACTTCAATCGGCGTCTCGTCATATGGGAGCCCCTTCTCGAACCGTGGACCGTGCAGGCGAGCGTCATGACAGGATACATACCTGCCTCCTTGGATGCATCCTGTGTCATCGCCGACATGCCCAACAGGCCATTGCTGGGCCCAGCAGCCACAGCCCCACACGCCAGCCCGAACCATGGTCTGCGGAAGATGCACAGCTTCGGCTCACCCCGTCGGATTGTGAGCAGTCTTCGGGAGAAGGCTCCAGATTTCCTGTCGCACTCGCAAAGGAACCGAAAGCGCTACTTTGCATCGTTTCGCGCCACGTCCACACAGGTCGCGAACTTCAACATTACAGAGCCTTTCTTAGAGAACGTGATGAATGCTAACATCGGGCTTGCCAAGGCCGATGCACGGCGCCAAATTCTTGCGAGGCAAGATTCGGAGGCGAAGGCCCACTCCTCTGAAGTGCGCAGTGTGAGAACATCTGACGTTGGCAGCAAAGGGCTAGGAGAAGGGCCTGGCGAGGGTGCAGCTCTGCACTTCAATTTTGTGAGGAATGATACGGGCGTCTTGCTCCGTTATCACGCAAGCTCGATCGACGTCTGGCACGAGGTCTCTCCCGGGAAAGAAGAACCATTGCTTCTTCCTCCGCATAGAGGAGGTCTAAGTGGTAGTGACGGCCTCCAGTTGGAGTTGCAGCGGGCGGGTCAGCACGCATGGTCTGCTTTGGCACATGTAGACGCGGATATGGAAGGTGTTCGCAAGTATTCCATTCCCACCCTTGATGGGGCCTTGAGGATCGTTTGCGAGGTTTCCCGTGTCGGAGGAGTGAAACTCTTGCGTATTCGCTCTACAGAGCTCTTCGAAAATAAGTGCTCCTTTCCATTGCACGTGGCGCTAAAAGCTGGGTACGGTGTTGTTCAGTGGGAGAGCAAGCTTACCCCAGGATCGCAGGTACCGTTGCCTATCTACTTAGCCGATCTTGAAGAGTCATCCCTTTTACTTTCAGTGGTGGACGAGACGGAGCAAGGAAAGGTCAGTGAGGAACCGCGGCTCATCTTGGAAGTCCCCATGCCTTTGCGTACAGCCGACATCGATGCTAACGAAAGCAATTCAGGGGGAGAATCAGCTCCCAGTCTCCCTAGTGCCATCCTCAATTTGGCCGACAACCATGCCGCAGCCCCACTAAACATTGTGATGGGCCCCTCTCATAATCAAAACCTCGTTGACGCTAGCAATAGTGACAACAAAATGCGTCTGCCAGGTGCACATTTGAGCAGAAGCTGCGGACCATCAAGGACCATCCGCTTTTCACCTCCTTTCTTGGTACGAAATGCCCTGCCAGTTCCTATGGAGATACTTCTTCGCGTGCAAGAAGAGCCTAAGCAGGGAATAAATAAAGTCTGGATATCAAGGCTATCGAAAGAGGATTTGAACGATTCCAACGATATGTCGCTATCCAAGAGATTCGCTGCGTTGGAGATCCTCCGACTTCGTCCGGGAGAAAGCTGTTCTTGGTACGGCGCTTCAGGAGAGCGGAACGTGCTTTTGTGGCTGCGACTTCCCGGTTTCAACTGGAGCAAAGCGAAAGTCATACCTTCCTCCTCAGCAATGCAAAATGCGAATATGCACGTGAACACATTGGAGGTGGAATTAGAGGACGAGCAGTCTTCGCAGGTGTTGGACGTATCAGTCGAAGTAACGCTTCATGAATTGATCGCGCAGCAGCTAGTTATCTACGTACCTTATTGGATTGTAAATATCACGGATTTGCCCATAGAATATGCACACGATGTGTGGGAGTTTGCCTCTGACAGAGCTAGGCTGGGTATGCAAGAAGGACTGTTGGCCGGTCAGACAGCGAAAAAAGTGGAGAGTGGATCGAGCTCCTGGCATGGCATCAGAGTCCCCAAGGAAATCCCACCCTATTCCATGGGGCGCAAGCATCATCAGAAGCACGGACCGCACGGGCTGGGCCTACGAGCTTTGCTGCCTCCTCCAACCTCAGAGGCGGAGAGATTATTGGCGAGAGCCAAGGGTCAGATAGTAATGGCGGGTTATACATCCACCGCTTCTTCTCCAGGAATGACCCGCTTGAGCATGCGCCTTCATGAAGAAAAGAGTCGTCTTCCTGGTGCTTGGAGCCGTGGGTTTGCTTTGCCGCCCGCCACTGAAGGTTTGGTTGGTTTTTTTGAATTGAGGACGCAGCCACGTCCGGCAGGGTGGGCATCACGCCTTGGACCCTTCCACCGTGGACGGAGAAGTGCCGGTCGGGATGCGGTCGTGACTGGCGGCAATGGCAGTAGTCAGGCAGCGCGCAGAGGAGGACAGCAAGCGGCCGTCCCGGCTCTGTCGTGGGGATTCGGTCTGAGTGTCTCGCAACACGCAGCTGGAGGTGCCTTTCACCGCACCCGCGTCGTTACAGTTGCGCCCAAGTTTTTGCTCATAAATTCTTTCGGTCGTGCATTAGAGGTCAAACAGAACGGGACTATCGAAGACTCCAGCGTACCGGCGGTCAATCTCCCCTGCAACGGGACGCAACCAGTGCCTTTCTATTGGACCGTACGCACCGGATCGCGGTACCTGAGGGTGAGACTGTGCGAATTCGGATGGGAATGGAGCGGGCGCTTTGTCCCAGATGTTCCTGGTGATGTGACGCTGGCATTGCGCCATGTGCATGTTGAGGCAAAATGCCTGCTACAGGTGCGCATAACATTAGAGGACGCTTCCTACGTAATTCGTTTCCGACGGGAGCCTCCCAGCTTCGCACCGTACCGGATTGAAAACCGGACTTTAGGGAGCGTGTGGTTCGTTCAAGCGGGCTTGGGTAACGGTGGAATGGACAGCGAGCGCGAGCCCGAGGTCTTACTGCCCTACCACGCCTGCACATTTTCCTGGGATGAGCCGTTGCTGGACCACAGTCTAGAGCTGGAGTGGCAGGCGGGGGAGGGCGGTTTACGGCGTGAGTATCTCGGCTCCTTTTCATTCAATCCTGACATTCCGATCCGCCCTCCAGCGAAGGGGATCTCGGTCATGGTGGAGACACGCGGTCCTATCCGCGTCATGATCCTGACAGCCTTTCCTCTCAGAAGTTCTTCTTCCTTGCCTCCTCCAGCTTTTGGCCCTCGTGAGATAGACAGAATGCCAGGACGAGGAACGGAGGGGGACGGGAGACTTACTTCTCACACGGCAGATTTGAGTGTGTATTCGTGGGTGGTGGATTTAGAAGTGGATTTAAGAGGTTTAGGAATCTCCTTGCTTAACGGGCTTCCACAAGAGCTATTGTACGTGTCTGCGCAGGACTTAACAGGGAGGTGGGACATGCGCTGGCCCTGCAGTCGCTTGCGCCTTATGGTCGGCCACCTGCAGGTGGATGACCAAATGGTAAACACCTCTTGCCCTGTGGTCTTTGTGGGAGAGGAGAGCAAGAAAAAGAGCGGCGTCGTTGAGGGCTCCCTAGAAGCCTGTGGGGGGCGGAAGATTTTCGGAGGAGATGGCCTCCAGCGTGCAAATGCCTTAATTTACCCGTCAACTGAGGCTGGGGTGGTGGCAAGAGGTGCTTGGACGAATGCTGATGATGCCCGGGTTCTGGTTCGAAAAGGACAACGTCAGAGCCCACGGGGGCTGCACCACTGGCCGGTTGCATTACCCCATTTAGACATCACTGTCGAGCAGGATCTGATGTACGAGCGCATTCTTTTCTTCCAAGCTATGAGCGTAAAAATGACGCCTTATCATGTGCGTCTAGATGGTAACCTTGTCGCAGCTTTATTGAACCTCTTTTCGCGTGTGTTAACATCTGTACCTGAAGACATGAAGGAGATTTTGAGCGCAAAAGGCCACGTGAGCTATGTCCGCCCCGCCTTCAATTATGATTCAGGGCTGATGGAAAAAGCGTCTGCTGCCATTTCACCTTCCACAATTCTATCACCCGTGGAGCATATTTTGCGAGACACGGTGCTGCGGGGGCCTTACTCTCAAGAAAAAGAAAGCACAAGCCCTGAGGTTGCTGAAGTGGCGCTGCATCGGCGGTGGGACAGCAATGGAGGCGTGGAACGTGGAATTGAATCAGAACAAATCTGCAGAACAGAATCAGGCAGGCCCCTCGTCATTGAAGAGGATGCTTACAAGGTATTTGTGGACTACTTGGCCGTGGATCCTGTGCGCATCCAAGTCTCCTTCACCGCCTCCTCGATGGTCTCACGTGTTCTTTCTCACCTGGTTGCGAGCGGTCCGAGTGGGGAGCGTTTCCGAGCGATGAAGCTCCTGCTCGATGTAGTGGGATCAGCCCTCTCAAAAGTAGACAATGCCCCTATCCGTTTCTCCCCTCTTATCATCCGCCACGCTTTCAGCGCGGACCTTGTCAAGAAGGGGGTAGCCCACTACGCAAGTCAAGCGCTTCGACAAGCTTATATTCTTCTGGGCACATTAGATGTCCTGGGAAACCCTGCCAAAATCCTCGCCAACATCTCGGCAGGCTTACGAGACTTTATCTATGAGCCTGCCAAGGGCCTAGGCCAGGGGAACCTGTGGCAGTTCTCAATGGGACTTTACCGAGGCAGTGCCAGTTTAGCAGTCCGTGTTGTTTTGTCGTTGCTGGATGGTATTCAAAGTTTGGCCTCCTCGTTGCATGCGGGTATCCTGCCTTTGGCGGGGCTTATTGAAGACGACTCTCTTCTCAATGCGCGTCGTGTTCCACCCCCCCTGTCCCGTACCATCTCTCCCATCTCCACCGGCATGTCAACATCGTCCATCGAGATCCCGCATCGCATGGAGGGCTCCGTGGGTGGTTTGCTGAGAGGTTTGGGGGCCTTGGTGTATGAGCCAATTCGTGGAGCAAGACGGGGAGGCGTCCGCGGCTTCCGGGCGGGCATAGCGCGTGGAATCGTCAGCGTGGTCTTACGACCGACGCGCGGGTTCCTGGAAGATGTGGTGGGTGTGTGTCGGACAGGACGCATGTATTTACAGCCCCATATTGCGCGTTTGGATGGGCAATCGCGGGTCAGGGCGCCGCGCTTGTTCAAGACCCGGGACGCCCCCTTGACGTTGTACTCGCCAGAGCTTAGTATGGCGCAGGACATGCTGCGGCGAGTTGAGCAGGGATCACATTGGAACGAGGGCTTAATATATTATCGTTTTTTTCCTGGGATGACACGTTGTATATTACTCACAGCCAAGCACCTCCTCGTGGTGTGTGTAGCCAGTCCCGGCAGCCCAGGGACCTATACCTTGGAATGGGACTTGTCGTTGGCGAGCCTAGTACAGGTCGACACCCTCCCGCCCTCGGACGTGCTCCTCCACGTTATTTCCTCGTCCGCCGAGGGGTACCACCCTGATCATAGAAGTAGTCTCCAGCAGCCTCCGCAGGGCCTCGCCCTACCTTCTGTCCCCCGGAGCCCGTCCACTGACGCTCTTGGGACGAGCCCAGAAAGCACGGATGTGGCCTCTTCTCTACCTTCTTCGGGGCCGGGGACCGGGCCAGTGAGAAGGAACAGCAGCCTTGGCGGTGGAAGCACTGGGATTTTGCAGCACCTGGGAACCTGGATGCGTCACTCTTTTTCCTCGCAACGTCCAGATTTAGGACTGCACACCAAAGAGCAACTTCTGGAGCTGCCGGATAAGGAGGCTGTCCAAGGTTTGATCCAGGGCTTGCGGGCCTTGGGAGGGTACCCCCATGCCAATTACCACATTAGAGTTTTGCCTTACTTTAATGACAGCGATGCGCAGTCGTTGCTCGACTCGTAAGGTATTCAATGTACATTGTAGCAGGTTTGTACACATAACGAGATAATATGCCAGCAAAAGTAGCCAATAAAGCTCAAAAGCATTAAAGTATAATTTGTGATCGGGTAATCAAGTGCTACACGTGATTTGCACAGACTTCTGAGATCTGTATGATTTTCGCATTTCTAGCCGCAAAAGGTCGACTTCAATTGCTGTTATATTTAATTTTTCTTCCCCTGGCCTTTTTCAATGACATACCGAAAAGGTCTCCCGGGGTCTCCTCGTTCTGGCGTGCCGTTACACCCTCCTCTTCCTTCCCTTGTAGGTCGCCCACGTCAAGTTGGAGACATTTGCATCTATTTGTGACAGACAAGTGAAACAGGTCGCGCAGTTCAACAAATAAGGTTGTCCACCTCGTCCAGGAAAGCTAAAATCGTCAAGGTAATCACTTCCTCATGGCCCCGTCCCGAGTGCCTGGCGCCCACCACCGTGGCCGCCCGCGGTAGCGGACAGGCCCCCGCGCAGGCCTTCACAAATCTCTCCCCCAACGTCTGCACGTTGACTCCCAAGGGCACGTATTCATCGGCGCCTGACAGGAGGAACAGAGTGGGTATGTCAAGGTGGCCTAGCCGGTCACGGAGCTCGCCGTCACTCAGGTCGCTCGAAAAAAAATCGTCGAGCCCCTCTTTCGTCGCCAAGTCCAGAAATCGATCGGCTGTGATAGGTGCCCACATCGCAGCGCGGGGCAACATCTCTTCTCCTTTCCCTTGCGCGCGCATCTCGCGCGCTAATTGAACAAATTTGGACGTGGTTTCCTGCAGACAAAGGTGCTCCCGGTCGCTTACAGGGGCCTGGAGCACGATGAAGGCCGGCTTCTTGGAAGGATCCTCGCACGTCTTGACGTAGTACACGCTGTCCTGAGTCCCGGTTGAGTGGCCCACTAGACCCACAGCCAGTGAACCCATCTCCTCCTGAAGAAAGGTGACCAGACGCCCTAGCTCGACCGCATCGGTCTTGAGGGAGGTGTGGCCAAAGCCCGTGTAGGATGAGGAAAGCAGGACCTGCACCAGCGCCCAACCTCGAGCATCGAGCGCTGCCCCCAAGCTTTGAGTGTAAGGGACTGGGAGGAGCCCGTCCTAGGGATATCGAGGCCAGTAGAGCGGAAGGGAGAGGAATGGGAGAGTTTCATCAACTTGTCCTCTTGCTGTATTCATGCGTCCACATGCTTCCTAAGAAGATACTCTGCAAGTCATGGGAGTGGTGAGTTCCACTGCTCGAACCTGACAAAGCAGTTGGTAGTGGTAGGCATGGGACCTTGTATCTTTTCACATCATCTCCCCGCATTTAGGCAGTCAAAAAGGAAATGACGCTCTCAGAAAACAGAAAATGTACGCACTTGAATTACTGTCACCTTATACATTCATCTAGTTGACTAGTCATACTCAGGGGAACCTCCTTTCTTACCCCTAGTCCGCCTATAAGCACGACATGTCGCCTATGCGCCTTGTTCCCGGAGCAAAACGCGACCCGATTCACGAATTCATCGCGATAGTAGGTAAATAGCCTGCCATCCATCGACGGCCAGCTTGACGACGCTTGTGATGAAGCGGCAGCTCCTCCTCCGCCTCCCCCACTTGCAACTGTGGAGGTCGAGTACATTAGAGGAGGAAGGGAGGAGGAGAGGAGAGATGAAGGCGGGGATCGAAATGCAGCTCCCACGCTACAGAAGAAGAGCGGCCCGGTAAGGAAGCGTTGAAAGGCCTTAATGATTCCCTGTCCGGGTGCGGGATGGAAACGTTTGAGATATAGCAACTCGTCGGCTGAGGCTGAGGCGCGGCGGCCCCGCCGTCGGAGAAAGGAGCGCGCCGTCGGAGAAGTGGGTCAAGACATGGCATACCCCTTACCAAGGGCGTGCAAAACACAGGCCAGACGCTCGCCATGTAGCATGCTTTCAATGAAAAATGACACAAAACTCTCCAGCTTTGCTCTTTCTTTTCCTTTCGTTCTTCGTCACTGTCATTGCTTACGTCAATTTTTTCCTCAAACGTACAAGCAGTCCAAACAGGTCTTCATTTCGTAGACTTCCTTGTCCTCTGCTTTCAAGTCTTTTTTCTTGCCTATGTCCGTTTATACTTGTTGTGTCATCTCTCATGTACAGCCCATGTCTGGCATTGTTTCGTCTACCTTTTCTATCGACAGCCACACACCCGTGTGACGTGTTGGCGGGGGCGATACGACTGGTATGTTTTCACACATAACCGAATCAGAGCATGCACACACGAATGCTTTCACCCAATCGTAAAGAAAATGATACAATAGCATCAGTTTACGGCAACCTGCCGATCTGCGCCTGTACCCAATCCTACCAGATTTTACTTCTTCCAGATATTGTCCTTGAGGTAAGCCTCGAACAGAGCCAGTGACTCCACAGGCTTGTAGGCTGGGACCTGTTTAAGGAAACCAAAAACAATGAGGAGGATGCATGAGGCGTGCGCTATCACACACAAACGAATACAGACACAGCGTGCTTCGTACCTCGTGTCCAGCACCCATGACAGTGGCAATGGTGACTCCGTTCTGATAGCCCTGCAGGAAGCCCGCAACCTGCCCATCCACGCCCCAAGACGTCCAATCCTGGTTACTCTCTATAGGCCATTTCATATTTTGTACCCAGAAAAGGGTCCCTTGCGTCGCGCAGACGGAATCGTCTGCGCCCGAAAAAATGAGGATGCGAAGGCCCAAATCCCTCTTCGTCAGGTAGGTGTATGTATCCTGGACGAAAGCCAGCCGGTCGTTCCGGTTGAAATTATAGCTGACTGTGGTCGAGCAATCCGCCCACCGCGTGCCCTCCTTGGCGTGGATCGCTTTCTGTACATCCTTGCGGTTCAAGTAGGCTGTGGAAAACGCGTCCTGGCAAGGTTCATACTGGGGGGTGGCCCCGTTGCGACTCATCGATTCCCTTTCCAAACCTGCCGGCCCGCCAATAAAGGCCGGCATCGTCAGACTCAAAAGGTGGTACCTCTGGTTGCGGCCCTGCGCCAAAATAGTCTCCTTCGAGGGAGGGAAGGGGGCTCCTCGCTGCCCGGGACTCGAGAAGCCGGAAGTCGCGTCCGTGCACACCGGGTAGTCGAGTGCGTACGGATTAAGGCCTTGGACGAAGAACCACATCTGGCTCTGCAGTTGCATGCACCTGTCCCCGAAAAGCACCTCCGGATTGTTGCTTTGGCTTCGGCAGCGGCTGCTCCACTCACTGTAGAGCTCGCGGGGCAGCAAGGAGTGGCCCCAGAAACTATCGATCGCCCCGATTGTGTTCTCGACAGGGTCGGTCAGAGGATTGCCGACCATAAACCCTTTTAAATTAATGGGCGCGTCTTTTTCCGGGTGATCGACGATGTACTGGGCAAGCTGGGGGAGGTAATGTCCGGCGTAGCTCTCTCCCGACAGGTGCAGTTCTCGCTCACGCATATGGGGAAATCGCCGCAGAAACGCTTGTATGACTTGAAAATTATCTTCGGCCGCTTGTTTGTCACCAAAGGCGAGGTCTTTGGGGTTGTTTGTGTAGCTGAAGCCGACAGTGACGGGTTGTTCCACAAAGAGCATGTTGGCGACCCGGCTCCAACTGTAGGGGTTGAGATGCAGTGCCTTACCGTCCTGGGTCGGTCGAAACGGCCCCATTTCGGTCATGAATCCAAATAGACCACTGCATCCTGGGCCACCATTAGTCCAGAAAACAAGAGGAGCCTCGTCAGGGCTCTCCTCGGCCTCCACGTACCAGTAGAAGATGTTCTTCTGGGTCCCCTTTAAGTTCAAATAGCCTGCGAACTGCCTGAAAGTGACCTTTTCTGTCAGGCCTGGTAGGTCAAGAACTTCATCAGCAAGGGCTTCCTTGGTATAGGATGCGTTAAATGAGGATGAAACATTTTGAGCTTTGTAAGCGGCCGGCACGGACGAGGCGCGCAAAGACTTGAACATGGGTCCGGAGGCTCCCGACAATTTATTCCCCCTACTTGGTAATGAAACCATCCCAGGGTAACTGGTGCTGCTCGCAGTGATGATACGGCTAGAAAGAAAACGACTTGGGACGTTCCCGAACTTCGGCCGGCCGTGGTGTATGACAACAAGCACCGCTCCAAGAAAGCCTAGCATGCCTGTCATCACGGCTACCAGAGCGGATCGCGAGCCGCCATTGCGGGCACGGCGGCTGTTATTTCGTAGATCTTTTGCTGACGGAGCGCTAATAGACATTATTTTTTGTTTTCTAAAATGTGTTTCGTGTGAAGTCGTGCATGAGTGGACGGGCAGCGGTAAGTGATAGTCGTGTTGAGTGATGCGCAGTAACAACTTGACGCAGACAATAAAGCTTGTTCCGCTTACGGGAGAAGTCACCAAAGTAATTCTACCCACCGTTCTTTTCCAAAACCTGATATCTCCATTTAATCTGCCCAGCATGAAAGCAAGGACACGAAATATAAAAATGGGAGACCCATTTAAGAGGGGTATGTGAAACTGTTCAGGACTTCAACGGTTTGGATTTTTGAATTTTGCAGGAGCCCGCCGACATGTTCTGGTCGGGTGCCGACCCTTCCACGTTTGCCTTCTTATAATGTGTGGAAAATAAAAAATAATACTCATTCGCGACCGTTGTGGTGGTCCTCTGCCTCCCGCGCTTCAGTACAACAACACTCAATTCCGTAGTCTTGTGCAGGCGGTGGCGGACAGTGAAGCAGCGGCAAGATAGCCACATCACCATCGAGGTGGCCGTCGCTCTCGCCGAGAACCCCAGTCAAAAGCATGCAGACACTTTCCGTCCCATATTCTTATGAAGACTACTACCAGGCAGGTAGTTGTGTCCATTTCAAAGATGAACTTGAGGAAGTTAGTCCTTTATCGACGCCCTCTATAGAGGTGCGTTTCTTTGTGAGAGCAAGAAGGCCATAACTCTAGTGAGGAAGGAGGACGGGAGGTTTGCCAAATCATCCGATAATCACTCCGTATGCACATATGTTCGTCTACTTTCCAAGTTCACCAGTGTTGGGAGAAAGCGACATGCCGCGGTCTTCTTGATCGGCGCTTTCGTCGTAGCAGGCATATTGCTTGTCGCCGCGCGCAATTTGAAGAGTTCCTCGGCCTATGGCAAAGCGCATCGAATGTCAGGCCACGATGGCTCGCATTTTTCTTCTTCAATGCTGTCGAGGACGCCGTTTACTTTATTGGCTCTCAATTACACCGCTGCAGCGCTGGCTGACGAGATAGTTGCCTTGCCGGGTCTCCCAGAACCGGATTCTTCATTTCGACAGTTCGCAGGTTATTTGGATATCTCTCCCACAAAGCACATTTTCTACTGGTACGTTGAACCAAATAGAAATTCCAGCGTTCTAGATTGGGCTGCGGTGCCGTTGTCATTGTGGACAAACGGGGGTCCCGGGTGCAGTGGTCTGTTTGGATACTTCGCTGAGCATGGCCCGTTCCGAGCCACCCAACACGGAAGCGGCCTGGAAGTTAACCCCTTCTCGTGGAACACACTGAGCCACATGCTGTATGTCGAGATTCCAGTCGGGGTGGGGTTTAGCTACTCGGAGGACGAGACGGAATATTACATTGGGGACGAGCAGACCGCCCGCGACAATTTACTCGTCTTGCAAACATTCTTCGCCCGCTTCCCGCACTTGCGAAGCTCGGATCTCTATCTCACGTCTGAGTCGTACGGCGGGCATTACATTCCTACGCTAGCGCGTGAGATTATTCGCAACAACCGTAAGCGCGCCGACTCGTTGGCAGCCAG
>Ga0102934_1000444_pt1 | contig 27816 bp, 26 predicted proteins | sample SalPonR2_A_D1_MG_FD_78175 | JGI IMG/M metagenome (GOLD analysis project Ga0102934, IMG submission 78175) | Salt pond soil microbial communities from South San Francisco under conditions of wetland restoration - Salt Pond MetaG R2_A_D1_MG | ecosystem: Environmental > Aquatic > Marine > Intertidal... | reverse complement strand
CATGGAAGAAATGTAGATTTTAAAAATACTGTTATAATTATGACTTCTAATGTAGGAGCAAGTTTTATTGAAAAACAGACTACATTAGGTTTTAAAAAACCGGTGGAAAATGAAAAAGAAGAATATGAAAAAATGAAAGAAAAAGTAATGAAAGATTTACGTCAAACTTTCAGGCCTGAATTTTTAAATAGATTAGACGAAACAATAGTATTTCATGCTTTAAACAAGGATCATATAAAACAAATTGTTGATTTAATGTTAGTAGAGGTTGAAAAAAGATTAAAAGAACAGGAAATAAAAATTGATGTTACTGAAAATGCTAAAGAATATTTAGCTGAAGATGGATATGATCAGGAATTTGGAGCAAGACCATTAAGAAGAAGTATACAGCGTTTAATTGAAAATGAACTTTCAGAAAAGATTTTAATGAAGGAAATAGGAGAAGGAGATAAAGTTAAAATAGACTTTGAAAATGATGAGTTAACATTTGAAAAAGTAGAAAGCTAAAATCTTGTAAAATGCTAGAAAAAATGTTATAATATATAATGTATAAGTTGAAGAATATAATATAATAATTAACATTTTTAATTGACCAAAACCATAGTATTGAGCAGGTGAGTAGTAATGGCGAAAGATAAAACAATCTATAAATGTAAAGAATGTGGATTTGAATCACCAAATTGGATGGGACGTTGTACAAATTGTGGCACCTGGAATTCTATGGTTGAAATGCAAGGTAATAATAAAAGTGAAAAAATAAATAATTCAGAACCTATTAACTCTCCGACCTCCATTACCCAGATTAGTACCGGGCAAAATTCTCGATATTTTTCTGGTATTAGTGAATTTGATAGGGTACTTGGGGGTGGGACTGTTAAAGGTTCTCTTGTTTTACTAGGAGGAGCCCCTGGAATCGGGAAATCAACCCTGATTTTACAGGTGGCTTCACTTTTTAGTGCAAAATATAAAAAAGTTCTTTATGTTTCTGGAGAAGAATCCGCTCGCCAAATAAAACTTAGAGCTGATAGAATAAATTCAACTTCAAAAGAAATGTACATATTAGCTGAGACAGATTTTTCACAGATTGATCAGGTTTTAAGTTCAAAAAATGAAAATGATTATGGATTTGTTGTAATAGATTCAATTCAGACTATTTATCATCCAGAAATAGACACTACACCTGGAAGTATTTCTCAGGTTAAGGGAATTGCCAATAGATTGATGAAAATTGCCAAACAAAATGAAATACCAGTATTTTTAATAGGACATATGACAAAAAGTGGAAAAATTGCCGGTCCTAGAGTTCTTGAACACTTAGTTGATACAGTTCTAAGATTTGATGGTGATCGCAATTATTCATATCGTATTTTGAGATCAGTAAAAAACAGATTTGGCTCTACTAATGAAATTGGAGTTTTTGATATGGATGGGAATGGGCTTAAGGAAGTTAAAAATCCTTCCCAACTTTTTTTAGAAGAGAGACCTGAAAATTCAGCAGGATCAATAATAGTACCTGTTTTAGAAGGGAGCAGAACTATTTTAGTTGAATTACAGGCATTAGTTTCTTCTTCAGCTTATTCAGCACCCCAAAGATTAACAACTGGTATTGATAATAAAAGAGTTTCTATGTTATTAGCTGTTCTTGAAAAAAAGTGTGGTTTTAATTTTTATGATAGTGATATACATCTTAATATTACCGGGGGTTTAAGTGTAGATGAACCGGGGATAGATTTAGGGATTGTAACAGCTGTTTTATCAAGTTTTCAGGATAAGGCTCTTTCTTCAAAATTAGCTGTTGTGGGAGAGGTTGGTTTAGCTGGTGAAATTAGAGCAGTAAACCAAATAAAGAAAAGAATAAATGAACTTGAAAAACTTGGTTTTTCAGAAATAATTATTCCTTATGGAAATAAAAAAAGTTTAGATAATATTGATACTTCAAATTTAATATTTGTTAAAGATATACACGAACTTATAGATATTTTATTTAAATAACTAAATTTTGAGGAGGTGGCCAAGTGGATGATCAGGAAGTGAAGTTAGTTGAGATTTTAAAGATTATTGCTCCTGGTACTAATTTAAGAGAAGGTTTAGAAAACATTCTAAGAGCTAAAACAGGTGGACTTATAGTAATCAGTGATAGTGAAGAAGTTATGGAGATAGTTGATGGTGGTTTTGAAATAAATGCCAAATTGACTCCAGCCAGATTATATGAACTGGCAAAAATGGATGGAGCAATGGTTCTAAATAAAGAATGTGATATGATAGTTAATGCTAATGTGCAATTAGTTCCAGATTCCTCTATTCCTTCCTATGAAACTGGAACAAGACACAGGACTGCAGAGAGAGTTGCCAAACAAACTGGAGAATTAGTAATTTCCATTTCTCAAAGGCGTAATATTATATCTTTATATAAAGGTGAATTCAAACATGTACTAGAAGATGTAAGAGTAGTTTTAGCAAAAGCAAATCAGGCTGTACAAACTTTAGAAAAATACCGTTCTGTTCTTGATCAGGCATTAACCAACTTGAGTGCTCTAGAGTTTGAAGATTTAGTTACAATAGCGGATGTTGTAACTGTTCTACAGAGGACAGAAATGGTTTTAAAAATCCAAAAAGAAATTGAAAAATATATTTATGAACTAGGAAATGAAGGTCGTTTAATAAAAATGCAGCTAGAAGAGCTGGTTACAAATGTAAAAGATGAAGGAATTTTATTGATAAAAGATTATATGACTGAAGAAAAGAAAGAAGCTGAGATTGAGGCAGAAGAACTATTAGATGAGCTACTTGATTGGTCAACAGATGAAATGTTAAGTATGAATACAATAAGTAAAGCACTTGGACATGGTAGTAATGTAAATAATCTTGATTTATCAATTTCTTCAAGGGGTTATAGACTTCTCAGGAAAATTCCAAGATTACCAATGCCAGTTATAGAAAATTTAGTAGAACATTTTGGTAATTTTGAAAATATCTTAAATGCTTCGATAGATGAATTAGATGATGTAGATGGAATTGGTGAAGTAAGGGCTCAGGCTATTAAAGATGGATTAAGACGTCTGCGGGATCAAGTATTATTGGACAGACATATTTGACATTTGTCTATAATTGACGGATTTATATTTTATTGATATAATAATATCGATATTCAAAATTTTATTTTAGTAATAAAAGAAAGTGAGGTTTTAAATAAATGTTTGATAAAGGAGATAAAGTTGTTTATCCAAATCATGGTGCTGGAACAATTGAAGGTATAGAAACAAAAGAAATTCTTGGTGAGGAAAAAAAATATTACACTATGAGATTGCCAATCGGTGATATGAAAGTTATGATACCAGTAGATAAGGTAGATGAAATTGGAGTAAGAGAAGTAATTGATGCAGAGGAAGCTGATAATGTAATTGAATTGTTAAAAGGTGAAAAAAGCAAAATGTCTCAAAACTGGAATAGAAGATATAGAGCTAATCAAGAAAAACTAAAAACTGGTGATATATATGAAGTTGGTGGAGTAGTTAGAGACCTTACTATTCGTGATGAAAGAAAGGGTCTTTCAACTGGTGAGAAAAAAATGTTAAGTAATGCCAAACAGATTTTAATTAGTGAATTAGTTTTAGCGAAAGATGCTACTGAAGAAGAAATCAGAAGTACTATTGAAGAAGCTTTTGAAAACAATCCTCATATTCAGGAGGAAGAGGAAGAAGATTAATTTTATATTTTGTTAAATTATTATCATATGTTTAGTTTAATATAATAGGAAGGAGGTGATAGGATGGTGAAAAAAATAATGAGAGCTATTCTTGGGATAGTAGGAGCAGTTATTGGTTTTAATACAGTTTATGTATTAGGCCTTGCAAGTGACTTGAACTTATCCTGGCAAAATATTGATAATTTATTTTTAAGCACACAATTTCTCGGAGTTATAATTGGTGGATTTATAGGTGTATTTTTATTATCCTATTTTGTAGAAAGAATTTTAAATTTCATTTTAAATTTTGAGTATAGTATTAAAGAAATAACCTGGAAAAATGCAATCATCAGTGTAATTGGACTAATAATAGGACTAATATTTGGAGTGATCATCAACTTTGCTTTTTCTGTAGGGAAAATTCCACAGGTTGGTTTGCCAATTCAAGTTTTAATAAATCTTATTTCTGCTTATATTGGCTTTACCCTTGCCTTAAATAAAAAAGAGGAAATTAATAATATCATTTTTGATTTTAATAAAAACAAGAAAAAAGTTAAAAAAGCAAAAGATGATTATGAGATTAGTAATAAAATATTAGATACTAGTGTTATAATTGATGGTAGAATTGCTGAAATTTGCAAAACTGGTTTTATAGAGGGGACACTTATTATACCTGAATTTGTTTTGGAAGAATTAAGGCATATTGCTGATTCTTCTGATGTATTGAAACGCAACCGAGGCAGAAGAGGACTTGATATTTTAAAACAGCTACAAAAAGATTCTAATATTGGAGTTGAAATTGTAGATAAAGATTTTGAAGAAATCCCTGAAGTTGATAGTAAATTGGTTAAACTTGCAAAAATAATGAATGCAAGAGTTGTTACTAATGACTATAATTTAAACAAAGTTGCTGAATTACAGGGCGTTTTTGTTTTAAATATTAATGAATTGGCAAATGCAGTTAAACCAGTTGTTTTACCAGGAGAAGAAATGGATGTTAAAGTAATAAAAGAAGGTAAAGAAGATGGTCAGGGTGTTGGTTATCTTGACGATGGGACTATGATAGTAGTTGATGATGGTATAAATCACATGGGAGAAAAAATTTCAGTACTTGTAACTAGTATTTTACAAACTGCTGCTGGTAGAATGATTTTTGCTAAACCTAAGGCCAGTGAAAAAGTAGCAGGATCATAATCAATAAAATTTAAATAAGGGGAATAAATATGAATATAGGTGCAATTATACCTGCTGCTGGGCAGGGAAAAAGGATGGAGAAAGATATTAATAAACAGTATTTACAATTAGGTGATCGCCCCTTATTGGCTCATACACTAGAAGTTTTTGCTAATAATAAAGATATTAGTCAAATTATTGTAGTTGTTAGAAAAAATGAAATGGATTATTGTCAAAAAAATATATTGGATAAATATAATTTTAAAGATATTAAATTAGTTGCTGGAGGAGAGACCAGACAGCAGTCAGTTTATGCTGGTTTGAAGGCCTTTTTGCCAGCAACTAATTATGTTATAATACATGATGGTGCCCGACCATTGATATCCAAAAATTTATTAAATAAAGTTATAAAAAAAGCACCTCAATATAAGGCTTTGACAACTGCAGTTTCTGTAAAAGATACTATCAAAATAGTAAATAAAGAAAACTATGTAGAAAAAACCCCTGATCGTAATAGTCTTAAAGCTGTTCAGACTCCTCAAGCTTTTTCTTATGAGTTGATATATAAAGCTCATGCAAATTTTGATAGTAATTTAAAAGTTACAGATGATGCTTCTTTGGTTGAAAAAATGGGCCATAAGGTAAAAGTGATTCAGGGTGAAAATAGCAATATAAAAATAACTACTCCTATTGATTTAGTTTATGCTCAAAATATTTTAGAAAAAAATAATTAAGGGGAAGTTTGCAATGAGAGTAGGAATCGGATATGATATACATAGATTAGAAAAGGGCCATGATTTGACATTAGGTGGAGTAAAAATTCCCCATGATAAGGGGTTGATGGGACATTCTGATGCTGATGTATTAATTCATGCCTTGATTGATGCTTTATTAGGAGCTGCTTCTTTAGGTGATATTGGTAGACATTTTCCAGATAATGATTCAAAATATAAGGATATATCCAGTATAATTCTTTTAGAAAAAACTGTTGATTTACTTAAAAATAAAAATTATAATATTAATAATATAGATCTAATAATTATTGCTGAAAAACCTAAAATTATGCCTTATAATACTAAAATTGTGTCTAAATTAATTGAAACCTTAAGAATAGAAAAAAACATGATTAATTTAAAGGCTACAACTGCTGAAGGTTTAGGATTTGTTGGTAAGAAAAAAGGAATTGCTGCTAAGGCAATTGTTTCTATAATTAAAGATGAGAACAAAGAATAAAGGAAGGTGAATAAATATGTTAGTAAAAGATATTATGACAAGTGATTTAATTACAATTGAAGAACATAAAACTGCGCGAGAAGCAGAAAAATTGTTATCTATTAATGAAATTGGCAGATTAATAATAGTGGATAAAGATTATAAAATAAAGGGGATTTTAACTGATGGAGATTTAGTAAGCAAAGATGATCTTGATATCCCTGTAAATGAAATAATGACTAAAGATCCAATCACCGTAAAGCAGAATGTAGATATAAAAAATACGGCAAAAATTCTTTCTGAAAATAAAATTGGTGGTCTTCCAGTAATTGATGAAAATGATGAATTAGTTGGAATAGTTACTGCCGAAGATATTGTTCACAGTTATGTGAAAAAGGAAGAAGAAGTTAAAGAATTTGAAAAGAAGACTATGACTCCTGAGAGTTCTGCTATTTATCTTGCAATGACAAGAAGTAGAGAGTATGAACGTTATTGGTTGGATAAAATTGAAGGTTATGGATATAAGGGTGCTATTACTCAAACAGGTGCAAATGCTGAAAAACTTCCTATTAAATTGAGAGAAAGTACTACTGTTGCTTCTATAGCAAGGGGAGTAATTGGCGAAAATGCAAAAGAAAAAATGGCCATATCTAATGCAGTAAAAGATGCTTACAGTCAATTATCACTTATAAATCCAGGTTTAGGTGGTGGATTTAAAATAGCAGTAGTTAGAGATACAGATCACGTAGCAGTTGCTATTTTTGGTAAATTTGGTCATGCTTTAGTAGATGGCCCAGAACAACTTACAGTTGGAACAAGTGTAATATAAGCTAGATAAGAAGAATAATTAATATAATAAATGACTAAACTGATATAATTATAAAGGAGGAAAAGTTTAATGAGTGAAATGCGTCTGCGTTTTCCCCCAAGTCCAACAGGGAAAATTCATATTGGAAATATGAGAACAGCTTTATTCAATTGGTTATGGGCAAAAAAGAATGATGGTAAATTAATATTAAGAATTGAAGATACAGATCAGGACAGATCAAGCAAAGAATTTGAAGACATTATATTGAGAGAATTAGATTGGTTGGGAATTGATATAGATGAAGGTGTAGGTGTAGGTGGAGAAAATGGACCTTACCACCAATCTGAAAGACTTGACATCTATAAAAAATATATAGATAAATTAATAGAAGAAGATTATGCTTATCGTTGTTATTGTACTCCAGAAGAACTTAATGAAATGCGTGAAAAACAAAGAGAAAATGGGGAAATGCCTCATTATGATGGAAGATGCAGAAATTTAACTGAAGAAGAAAAAAAAGAATATGAAAAAGAAGGTCGAGAACCGGTAGTAAGATTTAAGGTACCTGCTGATGAAGAAATTGTTGTTCATGATCTTATTAGAGGAGATGTTTCTTTTAATACTTCTGTAATTGGAGATTTTGTAATAGTAAAATCTGATGGTATGCCTACTTATAATTTTGCAGTAGTTGTTGATGATGCTCTAATGAAAGTTACTCAGGTAATTAGAGGAGAAGATCATATTTCTAATACTCCAAAACAAATATTATTATATGAAGCTCTAGGATTTGATCTTCCGGAATTTGCACATTTACCACTAATACTTGATGAAAATAAAGGCAAATTAAAGAAACGTGGTGGAGATAATACTGTTTTCATAGGCGAATTTAGAAATAAAGGCTATTTACCTGAAGCTTTATTTAACTTTTTAGCATTACTTGGTTGGTCACCTAAAGATGAACAGGAGATTATAGATAAAGAACAGATGATTAAAGATTTTGATATTAGAGATGTAAATAAAAGTGGAGCAGTTTTTGATATAGAAAAATTAAATTGGATGAATGGTAAATATATAAGAGATGCTGATCTAGATAGAATAGTTGATATGTCTATACCTTATTTGAAAAATGCTGGCTATATTAAAGATGAAAATAGTGTTGATCGTGAATGGCTTGAAAAAGTAATAGAAGTAGCAAGAACAGGTGTGGATTTTCTTGAACAAATTCCAAGAGAAGCTGAATTGTTTTTTACTGAATTAGAATTTGAAGATAAAGAAGAGGCAAAAGAAGAGTTTAGTGAAGAAGGAGTAGAATTGGTTTTTGATAGTCTCAAAGAAAAACTAGAAGAACTAGATGAACTAGAAATAGATAAAATAGGAAATATATTTAGTGAAATGAAAGATGAACTTCCAGTTGGTGCCAGAACTATTTATCATCCAGTAAGACTTGCTTTAACCGGAATGACTTCTGGCCCTGAGTTAACAGAAGTAATTTATATTTTAGGGAGAAAAGAAGTTGAATCCAGACTAGATAAAGCATTAAAATTAGCTAAATAAATTATTGCTCTTCTTTGTAGAGAGGGGGAGAATGTTGTTAGAAGTATATAATACTTTAAGTGGAAAAAGAGAAAAATTTACTCCTGAAAATTTAGGTATTGTTAATATGTATGTTTGTGGCCTGACTGTACAAAATTTTTCACATATAGGCCATATTCGAAGTGCTATAAATTATGATGTAATAAGACGTTATCTCGAATATAAAGGTTATGAGGTAAACTATGTACAAAATTTTACAGACATTAATAAAAAAATAGTACGTAGGGCTCTCGAAGAAGAAATATCTTCTGAAGAATTGGCTGAAAAATATAAACAGGCTTATCTTGAAGATTTAGAAGCTTTAAATGTCAAAAAAGCTGATAATTATTGTAGTGTTTCTGATAATATTTCAGAAATTATTGAGGTAATTGAAACACTCATTGAAAAAGGATATGCTTATGAAAGTGAAGGAAATGTTTATTTCAGTGTTGAAAAATTTGATGATTATGGTAAATTATCTGGTAGAAAAATAGAAGATATGGAAGCTGGAGCAAGAATAAAGGTTGAAGAATCAAAGAGGCATCCGATGGATTTCGCTCTCTGGAAAAAAGTTAAAGATCAGGAAAGAAGTTGGGAAAGTCCCTGGTGTAAAGAAGGTTGGCCGGGCTGGCATATTGAATGTTCAGCGATGTCTATGAATTATCTTGATACTCAAATAGATATTCATGGAGGTGGGACTGATCTTATTTTTCCCCATCATGAAAACGAAATAGCTCAATCTGAAGCATACAGTGGTAAAAAACCTTTTGCAAAATATTGGCTTCATAATGGAACTGTTAATCTAAAAGGTGAAAAAATGTCCAAATCTCTTGGTAATTTCTATACTACAAGAGAGCTTCTTAAAAAATTTCAACCTGATTCTTTAAAATATTTCTTGTTAACCAAACATTATCGCAGCCCCATAGATTTTAGTTTAAAAGAAGTAAAAAAATCTGAGAAAAATTTATTGAAATTAAATAAAACTAAAAATAAAATGGCTGAAATTATTAATCAGGATGTAACAGGTAGTTCAAATAATAATTTTAAAGAATTTAAAGACCAACTAAAAAAACACAAAAATGCTTTTGAAAAAGCAATGGATAATGACTTTAACACTGCTCAAGCTATAGGTGTTTTAAATGAACTATCCTCAGATATCAATGGTTTTATAAATGATTCTGATTTAGTTATTAATAAAGCTACTCAGTCTATAATTAAAGAAAGTTATGATCTTTTTAATAAATTAACAGATGTTTTAGGTTTGAAATTAAATTTAGAAACAGATAAAAAAGAAAATCCTCAACTTGTTAATGATTTAGTAGATTATATTTTAGAAATTCGTAAACAGGCTAGAGAAAATAAAAATTATGAGAAGGCTGATCAAATAAGAGATGATTTAAAAGAAATGGGTATAGAAGTTAATGATGGCCCTCATGGAGTTGAATGGGATTTTGCAATAGAAAATTATTCAGAGGAGGAAGAAGATGAAAGTTAAACCAAAAGCTAAATTAGTAGATTATACTGATGATCCTGAAAGAAATGTAGCTGTGGCAGCTAGACTATGTTATTCTGATAAAGACCCAGATCAGCTCATGGAAGATATGAGTAGAGAAGATATTAAAAAATTAATCAGAAAAGTTGTTGGTTTAGGTCATTATTCAACCTTAGAACATACTTATTTTTATTTTTCTATACAATGTAGTAGAGTTACCAGCCATCAACTGGTAAGGCATAGAGTAGGAACCGCTTATAGTCAAAGATCACAGCGTTATGTAAGTGAAGATGAATTTGATTATATTCTTCCTCCCAGTATTGAAAAAAATGATGAAGCAAAAAAGCTTTTTGAAGAAAAAATGGAAGAATTAAGAAAAACCTATAGTCAATTATTAGAGATGGATGTTCCTAAAGAAGATGCCAGATTTATTTTACCAACAATTAAGACAAATTTAATGGTATCTTATAATGCCCGCTCCCTATATCATTTATTTGAACTTAGATGCTGTACTAGAGCTCAATGGGAAATTAGAAGCCTTGCAAATCAAATGTTAGAACAGGTAAAAGAAGTTGCACCTACTTTATTTGAAATTGCTGGCCCTCCCTGTGTTAAAGATGAATATTGTCCAGAAGGTGAAATGTCCTGTGGAAGAATAGATAAAATAAAAGAAAAAAGGGAGAATAAATAATGGCTAATGTCGAAGGACGAAATCCTGTAAATGAATTATTAAAAGGGAATAGAAAAGTAAAAGAAATTTTACTACAAAGAGATATTCGCGGAGAAATAATTAATAAAATAAAAGAAAAATCTAAAAAAAATAATATTTTAATTAGAGAGGTTTCAAAAAAACACTTAGATAATATTGCAGAGTCATATTCTCACCAGGGTGTTATTGCCAAGGCAGAAGAAATTACTTTGGTGAGTCCGGAAGATATAGTTGAATATGCTCAAAGTCAGAATGAACCTCCCTTTATAATAATTTTAGATCAGGTCCAGGATCCACATAATTTTGGTTCTATTATTCGTTCAGCTCATTCTGCTGGAGCTCATGGTTTGATTTTTCAAAAAAGGAGAGCAGCCAGTATTACTCCAGCTGTTTTAAAGGCTTCAGCTGGTGCCAGTGAGCATTTATTATTATCACAGGTTACAAATATTAATTATACTATTGAAAAATTAAAAGAGCTAGGTGTTTGGATTACTGGAACAGATTTAGATACAGAAAAATATTATGATGATGTAGATTATAAGGGTTCTACTGCTGTAGTTATTGGGAATGAAGGCAGTGGTCTTAGAAGATTGGTAAAAGATAATTGTGATTTTTTAGTTAAAATCCCTATTAAAGGTAGAGTGGATTCTTTAAATGCTTCTGTAGCAGCAGGAGTTATATTTTATGAAGTTGTCCGCCAGCGAAAATAGAATTTAATAATGCTTGACTAAGTATTATTAAATAAGTATAATATAAATGTATAAGGGAGGGGATTCCGCTTGAAGGGAAATTTACAGGAGTTAGGATATGAAGACCTCAGTGATTTAAGTGATGATGAATTAGTAGAGTATGTGCATGGGGGAAATAATGAAGCTCAAGAAATCCTTTTAAAGCGATATAAAAATTTTGTTATGGCAAAATCAAGATCTTATTTTCTGGTAGGTGCAGATCGTGAAGACATAATTCAAGAAGGTATGATAGGGCTCTATAAAGCTATTCGTGATTATAAGATTGAACGTCTGGCATCTTTTAGAGCGTTTGCTGAGCTCTGTATTACCAGGCAAATAATCACTGCAATAAAAGCTGCTACCAGACAAAAACATCAGCCACTAAATTCTTATATATCTTTAAATAAGCCTATTTATCATGAAGAATCTGATAGAACATTACTTGATGTTTTAAAAGGGAGTAAATTAACTAACCCAGAAAGGCTATTTATCAGCAAAGAATCTTATGACCTCATTGAAAGTAAAATTGTAGAAATGTTAAGTGAATTAGAATTTGATGTTTTACAGGAATATCTTAAGGGAAAATCTTATGAGGATATAGCTGAAACTTTGGATAAACATGTTAAATCTGTAGATAATGCCCTTCAGCGTGTAAAAAGAAAATTAGAATCCTTTCTTGAAAAACATGATTTTTAATAACTATTTTTTTGTAAAAATTTTTAGTATATAGAAGATTGGTTTTAGTATAACTAAAATTAAGATTTGTTTTCTATATATTAAAAAAATATACCGTAGACGTGCGGAAATTTAAGCCTTCTTAAAGAAGGAATCCATCAAAAATTATAGAAATTATTATTGATGGAACGTAATTTTACATAAATACGCTTATTAGGAATAAGGGGGATAAAAAAATGGCAAAAGAAAAGTTTGAAAGAACTAAACCACATGTTAACATAGGAACAATAGGACACGTTGATCATGGTAAAACAACATTAACAGCAGCAATCACAAAAGTATTGGCAAATAGTTCAGGTGGAGAAGTAATGGATTTTGATCAGATTGATAATGCACCAGAAGAAAAAGAAAGAGGAATAACAATAGCTTCTTCTCATGTAGAGTATGAAACACCAAATAGACACTATGCTCACGTTGATGCACCAGGGCATGCTGACTATGTAAAGAATATGATTACAGGTGCAGCTCAGATGGATGGAGCTATTCTTGTAGTATCAGCAGCAGATGGCCCAATGCCTCAGACAAGAGAGCATATTCTACTGGCACGTCAGGTAGGAGTTCCACATATAGTAGTATTTCTAAACAAAGCAGATATGGTAGAAGATGAAGAATTAATAGAATTAGTAGAGATGGAAGTAAGAGAACTACTTAGTGAATATGATTTTCCAGGAGATGAGATTCCAATAATAGTTGGATCAGCTCTTAAAGCATTGGAAAATGAAGATCCTGAAGGAGAATGGGGATCAAAGATTATGGAACTCATGGAAGCAGTAGATGAATATATTCCTGAACCTGAGAGAGATAGTGAAAAAGAATTTTTGATGCCTATAGAGGATGTATTTAGTATAACTGGTAGAGGAACAGTTGCTACTGGACGTATTGAAAGAGGAACACTTCACCCACAGGATGAAGTAGAGATTGTTGGTGTAAAAGAAACAATGGATACTGTAGTAACAGGGATAGAGATGTTCAGGAAGTTACTTGATGAGGCAGTAGCTGGAGATAATATAGGAGCTCTTTTAAGAGGAGTAAAAAGAGATGAAATTGAAAGAGGTCAGGTATTAGCAGAGCCAGGAAGTATAACACCACATACAAAGTTTAAAGCAGAGGTATATGTATTGTCTAAAGATGAAGGTGGAAGACACAATCCATTTTTTGATGGATACAAACCACAGTTTTATTTTAGAACAACAGATGTAACAGGACAGATAGGATTACCAGAAGGAGTAGAAATGGTAATGCCTGGAGATAATGTAGAGATGGAAGTAGAATTAATTACACCAATAGCAATGGAAGAAGGACTTCGTTTTGCTATTCGTGAAGGTGGCCATACAGTTGGTGCTGGTGCTGTAACTGAGATTATTGAGTAAATATATAATTAAATCCTCTTTAAAAATGCTGATTTAATATGACATCTGTATAAATATTTTAAAAAATAAGCATGTGTAATTTGCACATGCTTGTTTTCTCTTTTTACCGTAATATTAAGTTTTTGTAGCTTCTAGTATTTTGACATTTGCTTGAGAATATGATATGGTAATTAAGGTTATAATTTTAAGTTAGGAAAATAATCTCTGTTTGTAATAGACTAATATAAATCGTAAAAAAGCTGATAGTTATTTGGTTGATGTCAATTTAAACAGCAATATAATAGTTTGGGGAGGTGCATTGTTATGAGAGAAATAATTACCTTGGAATGTACTGAATGTAAAAATCGAAATTATTCTACAACTAAAAATAAGAAAAATACTCGCGACAGGTTAGAATTAAAAAAATACTGCAAATTTTGTAAGGAACACACCCTTCATCGTGAAACCAAGTAAAGCTTCGATAGATTTTTTAATTGGAGCCGAACAGACAAAACTTAAATGAGGATAGGTGAGAATATGTTCGGGAAAATAGCAAAATTTTTCAAACAGGTAAAAGGTGAAATGAAAAAGGTACACTGGCCCAATAAAAATGAGTTATCATCATATACTTTAATTGTTGTTATAACTGTAGTATCTTTGATAGCTTTTATAGGTGTAATTGATGTAGCATTAACAAATATAATTACTCCATTGATAATGTAATTTAAGGTGTTTAATTAAGGAGGTGTTGGTCCTTCAGTATAGGGGCCTATTTATGGAAGATCAAAGACAGTGGTATGTAGTCCATACTTATACTGGTCATGAAAATAAAGTTAAGAAAAATCTTGAAAAGAGAATTGAAACAACTGGTATGGAAAATAAAATATTTAGAATACTTGTTCCAACTGAGAAGAAAACCACTAAAAGAGGTGGGAAAAAGAAAGTTGTAGATAAAAGAGTGTTTCCTGGATATGTACTGGTAGAAATGATCATGGATGATAATTCCTGGTATGTAGTTAGAAATACACCCGGTGTAACTGGTTTTGTTCGAAGTGGAACCAAACCTTTGCCATTACAGCCTGATGAAGTTGACCATATTCTTGGTGGTATGGGAGTTAAAAAAGATGAAATACAGGTTGATTTTGAAGAAGGAGATAAAGTGAAAGTTACTGAAGGTCCATTTGAAGAATTTGTTGGGATTGTTCAGGAAATACATCCTAAACAGGGAAAAGCAAAGGTTTCTGTATCAATGTTTGGAAGAGAGACACCAATGGAATTAGAATTTTCTCAAATAGAAAAAATCTAATAAGATGATATACTAGAATAAGTTATTTTAGAAAGGAGGGTTTGTCATGGCTAAGAAAGTAGAAGGTCAAATAAAATTGCAAATACCAGGTGGACAGGCTAATCCTGCTCCTCCAGTAGGTCCTGCTCTAGGGCAACATGGTGTAAATATATCTGAGTTTTGTAAGCAATTCAATGCAGAAACTTCTGATAAAGCTGGTACACTTATACCGGTAGAAATCACAGTTTATGCTGATCGTTCATTTGATTTTATAACCAAAACTCCACCTGCTGCTGTATTACTAAAAGAAGCAGCTGGAATAGAAACTGCTTCTGGTGAACCTAATGTTGAAAAGGTCGCTACTGTAAAAAAAGATGATGTAAAAGAAATTGCTGAAACAAAAATGAAGGATTTAAATGCAGGAAGTCTTGAAGCAGCAATGAGTATGGTTGAAGGAACTGCTCGTAGTATGGGAATTACAGTTGAAGAGTAAAGTTTTAAATATGTGGGAGGAATTATTCCGTTAAAACCACCTAAGGAGGAGATATAAATGGCTAAAAGAAGTAAAAGATATAAAGATATGGTTGATAAATTTGATAAAGAAACTCTTTACAATCCTGAAAAAGCTTTAGATACAGTGAAAGATTTATCTAGTGCCAATTTTGATGAAAGTGTAGAGTTAGCTGCAAATCTTGGTGTAAATCCTAAACATGCAGATCAAAATATTAGAGGTACTGTTGTATTACCAAATGGTACTGGACAGGAAATTAAGGTTATTGTTTTTGCAAAGGGCGAAAAAGTAAAAGAAGCTGAAGAAGCTGGTGCTGATGTTGTAGGCGGTGAAGAATTAGCTGAAAAAATAGAAGATGGATGGTTAGATTTTGATCTTGCTGTTGCAACACCAGATATGATGAGTGTTGTTGGTAAATTAGGACGTATTTTAGGTCCAAAAGGTCTTATGCCTAACCCAAAAGCTGGAACTGTTACTTTTGAATTAGAAAAAGCTATTAAAGAATTTAAAGCAGGTAAACTTGAGTATCGAGTTGATAAAAATGGAGTTCTTCATTTGCCAATAGGTAAAGTTTCATTTAGTACTGACGAACTCATAGAAAACTTCAAAAAAATCATGGATACAATAATAAGAGAAAGACCTGCAGCCGCTAAAGGTAAATATTTACAATCAGTTACTGTAACATCAACTATGGGTCCAGGTATAAAAATTGATCCTTCAGTTGTAATGAATATGCTTGAAAGATAAAACTTGACTATATTGAATTATATGTGTTATGATGTATACAGTTAAAATTTAATATAAACCATAGACAGTAGGAGTCAATTTTTGACTTAAAATTCCTACCGAGGTTATTAGTCTTTTGTAAAGAAAACTAACCTCCTGTCTGTCTATGGGAGGTTTTTTTTAATTATAGAATAATTTGTGTTTAGAAATTGCAAGGGGGTGAAAAGATGGCAAGACCCGAAAAAGAGGCGGTTGTAGCTGAATTAGCCGATGATTTTTCTAAAGCAAAATCAATGGTTATAACCGATTATTTGGGATTAAATGTAGAAGAGATGACTGAACTCCGTAAAAAGCTTAGAGAAGCAGGAGTTGAATATAAAGTAGTAAAAAATACTCTTGCCAAAATCGCAGCAGAAAAAGCAGAAGTAAAAGATGTAGATCAATTTATTGTTGGTCCTACAGCTATTGCTTTTGGTTTAGAAGATGTAGTTTCTCCAGCAAAAATATTAGTTGATTTTGCTGAAGATCATGAAAACTTAGAGATTAAAGCAGGTACTTTAAACGGTGGAATTATTGATGAAGAAAAAGTAAAATCTTTAGCAGAAATTCCTTCAAGAGAAGAATTATTAGCAAAAGCTTTTGCTGGAATGAAAGCTCCAATAAGTGGACTTGTTAATGTATTACAGGGTAATGTTCGTGGATTAGTACAGGTTTTAAATCAAATTAAAGAACAGAAATAATTATAAACTATATAAGGAGGAAATTAAGAATGAATAAAGAGGAAATTATTGAAGCTATTGAAGAGATGAGTGTTTTAGAATTATCTGAGTTGGTTGAAGAATTAGAAGAGAAGTTTGGTGTAAGTGCAGCAGCTCCTGTTGCAGCAGCAGGTGCAGCTGGCGGCCAAGAAGGTGGCGGAGAAGAAGAACAAACTGAATTTGATGTATTTCTTGCAGAAATTGGAAGCAAAAAAATCAATGTTATTAAAGCAGTTAGAGAGCTTACCGGTCTTGGTTTAAAAGAAGCTAAATCTGTTGTAGATGACGCTCCACAAAATGTAAAAGAAGGATTAAGTAAAGAAGATGCTGAAGAAATGAAAGAAAAATTAGAAGATGCTGGGGCAACAGTAGAACTTAAGTAATTAAAAAGTTCAATAATATGTTTAAAAAGATGGGGTAATTACACCCCATCTTTTAACTCTAAAATTATATATATTATTTATTTTTTATTATAGTACTCTAGTGAATAGAGTGCTTTTTCAATATTATACTAAAATTTTGGATAATTTTTATTGACAAATCAAAAAAGTTATGATAATATTATTAATTGTCGATATGATTTTATAAGTTACTTATAATGGGATAAAAAGTACTATAATTTTCTAATAAATAGCAATAATAGACATTTATAATAAAAAAATTCTTTATACTAATGTATTTTTAAACATATCAAGCGAGGTAAAGTTTACCTGGCTTTATATATTATATAAATTAAAATAAAATATTTGGTTGGTATAATTAGGCAAAAAGTTATATTTTAAGTTAATTATATTTTTTAAAGTAATCCTGGGGGTGCAAAGATGGCTAAGAAACGGGAGAGGTACAGTTTTTCAAAGATAGAAGATGCAAAAGAACTAACACATTTGATTTCTACTCAACTTGATTCTTACCAATGGTTTTTAGATGAGGGATTAAAAGAGGTTTTTGAAGAGATCTCACCAATTGAAGATTTTTCTGAAAACTTAGTTTTAGAATTTGTTGATTATCACTTAGAAGATCCCCAAATTAGTGTGCAGGCCTGCCGAGACAAAGATGATACTTATTCAGCTCCTTTACAAGTTAAAGTGCGTTTAATTAATAAGGAAACTGGTGAAGTTAAAGAGCAGGAAGTTTTCATGGGCGATTTTCCTTTAATGACAGACAAAGGTACATTTATTATTAATGGTGCTGAAAGAGTTGTAGTTAATCAGTTAATTAGATCATCTGGAGTTTATTTTGATGATGAACGAGTAAAAGATGGTAGAAGATTAATTAATGGAAGTATTATTCCTAATCGTGGTGCCTGGATTGAATTTGAATATGATAAGAAAAGAATTATTTCAGTTAGAGTTGATAGAACTAGAAAAATGCCTTCTACAATTTTATTTAGGGCTTTAGGCTATAGCTCTGATTCTGAATTAATAGATCTTTTAGGTGACCATGAAGTAATTATGGATACTCTTGAACGTGATAATACTGAATCACAGGAAGAAGCACTTATAGAATTATACAAAAAATTGAGGCCAGGTGAACCACCTACAGTTGAAAGTGCTCAAAATCTAATTGATTCATTATTTTTTGATCATAAACGTTATGATCTTGCTGCTGTAGGACGTTATAAATTAAATAAAAAATTAAATTTGGATATAGATCCTGATAAGAAATATCTTGATGAAAAAGATATTATTGAAACAGTAAGGTATCTTGTTAGATTAGTTAATGAAGATCCTGATGCTTATATAGATGATATTGATCATTTAGGAAATAGAAGATTGAAGACAGTAGGAGAACTTCTGCAAAATCAATTTAGAATAGGTCTTTCCAGAATGGAAAGAGTAGTTAAAGAAAGAATGACTATTCAAGATATTGATGTTGTTACTCCACAGGCTCTAATTAATACAAGACCTGTTGTTGCTTCTATTCAGGAATTTTTTGGTAGCAGTCAGTTATCTCAATTTATGGATCAAACTAATCCACTTGCTGAATTACAGCACAAACGTCGTTTAAGTGCTCTAGGACCTGGTGGATTAAGTAGAGAAAGAGCTGGATTTGATGTTCGCGATGTTCATCACACTCATTATGGACGTATTTGTCCTATTGAAACTCCTGAGGGACCTAATATCGGTTTGATTGGTTCAATGGTGACATATGCCCGGACAAATAAATTTGGCTTTCTAGAAACTCCATATAGAAAAGTGACTGATGATAATCGAGTAACAGAGCAAATCGATTATTTAACTGCTGATGAAGAAGACCAATATACAATTGCTCAGGCTAACTCAGAATTAGATGAAGATGGTTATATTAAAGATGATATTGTTTTAGCTCGTCATAGAGGAGATATTTTTGAAACTGCTCCAGATGAAGTTGATTATATGGATGTTTCCACCAAGCAGCTTGTTGGAGTTTCAGCAGCTATGATACCATTTTTAGAAAATGATGATGCTAACCGTGCTTTAATGGGAGCAAATATGCAGAGACAGGCTGTACCTTTATTAAAATCAGATGCTCCAATAGTAGGTACTGGTATTGAACATAAAGCTGCTAAAGATTCTGGGGCTGTAATTGTTGCTAAAAATTCTGGAAAAGTTACTAGAGTAACAGCAAGAAGAATAATTGTTAAAACTGATGATGGTGAAATTGATAAATATAAATTAATGAAATTTAAAAGATCCAATCAAGGTAGTTGTATGAATCAGACTCCTTTAGTATCTAAAGGAGAAAAAATAGAAGAAGGACAAATCATTGCAGATGGTCCTTCAACTGAAAGTGGAGAAATGGCACTTGGAAGAAATACACTAATTGCTTTTATGGCCTGGGAAGGTTATAACTATGAGGATGCTATTTTAATTAGTGAAAATCTTGTTAAAGAAGATGCCTTTACTTCAGTCCATATTGAAGAACATGAAGCAGAATCACGAGATACTAAATTAGGACCTGAAGAAATAACCAGAGATATCCCTAATGTTGGTGAAAGCGCTCTAAAAGATCTTGATGAAAGAGGGATTATTAGAGTAGGAGCTGAAGTTTCAGAAGGAGATATTTTAGTTGGAAAAGTTACTCCAAAAGGTGAAACAGAACTTTCTGCTGAAGAAAGACTTTTAAGGGCAATTTTTGGTGAAAAAGCTAGAGAGGTAAGAGATACTTCCCTTAAAGTGCCTCACGGTGAAGAGGGAATAGTTGTTGATGTAAAAGTGTTTTCTCGTGAACAGGGTGATGAACTAAAACCAGGTGTTAACAAATTGGTTAGAGTTTATATAGCAACTAAAAGAAAAATTTCTGTTGGTGACAAAATGGCTGGTAGACACGGTAACAAAGGTGTTATTTCAAGAATTCTTCCAGAAGAAGATATGCCATTTTTACCTAATGGTGAACCAGTAGAAGTTGTTTTAAACCCACTTGGTGTACCTTCAAGAATGAATATTGGGCAGGTTTTAGAAACACATCTTGGTTTAGCAGCTGATGCCCTTGATTTATATATTGAAACTCCTGTTTTCAATGGAGCGACTGAAGAAGAAGTTGAAGAAATGTTGCAAAAAGCAGGATATAATAGAGATGGGAAAGTTGAATTACATGATGGTAGAACCGGTCAGGTTTTTGATAATAGAATAACAGTTGGATATATGTATATTCTCAAATTACATCACCTTGTTGATGATAAAATCCATGCAAGAGCTACTGGTCCTTATTCATTAGTTACCCAGCAACCTCTTGGAGGAAAAGCTCAATTTGGAGGTCAACGTTTTGGTGAGATGGAAGTTTGGGCTCTTGAAGCTTATGGTGCTGCATATACTCTCCAGGAAATGCTTACTGTAAAATCAGATGATGTTGTTGGTAGAGTTAAAGCATATGAATCCATAGTAAAAGGGGAAAATGTACCAGAGCCTGGTGTTCCTGAATCATTTAAGGTTCTTATAAAAGAAATGCAAAGTCTTGCTCTTGATGCTAAGATATTTACTGATGATGAAGAAGAATTACAAATTGTTGAAGAAGAGGAAGATGTAAATGAAACTGCTAAAAAGTTAGGTCTTGATACTGATCTTAAACTAAGAAAAGATAAAAAAGAGAAAGCAGATAATGAATAATTTAAATTATGAAGTTTAAATTATCAAAAATAACTGAAAGAAAGGGGAGAGGCCCTTGCTTAACGTAAATAATTTCGATTCAATGCGGATCGGAGTAGCTTCTCCGGAACAAATTAGAGATTGGTCACGAGGAGAGGTCAAGAAACCAGAAACTATTAATTATAGGACTTTAAAACCAGAAAAAGATGGCTTGTTTTGTGAAAAGATCTTTGGACCTACTAAGGATTATGAATGTCATTGTGGAAAATACAAAAGAGTTCGTTATAAAGGGGTTGTTTGTGATCGTTGTGGAGTAGAAGTTACAAGATCAAAAGTAAGACGAGAAAGAATGGGTCACATCGAGTTAGCAGCACCCTGTACTCATATCTGGTATTTTAAAGGAATACCCAGTCGTCTTGGTTTAATTCTTGATATGTCTCCACGCGCTTTAGAAAAAGTTTTATATTTTGTTTCATATATAGTTATTGACCCTGGAGAAACTCCGTTGAACGAAAAACAGTTACTTTCTGAAGGTGAATATAGAGAAGCTAAAAACAAATATGGTGATGATTTTTCTGCTGGTATGGGAGCTGAAGCAGTTAAAGAAATATTAAAGAAAATTAATGTAAAAGAAGAAGTTGCAGATCTTAAAAAAGAAGTAAAAGAAAATACTGGACAAAGAAGACGGAGAGCTGTTAGAAGACTGCAAGTTATGGATGGTCTTATTGATTCTGGAATTAAACCTGAATGGCTTGTTCTTGAAGTTATTCCAGTTATTCCCCCGGATTTAAGACCTATGGTCCAGTTAGATGGAGGTAGATTTGCTACTTCTGATCTTAATGATTTATATAGAAGAGTTATAAATAGAAATAATCGTTTGAAAAGACTTTTAGATCTAGGTGCTCCTGAAATAATCATAAGAAATGAAAAAAGAATGTTACAGGAGGCAGTTGATGCCTTAATAGATAATGGTAGAAGAGGTAGACCGGTAACCGGTGCTGGCAATAGACCACTTAAATCTTTAAGTGACATGTTAAAAGGAAAACAGGGACGTTTCCGTCAAAATCTACTTGGTAAACGTGTTGATTATTCTGGTAGGTCAGTTATTGTTGTAGGACCAGACTTAAAAATGCATCAATGTGGATTACCTAAGAAAATGGCTTTAGAATTATTTAAACCATTTGTTATGAAAGGTTTAGTAGATGAAGATATAGCTCATAATATAAAAAATGCTAAAAAAATGGTAGAAGAGGCTGATGATGAAGTTTGGGGTATATTAGAAGAGGTAATAAAAGATCATACTGTTTTATTAAATAGAGCTCCAACTTTACACCGTCTTGGTATTCAGGCTTTTGAGCCAGTATTAGTAGAAGGAAAAGCAATAAAACTTCATCCTTTAGTATGTCCACCTTATAACGCAGATTTTGATGGTGACCAAATGGCAGTTCACGTACCACTATCTGCTGAAGCACAAGCTGAGTCAAGAATGTTAATGTTATCTACTACCAACTTATTGACACCATCTGATGGTAGTCCAATTACTATTCCGACTCAGGATATGGTTCTTGGTATTTATTATCTAACAAGTGCTAAAGAAGATGAAAAAGGAGAAGGAAAAATATTTTCCAATCCAAATGAAGCTATTAGAGCTCATGATAATGATAAAGTTAGTTTACAGGCAAAAGTCAAAATAAGATTTGATGGTGAGATCATTGACACTACAGTAGGAAGAATTATTTTCAATGAGACATTACCTAAAGATATGGAATTTATAAATAGACAAATTGATAAAAGTGATCTCGGGGACATCATTGCTGATATGTATGAAGACTTCGGAAATGATGCAACTGTAGAAGCTCTTGATAAAATAAAAGAAAAAGGATATGATTATTCAACAAGATCTGGTATTTCTATTGCAGTTACTGATGCAGCTATTCCACCTGAAAAAGAAAAAATTCTTGAAGATGCAGATGAACAGGTTCATACCATTGAAAATCATTATAAAAGAGGTGCTATTACAGAAGAAGAAAGATATCAAAAAGTTGTTGATATCTGGAACCAGGCTAAAGATGAAGTAACAGATGCATTATTAGAACATCTTGATGAATATAACAATATTTATATTATGGCAACTTCTGGTGCACGTGGTAATACATCTCAGATTTCTCAGTTAGCTGGTATGAGAGGTCTTATGGCAGATCCTTCAGGTAGAATACTTGATTTGCCTATTAGATCATCATTCCGTGAAGGTTTAAATGTTTTAGAATACTTTATTTCTTCTCACGGAGCTCGTAAAGGTTTAGCAGATACAGCTTTAAGAACTGCTGATTCTGGTTATTTAACTAGAAGACTTGTTGATGTATCACAGGATGTGATTGTTAGAGAAGATGATTGTGGAACAGATGATGGAATATATGTTGAGGCAATCGGTAAAAAAGGACCTAATGCGGTTGAACCACTTTCTGAAAGATGTATTGGACGTCACGCAGCAGAAGAAATAGTTGATCCTGAAACAGATGAAGTTATAGTTGAAAAAGATCAATTAATTGATAAAAATATAATGAAAGAAATAGAAGATGCAGGTATTGAAAAAGTAAAAATAAGATCTGTATTAACCTGCAAAACTGAAAATGGAGTTTGTCGCAAATGTTATGGTCGTAATCTAGCTACTGGGGAAGAAGTTGATATTGGAGAAGCAATTGGTATAATTGCTGCTCAATCAATCGGTGAACCTGGTACACAACTTACAATGCGTACTTTCCACACTGGTGGTGTTGCTGGTGATGATATTACTCAGGGTCTACCAAGAGTTGAAGAGCTTTTTGAAGGTAGAACTCCAAAAGGTCAGGCAATTATGACTGAAAGAAGTGGAAAAGTTAAGATTGTTAAAAAGAAAAATTCTACACGTGTTGTAATAGAAAATGAAGATGGAAAAAAGAAAAGTTATCAGATACCTTATGGATCAAAATTACTTGTTGAAGAAGGCGATATTGTTGAATCTGGTGATAAACTAACTGAGGGTCCACTTGATCCTAATGTTCTTCTGAAAGTAAAAGGAGCTCATGCTGTAGAAAATTATCTATTAAAAGAAGTTCAAAATGTTTATCGTTCTCAGGGTGTTGAAATTAATGATAAACATATTGAGGTTATAATTAGACAGATGATGAGAAAAGTAAAAGTTATGAATGCAGGAGATACTGATCTTCTTCCTGGAAGTCTTGTAAATCGCTTTGAATTCAGACAGAAAAATAATGAAGCTCTTGAAAATGGAAAAGAAACAGCAGAAATACAACCAGAATTACTGGGTATAACTAAAGCTTCACTTGCAACAGATAGTTTCCTTTCTGCAGCTTCTTTCCAGGAAACTACTAGAGTTCTAACTGAAGCTTCACTGGAAGGAAAGAATGATCCATTAATGGGATTAAAAGAAAATGTTATTATTGGACAATTAATTCCAGCTGGAACAGGAATGAAATATTATCGTGATATTGATGTTTTGGATGAAGATGGTGATCCAGTAGCTGGTCTTGAGGAAGAATTAGGAGATAGACACTAAAAAATGAATTTTAGTGTTGACAGGGTAAGATAAAGGTGTTAAAATATTTAAGTGTGCCCAAGAGATAGTATAATTTACTGGAGGGAAACAATATATGGTTGATTTACGTCATAAAAGAAAAGTTGTTGGGAGCAAAGAAACCCTTCAGGCTATAAAAAAAGGAAAAGCAGACTGTGTTTTTATAGCAAAAGATAGTGATACAAAGTTGAAAAATGAAATATTAAATGAAGCTAAAAACTCTAATATTAATATAAAAGAAATAGATAGCAAAATGCAATTAGGCAGAGTATGCGGCATTGAAGTTGCCGCTGCTTCTGCTGCTTTATTGAAATAACTGGAAGGGGGTGGAGTAATGCCAACAATTAACCAACTGATTCGTAAAGGTCGTAACAAAGTAAAAAAGAAAACTTCTGCGCCAGCACTTGAAGGTGCACCACAAAAAAGAGGAGTTTGTACTAGAGTTTATACTGCTACACCAAAAAAGCCTAACTCAGCTTTGAGAAAAGTTGCAAGAGTTAGATTGACTAATGGAAAAGAGGTAACTTGTTATATACCTGGAATTGGACATAATTTACAGGAACACTCAGTAGTTCTCGTAAGAGGTGGAAGAGTAAAGGATTTACCAGGTGTTCGTTATCATATTGTAAGAGGTACTCTTGACACTGCAGGTGTCGAGGATCGTAAACAGGCACGCTCTAAATATGGAGTCAAAAAGCCAAGATAAAGGGGGGAAATAGATGCGTAAACATAGAGCAGAAAAAAGAGAAATTGAACCAGATCCAGTTTATAATGATATTGTAATAAATCGTATTATTAATAAATTTATGTTAGATGGTAAAAAAAGTTTAGCAGAAAGTGTAGTTTATGAAGCTTTAGAATGGTTAGCTGAAGAAACAGATGAAGAAGCATTGTCTGCTGTAAGAGAAGCGCTAGATAATGTTAAACCTGCTTTAGAAGTTAGATCACGTCGAGTGGGTGGTTCTAACTATCAGGTACCAGTTGAAGTTGATGAAGATAGAAAATTAAGTTTAGCTCTTCGCTGGCTTGTTGAGGCTACTCGTGCTCGCAATGAAAGAAGAATGACAGAAAGATTGGCAAATGAACTACTGGATGCTTATAATAATTCTGGTGGTGCTGTAAGAAAGAAAGAAGAAGTACATCGTATGGCAGAAGCTAACAGGGCATTTGCTCATTACAGATGGTAATTATGTATAAAGTAAAGGGGGGACAATAATGGCCCGACAATTTCCGTTAAAAAAGACTCGTAATATAGGAATAATGGCACATATTGATGCAGGAAAAACAACAACAACTGAAAGAATGCTGTACTATACCGGAAGAGTTCACAAAATGGGTGAAACCCATGATGGAGCAGCTGTTATGGACTGGATGGACCAGGAACAGGAAAGAGGTATAACTATTACCTCAGCTGCAACCACTTGTGAATGGGACAATCATCGTATAAATATTATAGACACGCCGGGACACGTGGACTTCACTGTAGAAGTTGAAAGGTCTCTCCGCGTTCTTGATGGAGCTATTGCTCTATTTTGTTCAGTTGGAGGGGTTGAACCACAATCAGAAACAGTTTGGAGACAGGCTGATAAATATGAAGTTCCAAGAATTGCATTTGTGAATAAAATGGATCGTATGGGAGCAGATTTTTTTAGAGTTATAGATATGATGAAAGATAGATTAGGTGCTAATGCTATACCCATTCAACTTCCAATAGGAAGTGAAGATAAATTTGATGGTGTTATTGATCTTATTGAAATGGATGCAATTGTTTATGAAGATGAATTAGGTGTAAACTTTGAAAGAGAAGAAATTCCTGAAGAATATCAGGAACAGGCTAATGAGTATCGCCAAATATTATTAGAAGCACTTTCTGAAACTGATGATGAATTTATGATGACTTATCTGGAAGATGATGAATTAGATCCAGATTATATTAGGAAAGTATTACGTAAAGCAACTCTTGATGTTGATGTAATACCAGTTTTATGTGGATCTGCTTTTAAAAATAAAGGTGTTCAGATGCTATTAGATGCAATTTTAGATTACTTACCTTCTCCAGTAGATGTACCTCCGGTAGAAGGATTTAATCCAGATACTGATGAGGAAGAGGTAAGAAAAGCTAATGATGATGAACCATTTTCTGCTTTAGCTTTTAAAATAATGTCTGATCCTTATGTTGGTAAATTAGCTTTCTTTAGAGCTTATTCTGGAGTGTTGGAAGCAGGTTCATATGTTTATAATTCAACAAGTGATGAAAGAGAAAGAATAGGTCGTATTTTGCAGATGCATGCTAATCACCGGGAAGAAAGAGATATGGTTTATGCTGGTGACCTTGCTGCTGCAGTAGGACTCAAAAGTACTAGTACTGGAGATACTCTTTGTGATGCTGATCATCCAATAGTACTTGAATCAATGGAATTCCCTGAACCGGTTATTTCTGTTGCAATTGAACCAAAAAGTCAGGCAGACCAGGATAAACTTGGAGAAGCTTTACAGCGCTTAGCTGAAGAAGACCCAACTTTCCAGGTTAGAACTGATGATGAAACTGGACAGACTATCATAAAAGGTATGGGTGAACTTCACTTAGAAGTTATTGTTGATAGATTATTAAGAGAATTTAAAGTTGATGCGAATATTGGTCAACCTAAAGTATCTTATAGAGAAACAATTACAAAGAAAGTTGAAGGTATTGAAGGCAAATTCATCCGTCAAAGTGGTGGACGTGGACAATATGGACACGTTGTTATGGATGTAGAACCACTTGAAGAAGAGGGAGGATTTGAATTTGAGAATAATATTGTAGGTGGAGCAATTCCTAAAGAATATATTCCTGCTGTTGAAGATGGGATTGTGGAAGCTATGGAAAATGGCTTTTTAGCAGGATATCCTATGGTAGATGTAAAAGTAAGTCTTAACGATGGTAGTTATCATGATGTTGACTCTTCTGAAATGGCATTTAAAATTGCAGGTTCTATGGGCTTTAAAAATGCTGTAGAAAAAGCTAAACCTGCTATACTAGAGCCAATCATGAAGCTTGAAATTGTCGTTCCTGAAGAATATATGGGCGATGTAATAGGAGATCTTAATGGTAGAAGAGGTCGTGTAGAAGGTATGGAATCCAGATCATCAGCTCAAGTTATTAGAGGTTATGCACCATTAGCTGAAATGTTTGGATATGCAACTGACCTTCGTTCAAAAACTCAGGGAAGAGCAACATATACTATGCAATTTTCACATTATGAAAAAGCTCCAAAAAATATTACTAAAGAAATTGTTGGAGAATAAAAAAGTCATGATAAAATAACAAGGAGGATGACAAAAATGGCAAAAGAAAAGTTTGAAAGAACTAAACCACATGTTAACATAGGAACAATAGGACACGTTGATCATGGTAAAACAACATTAACAGCAGCAATCACAAAAGTATTGGCAAAT
>Ga0102934_1000443_pt1 | contig 27840 bp, 23 predicted proteins | sample SalPonR2_A_D1_MG_FD_78175 | JGI IMG/M metagenome (GOLD analysis project Ga0102934, IMG submission 78175) | Salt pond soil microbial communities from South San Francisco under conditions of wetland restoration - Salt Pond MetaG R2_A_D1_MG | ecosystem: Environmental > Aquatic > Marine > Intertidal... | reverse complement strand
GTGGGCCATCGGCGCGGTTTGAAGCAGGAACCCGGGGAGCTTTTGTTGCGTGGCGGCTGGGGCCATTTCAATCAGATGGCGCTTTCCCGCCATATCAATCCAGTCACCGTAAACCGCGCTTAACTGATTGAAAAAGGATTTAAACCCCGGTCCGCCGATCAGGGACAGAGGTTTTTTCCGCCGGCTGCCGTCCGGATACTTATTGGCAAAAAGAAACGGGACCAATTCACCGGTATGATCCGGATGGAAATGGCTGACCCCCAGATGGGTCACGTCAAAAATGGAAATCCCGGTCTCAAGCAGCCGCCGCATGGTACCGGGCCCGCAGTCGAGCAGAAAAACCGTATCATCAAAAGTGATCAGCACCGAACAGGCGCTTCTTTCCAAAGAGGGCACACAGGTGCCGGAGCCAAGGATCGTTACCCGCAGGGGATGGTTGTTTGGCGGCATATCAATCGATTTCGCTGAATTTTTCGATTATCCAGTTGCTTACGGCGTTCGGCGCCGACTCATTGAGTTCGGCTTTTAAGTTATCGAACGGTATTTCTGCCCGGGCCATGTTCTTGTGCCCGCCGGCCGGTCCGAGCGCGCCGAATAGCTGATTGGCGACATTTCCGGCGTCTTTTCGAAGCCCGTCATTTCTGATGACGATGATCAGCCGGTTTTCGAAAACCCCGGAGACCATGCTCCAAGTCACCATATTGATGCGCATGAAAAAATCAGCAATTAAAACACACACGTCCGGATTTTTCAAGTCGCCTAAGTGGGCAAAAATCCGGTTTTGGTTTAATGCATAGCTGTCCAGGGCCTTTTTAAAATATTCCAAAAACTCAATCCGCAGATCCACCTGCTCCATGCGCCGGGCCAGATGGATATTGGAATGGGTGAACAGATACTGGAATGCCCGGATATCCGCATTTGTGGCATTTCGTTCAAAATTGCCGGTATCGGTTTTAATGGCATGAAACAGGCCGGTGGCAAGGAGTTTGGAGGGCTTGATTTTTGCCGCCCGCAGGTATTCGGTCATAATGGTGGCCGTGGCCCCGTAATCCGGCCGGATATCCTTAAAGGGCAGGCGGCACCCGGAGTCCTCATGATGATCAATAACCGCCGTAAACGCGATGTTGGCAAAGCTTTCATTATGCACCGGCTGGGAGTCAACGATGACGAATTTGTTATAAAAATGAAAATCGATCTTGGACAGATGGATCAGGGTCACGTCCAGCAGTCGGATCATGGCCATGTTATCCGGCCGGGTGATGGTGTTGATGTTGGATATGGTCACATTGGTCGCCCGCCGCCAGAGCAGCCGATTGACGGCCATAGCGCTGGCGATGGCATCCGGATCGGCATTGATCACGACAAGGACGTGGTCTGCGCCCGTGAACTGATCATAAAATTGATTGAGTTTATCAAGGTTTGTTTCGGTCAACCCAAAATCGCTCCTTTTACTTAATGGATGGCTTATTACGGCCTATATTTATGATAGTCTACCAAAAAAACCGGCTGAAGAAATAATTATCCGTAAAATTTAAGCGATAAGCCCGTATCCGGTTTGATGTCAATGGAAAAAACAACCGGTTGTATCTCGCCGGAAAGGGTAAACTATTATCATTAATTGGCGGCTGTCGAGGGTGGCGATTTTAACAGGGAACGGGTCGTTTCTCCATTAAACGGGTAAAAGCGGTATTCGGTCGGGATAAAAGCTAAGCGTAAATCGTTTAATTTGGGTGCAATAATGGGCCGTCCGGATCATCAGGGTTCCTGGATCAGGAAGCTGTCTTCTGCCAAACCGCTGGATTTTATCTGCTCTAAGATTTTTTCCGCCTTTTCTTTATCCCCATAAGGCCCAAGGCGGACGCGGTACCAGGTGACGCCGTCAACTTCAGCTTTCTGCTGATAGACCGGGTAGCCTTTGGCAGTATACTTTTCCCCAACAAAATCCGCATTATCGGCTTTTTTGAGGGCTGCGACCTGAATGCCGTATGACGGCTGTCCCGGATCCGGTTCCGGTGCCGTGATTTCTGCCTGGGCGGTCTGGGGTTTGGCGGTTTCAGGCTGAATTTTTTGGGGTTCAGTATCTGCTCCGGATGCCAATTCGGTCTCCGGGGCTTCATCTGCGCCTTCAATTTGCAGTTTCGGCAATGGGGCTTCCAATTCGGCGTAGGGGGCGGCTGCATTAATTGTTTCAGGTGAATCCGGTGCATCGGCAAGGGCGTTCATCCGGTGGGTGGCCGGAGGCGCGGGTTGGGGATAAAAAGCCTCTGCATTTAGGGCGGCCTGCCGGGCGAGGGCCAAAATATTCTTGGCTTCCTGTTCATAGCATTCCCAATAGGTGATCGAAGCGGTTTTGCCGAGTTCCATGGCTTTGTCGACCTGATTTTCCGCATAGAGCGAATCCCCATGCTGTTTGGCTTTTTCTATAAATTTCTGGGTTTTGCCAAAATCGGCGGGGGTATGGATCGCTTCGTCTTCAACGCCGAAATAGGCGGTTTGAAAGGTATGACACCCAAAAACGACAAAAAGGCAACTAATAAATAGGATGATGAATACGGATTTCATTGGTGGATCCTTAAATGCTTTAAAACATTCGGCATGTGGGTTTAATGGCCCGATTTGCCAATAATATTTTGATTTTATAAGGAAATTGGACTTGCTTGTCAAGCTGATTCACAGGGTCTTGGAATTTTTTTGAAAAATTAGTTGATCAGGGGGGTGACCTGTTGTAGGGGTGAAGCAGGCTATAAATTTCTTTTGTTTATGAGTTATGTAATAGGCAAACGCCACCCAGGCTCATCCTGGGTGGCGTTTTTTATTTTTGGCCCCTTTTAACCAGATGAAACCGGATGACAGATGAGCGGAATGGAAACCCTGCTCGTGGTTGATAACTATGATTCCTTTACCCATAACCTGGTCCAGATGTTTATGCGGTATGTACTTGATGTCCGGGTTTTCCGGAACGACCGGATCACCGTTGAACAGGCAGTCGAAATGACCCCCGCCTATCTGCTTATCAGTCCGGGGCCCAGGGATCCTGAAAATGCCGGCGTATCTATGGCATTGATTCGGCGGTTTGCCGGCATCATTCCGGTTCTTGGCGTATGCCTGGGCATGCAGTGCATCAACGAGGTCATGGGCGGTCAAACCGTTCCGGCGCCGGTGCCGGTACATGGGAAAAAAAGCCGAATTTTGCATCATCAGAGCGGACTTTTCAGGGCCATGCCCTCCCCGTTTGCCGCCGCCCGGTACCATTCCCTGATGGTAAAAGTTTCCGCCGCCGGCGAACTTGAAATTACTGCATGGACCCCGGACGGCATTATTATGGGCGTTGCGCATCCCTGCTATCCGGTCTTTGGGTTGCAGTTTCATCCGGAAAGCTTTATGACCGATGACGGGCAGGCACTGGTGGCGAATTTTCTTTCCTATGGGGCAGTAGCCCCCGCATATGATTGCAGTGCGGCCTAAATGGCACAGGCAATCGAAAACTGGCTGAACCATCATCTGGGTCGGATGACCGGGGTTCAGATCAAAAAAATAAATCCCATGATGGGATTTATCGAAATGGCTGCCGCGGTTGCCGATAATTGCGGCACGGTGGCCTTGATGAGCGGCGGAGAATCTGACTGTGCGCGGTTTCACTTGCTGGCTGCAAAGCCCTGGCTTACGGTTAAAGCCTATGGCCGGCGGTTTGAGCTGGCCGCAGACAACGCGGCCGACATATTTGACGCCGACCCGTTCGATGCGCTGCGCTTGATCCTGGATTATTTCGCCATATCCCCCCGGGATACGCATCTTCCGATCCAATCCGGGCTTTTTGGGTATCTCTCCTATGATCTAAAGGATTATATCGAAAAATTGCCGCGGACCGCGGTGAATGATTTATCCCTGCCCCACCTGTGCCTGTATGCGCCGTCCGTCATTGTTATCTATGACCGGCAGGCGGACACTTTCTGGCAGTGCGTACCGGAAATAGACGGCCGGCCGGCGGCCTCCGGCAAAGAAATATCCAATAATTCCAAGCGAACAGCCGATTCCCTCTTTGCCAGTTCCGGCGGTTTCAGGCCGGGAATGGCCAAGCCGACGTATCTCTCCGCTGTAGCAGCGATCAAGGAATATATTGTCTCAGGCCACATTTATCAGGCCAATTTGGCCCAGCGCTTTGACACCGATTTTCAAGGCAGCCCCTTCAGCCTTTTTAGAACGCTTTATGCGGCGGCCCCCGCCCCGTTTTATGCCTATATTCATGCCGGCGATCATCATATCGTTTCCACCTCTCCGGAAGGGTTTGTCCGGCAAGCCGGGAAACAGGTTGAGACCCGGCCGATCAAGGGCACCCGGCCCCGCGGCCGGACAGCGGCAGAAGACCAGGCCATGCAAGAGGCCCTATGTGAAAGCGCCAAGGACGAGGCGGAGCTTTCCATGATTGTGGACTTGCTGAGAAACGATTTCGGCCGGGTGTGCCGGGCCGGCAGCGTCCAAGTGGCGGAACACAAGCGGGTCGAAGCCTATGTGAATGTGTTTCATCTGGTTTCCATTATCACCGGGGTGCTTCGGGACGGTATGGACCCGGTTGATTTGATTAAAGCGGTTTTTCCGGGAGGCTCGATTACCGGGTGCCCGCGTATCCGGGCCATGGAAATAATCGATGAACTGGAGCCCTGTCAGCGGCATATCTATACCGGATCTGTCGGATACATCAGCTTTCATGATACCATGGATCTTTCCATCGCCATTCGCACCGCCACCATTACCGCAGACAAACTCCTTTTCTCTGTGGGCGGGGGCATTGTCTATGATTCGGAGCCGGAAAATGAGTATCAGGAAACCCTGGATAAAGGGCGGTCAATTATGAATACCCTGGCAGGTGAACAGAACCCCCCGCCGGCAAAAAATTATATCTGGAAAAATGGGCGGATCGAGGCCTTTGCCGATGCCGGCATCCCTATATCTGATCTCGGCCTGCAATACGGGTTCGGCTTCTTTGAAACTATACGGGTAGAAAATGGCACGCCGGAGTTTTTGGCCGAGCATGTTCAGCGGTTCAATCACAGCTGGCAGCACCTGTTTCAAACCCCGCTGCCGGATGTGACATGGGCCGATATTATCGCTCAGGTCATCAAAAAAAACAGGCTCTCGGAGACTCCCGCGGCGGTAAAGCTGATGGCGACCCGGGGGAGCCGGTCGCAGCCGCCGTATGACCATCAGCTGGTGGTGACCGCCCGGCCCTATGTCCGGCGAGCATCAATTTCGGAAAATGGGGGACTGTCCCTGGTCACCTATCCATATGCCCGGCACACGCCCCTGGCGGATTTTAAGTCCATGAACTATCTGTATTATTATCTGGCCGGAAAATGGGCGGCGGAAAACGCGGCGGACGAAGCCCTGATCATGAATCCGGACGGCAGCGCCTCGGAGACAAATACTGCCAATATGCTGATGGTTAAGGGGCAGACCGCATATGTCCCGGCTTCTTCCCATGTACTAAAGGGCGTGATGCAAAAACAGGTACGCGACGGCCTGACCCAAATGGGGTATGAAATAGAAGATCAGCGGTTAATGCCCGCTGATCTTCTCTCCGCGGATATGGTGATTCTTACCAATTCTCTGATCGGAGCGGTGCCTGTCATCGCATTGGATGGTCAAGCGATGCGCTATCATCCGGATCTGTGCCGCAGAATCTGCCGGCAGGTGGGGATATCGGAACCCTGCTGATCAAATCCGCACCGCCTCGCGTATCCGGTTCATCGCGGCTTCGATGTTTTCATAGCTGTTAAATGCGGAGAGCCGGATGAACTTTTCCCCGCAGGTGCCGAACCCAAGGCCGGGGGTACAGACCACGCCCGCTTTGTTTAAGAGCATGTCAAAAAATTCCCAGGAATCGGCTTTGGTATTGATCCAAATGTAGGGCGAATGGGTGCCGCCCACGTAGTCATAGCCCAGGGCATCGATTCCTTCGCAAATACGGGCGGCATTGTTCATGTAGAAATCGATGACGTCTCTGACCTGCTGCTTGCCTTCCGGGCTGTAAACCGCTTCCGCGGCCCGCTGAACCGGATAGGAGACACCGTTGAATTTGGTCGAGTGGCGGCGGTTCCAAAGGGCGTGCAGGGAGTGGGCGTTTTCGTTCGAATCATAGGCCATGCAGCCCTTGGGAACCACGGTAAACGCGCAGCGCGTGCCGGTAAAGCCGGCGGTTTTGGAAAAGCTTCGGAACTCCACGGCCACTTCCCGGGCGCCCTCGATTTCGTAAATGGAGTGCGGCAGGGTGTCATCGGTGATAAAGGCTTCATAGGCCGCGTCGTAGAGGATCAGGGCCTTGTTCTCCCTGGCAAATTCAACCCATTGGGACAGCGTCGATTTGGATACCATGGCGCCGGTGGGGTTATTGGGAAAACACAGGTAGATGAGATCAATCTTGGCCGGCGGCAGGTCCGGAATAAACCCGTTTTCCGGGGTGCATTCCATATAGTGGATATGCTCATACCGGCCGTTTTGTTTATCACCGGTTCGACCGGCCATCACATTGGTATCCAGATAGACCGGATAGACCGGATCCGGCAGGGCCACATTAATGTCGCCGGCCAAAATTTCCTGAAAATTGCCGGTATCGCATTTGGCCCCGTCGCTGATAAAGATTTCATCCGCGGCAATATCCGCGCCCCGGGCCTGAAAATCCTCGGCCGCGATTTTTTCCCGTAAAAACGGATACCCCTGTTCCGGGCCATACCCTCGGAATGTGGCGTCCTCGGCCATTTCATCCACGGCCCGGTGAAAGGCCGCAATGCAGGCCGGCGGCAAGGCGCGGGTGGCATCGCCAATCCCAAGCTTAATGATTTCGGTGTCCGGATGGGCTTTCTGATAGGCATTTATTTTGTTGGCGATATTGGCAAACAGATAGGAGGCCTGCAGTTTTAGATAGTTCTCATTAATCCGAATCATAGCGCGATCCTTTTTAGTTTAATATCAGTAGCAAAGTGGTTGTTGGTTATAATAGAAATGCCAGGGCCATGTCAATTCCAAGCCAACCGGTGAATCAGAATTTGCCATGGGACGAGTTTATTCTTGCTTGACACGGGAAAGCAGTTTCCCATAAATAGAGTTTTTTATTTAAAAACAGAAATTTCCAACACAGCGGGGAGGTGCCATGCTTGAACCCTATATCGAAGATGACATTCAGATAGTCAAATTAAACAATCCGAAAACCAATCCCATTAACCGGCCGATGCTGGAAGAGCTCCATGAAATTATCCGGACGGTCAACAACAATCCGTCCCCCAAGGGGCTGGTCCTGACCGGCGAAGGCCGCTTTTTCTCAAGCGGTTTTGATCTGCCGATCTTTATCAATTTCAAGGACCTTGAGGATGCGACCGCGTTTTTTGCCTTTGAAGAGGACGTGCTGCTATCCCTGTTTACCTGCAGCAAGCCGGTCGTCTCGGCGATTAACGGCCATGCCGCGGCTGCCGGCCTGATCTATTCCATGGCCGCGGATTACCGGATCGTCAAGGACCATCCCAAAATCAAGATCGGCATGAGCGAGATCAAAATCGGGCTTCCGTTGACCATCGCCCAGCACGAGGTGATGCGGTTCGGCTTTGACGGCAATCTGAAGTTCCGGGATGTCATGTTCTCCGGTCAAATGGTGGATGTCCACAAGGCCAAAGAAATGGCTTTAGTCGATGAGGTGGTTGAGGAAGGGGAACTGTTGGACCGGGCCAAGCAGGTAGTCTCCCAGTGGATCGATACCCCCAACAGGCCCTTTATGCGGATGAAGGAATTGTTGAAGCTGGACACCGCCCGCCGCATCCGCCAAAAGCTTGATACGGAAAACTGGCACGCGGGGCTTAATTGTTTCTTCCAGGAAGACGTCCGCCAGACCCTGGAGTTTGTCCAGGCCAGTATGCAGTAATCGATGAATACCCCCACGATTGATGATATACGACCGCTGGTTGCCAAACCCAGCCGGTATCTCGGCTCTGAAATTAATACCGTCAAGAAATCGCCGGATGCGGTGAAACTTCGGTTTGCCTTGGCGTTTCCGGATCTTTATGATATCGGAACTTCCCACTTCGGCCTTCAGATTTTATACCATATCCTGAACAATGAGCCGGATATCGCCGCCGAACGGGTGTTTACGCCAGGTCTGGATATGGCGGCCTGTCTCCGCCGGGAGAGCCTGCCGCTTTTTTCCCTGGAGACCGAAACGCCCCTGGCTGATTTTGACATCATCGGATTTTCGCTTCTCTATGAGCTAAATTACACCAATGTCTTGGCCATGATGGATCTGGCGGGTATTCCTTTTCGAGCCAGCCGGCGCGACGCATCGCATCCCGTCGTCATTGCGGGCGGGCCCTGCACGTGCAATCCGGAGCCCATGGCCGAGTTTTTTGATGCCATGGTAGTTGGTGACGGGGAGTCGGTGATCCTGGCAATGGCCCGGGCCTGGATGGATTGGGCGGCAGCCGGCAAAGGCGAAAAAGGTGCGCTGCTTCAGGCATGGTCCCGGATTGCGGGTGTCTATATACCGTCGTTTTTCGAGCCGAACTGGGATGCGATGGGGTTTCAGCAGCTTACGCCCAAGGCTGCCGGCTACCATTCGGTCAATCGGGCCATTGTCCCGGATTTGGATGACGCCCGGTTTCCGGATCGTCCCATTATCCCTTTCGGCAAACCGATTCACGATCGACTCCGGATTGAGCTGGCCCGTGGCTGCACCCGGGGCTGCCGCTTCTGCCAGGCGGGCATGATTTACCGGCCGGTTCGCGAAAGATCCCTCAAGAACCTTCAGGATTTAACAGAAACCGCCCTTCGCCGGACCGGTTATGAGGATGTTTCGCTTTTGTCATTGAGTACCGGGGATTACAGCTGTCTGACACCGTTGATGAAGGAATTGATCCTCAGGCACCCATCGGATCCGGTGGCGATCTCTCTGCCATCTTTTCGGGCCGGCACCTTGACGCCGGAAATGATGGAACTTGTCAAAAAAGTCCGAAAAACCGGATTCACCATCGCACCGGAGGCGGGCAGCGAGCGCCTTCGGCGGGTCATTAATAAAAACATTTCAGAGGTGGAAATACTGGATACCGTAACCCAGGCTTTTTCCCTGGGGTGGCGGACGGTTAAGCTCTATTTCATGATTGGTCTGCCGACGGAGACAAAAGAAGATATTGACGCCATTGTGGCGCTGGTCCAAAAGATTCGGCGGAAAAAGGGGATTGCCGGCCGTAAGGCCACGATTAACGTCAGTGTGGCGACATTTATCCCCAAGCCGCATACGCCTTTCCAATGGCAGCCCCAACTGCCGGTTGAGGAGGCGGGCAAGATCATCGATTTCCTGCATCATCGGTTGAAGCTTCCGGGCGTCCATTTTAAGTGGCAGAACCCCGAGGTAAGCCGGTTGGAGGGCCTGTGGGCTAGGGGGGATCGGCAGCTGGCGGATCTTTTGGAGGCCGCATACCAGAAGGGCTGCCAGTTTGATGGCTGGTCGGATACGTTTGACTATGATGCGTGGCTTGCCGCCTGCCGGGATACCGGAGTAGACATCGATTTTTTTATTGGCCGATCCCGATCATTTGATGAGCCGCTGCCCTGGGACAGGATTAACTGCCGTATCGATAAAAGCTTTTTAACGGAAGAATGCGAGAAGGCGTTAAGCGAAGCCGCCACCGGCGATTGTCGGTTTGACGACTGCCATGCATGCGGGGTTTGTGATTTCGAATCCATCCGCCCGCAGTTGGCGTCTGATAAACTCATTATTTCGGAACCCCTGCCGGCAGAAGAAAAGGCCGATGCCGAATCAATCGTTGAAAATCGCCTCCGAATGCGGTATGCAAAGCTTGAATCAGCTAAGTATTTCGGCCAGTTGGAATTGATCCATATTTTTCTTCGGGCCTTGCGGCGGGCGGGCATCGGCATGAAATATACTCAGGGGTTTCATCCAAAACCCAAGCTTTCTTTTCATGAAGCCATCCCGGTGGGAGTGGAAAGCCGATGTGAAGCGTTTTATTTGACCGTTACCCAGGAGATTGACTGCGACCAAGCCATCCGGGAAGTCAATCAGGAACTGCCGCCGGGGTTGTCGCTGATCGGCTGCGAGAAAGTGCCGCCCAAAGCCGGCCCGAAGCCGGAGCGGGTCCGGTTGTATGAAATAGCCCGAAAAGATGGGAAGTTCGACGCGGCCGCCCTTGATCAATTTAAAGCAGCAGACAGCTTTCGGGTAACGCGTCAAACTCAGAAGGGACGCACGCTGGAGATCGATCTGGTGGAGGTTGTTCAGGATATCCGGCTTGAAAGCGCAAGCCGTCTGGTTCTTAGCCTAAATTGTCTTCCGGGGCAGACCATTCGGCCGGGGGAAGCGGCCCAGGCGATATTCGGCTTGACAGATGCATCTGCTCAGCGGTTAAAAATTGTTAAGTTTCCGGCAGAAACGGAATCATCCCCAATCTAGTCAGGAGGATTCAGATTGTCTGATATGGAAAAAGAGATTGTCATCAATTCGGTTGGGCCGGAGGTTCGGGTTGCCTTGCTGGAAGACGGGGTGATTGTTGAGCTTTTTGTTGAGCGAAGCGATGAATATAATATCGCCGGAAATGTCTATAAGGGGCGAATTCAACGCGTACTGCCGGGCATGCAGGCGGCATTCGTGGATATCGGCCTCCAGCAGGCGGCGTTTATTTATGTGGATGATATTATTAATGGGCGGACGACGGGTGAATCCGCCTTTGATGATTCGGCGGATACGACGCCTGGCGATACGGCGGCTGATAAGCTGGACTTTGAAAGACCTGAAAAAGAGCTTCCGCCGGCTAAGCCGTCCATCGAAGAGCTGCTTTCAGAGGGCGAGGAAATTCTGGTACAGATCGCCCGCTCGCCAATTGGAAGCAAGGGGGCGCGGCTGACGACATTTATTTCCCTGCCTGGCCGGTTTCTGGTGCTCATGCCCACGGTTGATCATGTCGGCATTTCCCGGCGCATCACCAATGAAGCCGAGCGCCTGCGGCTGAAAGATTTGGCTCAATCGCTGCGGATCGGCAGCTTCGGCTACATTGTGCGGACTGCCGGCGAGGGCATTTCCGAGGAAAAAATGGCCCAGGAGATGGAGTTTCTGGTTAACCTGTGGGCGGATATTCAACAGAAATATCAGGCCATGGGCTCGCCCGCCCTATTGCATGAGGAACTGACGGTCACCCTTCGGAGCGTCCGGGATCTTTTGACCCATGATGCCGACCGGGTGACCATTGATTCGCCGGATGTTTACCATTCTGTGCTCTCTTTTATCGAAAAGTTCATGCCCCGGCTAAAATGCGCGGTGACCCTTTATACCGGGACAGAGCCGATATTTGACGCCTACAATTTGGAAGGCGATATTGTCCGGGCTTTGAAGAAAAAAGTTTGGCTCAAATGCGGCGGCTACATTGTGATTGAAATGACCGAAGCGCTCGTGGCCATTGATGTCAATACCGGCCGGTATGTGGGCAAGCATAACTTTGAGGAAACGGTCTTAAAGACCAATCTTGAGGCGGTCAAGGAGATCGCCTATCAGATCCGCCTGCGGAACCTCGGTGGGATTATCATCATCGATTTTATCGATATGGAGCGCAAATCCAATCAGGAAAAGGTGTTTAACGCCTTAAAGGAGGCGTTAAAAAAGGATAAGGCCAAAACCAATGTTCTGCCCATGTCGGATATGGGGCTGATCCAAATGACCCGGAAGCGGATTGTCCAGTCCTTGAACCGGATGCTTTGCGAACCCTGTTTTTACTGTGACGGTGAGGGCGTGTTGTTGTCCCGTCAGACCATATGCAATAATATTTATCGGGAGGTGGTTCGCCTGTCCCAGGACATTGCGGGCGACCGGATCAGTCTGCGGGTACATCCGGAAATCGCGGATTTGCTATTGGGGGAAGCCAGCAATATTATCAATCTGCTTGAAAAGAAGTTAGAGCGTCAGGTGATCATATATCCGATGGAGGGCTATCATTTGGAGGAGTATAACATTATCGAGGTCTATAGGGGGGCCGGCTGATTGGGCCAATATGAAATAGTACTTGACAAAATTAAATAAAATATGATTTTTTTACAAATTTACTTTATCAAACAGTCAGTGGCATAATATATCTTAAAGGAAGTATGAAGGCATGAAACGGACATACCAACCCAGCCGATTACGACGGGCACGAAGACACGGATTTTTAAAAAGAATGTCCACCAAGCAGGGCCGGCGCGTGGTGAATCGCCGGCGGGCCAAAGGAAGGAAACGACTCATCGCTTAAGATGGGGGCTTAACGGAAATATCAGTTTAATTGATTTACGGGTGCTGTCGGACGTTATTTTGGGCGTTTCTGAAAACCGGGGAACATCGGATAAAAGCGAGGGGTTTCGCCACTCGGATCGGCTGCTGAAACGGGCCGAATTTTTATCTCTGTCAAAAGCCGGCAAAAAGGTACAGGATACCTATTTTATCATTATTTATCAGGTGGGCCGGCAGGATCACCCCCGATTGGGAATTACGGTATCCAAGCGCGTGGGAAAAGCGGTTACCCGAAATCGGTTAAAGCGATTGATCCGTGAATTTTTTCGGAAAAACCGATCTGCGCTTGAAGCCAACTGGGACATTAACATTATTGCCAAACCGGCAGCCGCCAAGTTAACCGCACCCGAGGTGCATGACTTATTGGCGCGGCTTTTTTTCAGAATAAGGCGGGGTAGCAATTAAGTTCTTTATTTTATTCTTAATAAGGTTATACCAGGTGATATTGTCACCCGTATTGGGAGGGGCTTGCCGCTTTTATCCATCCTGCTCCCGATATGCCTATGAAGCGGTTAGCCGCCACGGCACGATAAAGGGTTCAATTCTCGCCGTCAAGCGGATTCTTAAATGTCATCCGTTTCACCCCGGGGGGGTGGATCCTGTCCCATGATCCAATCCGCGCATTATTTTCCGAGTTCACCCAGTCGTTTGTGAAAAGTAAAATCGGCTTTGGTTTTTCCGAAACCATGGAATATTTTAAACAGCTGTGCCGGCGGCGGCATGGGTCATATGGTTCCGGTTTTCAGCCACGTGGCCTTGCCGCAAGAGGCGAATAGCGAATAGCTGAAGCTTCGAGGGAAACCGTCATTTTCAGGCAAGGCGGCCTCTTTTACCCGGCAGGTGTTTATTTATTTCAGCCTTCATCAATCGTACCTTCCCTTGCCCAAGCCTTGGCGTCTTTCGGTTTGAAAACAATCTGATCGAGTTGCACGGATCGGGATTAGGGCAGCAGGGAATATGCTATTCGGGCAGGAGTAATTTATGGAACAATGGCGTTTATTTTTGGCAATTGTGCTCTCAATTTTCATTTTTTTTCTGTGGGAAGTCTTTTTTGTAAGCCATCAACCGCCCCCCCCGCAGACATCTGATAAACCAGTTGAAACGCAAAAAAAACCGGGTGAATCCGCGCCGGCTGAAGGACCGGAACCATCCGGCGCCGACGTCAGCCAAACAGACCAGAAGATTCCGGAGAAGGCATTTAACGCCGTCACCATTCAGTCTTCGCTCTATTCGGCGGAAATTTCTGAAAAAGGGGCGGCTTTAACCAGTTTTGTACTGAAGAATTACCGAAAGGATGTGGGGTCAAATGCGCCTTTGCAGCAATTGATCCCCCAGGAAAATCATGCGGGGACGGCCTTGGTGCGCTTTCTGGATTCGGCGCCGAACAAATGGGCGAATGCCCGCTTTACCACCAATTACGGCGGGGACAGACTGGCCGTCGGCCAGACCCCGCAGTCCATCTCGTTTTTCTGGGAGTCTCCGGGAGGCATCGTCATTGAAAAGCAATACACCTTTTTTCCGGAGAGCTACCGTATTAACTTGAGCGTGGTGATCAAAAACCTGTCCGATCGGCCGATTACCGATGATCTGATTTTAACCCTGCAAAACCCGATGGACAAGGATCGCTCCCGGTTCGCCTTTGAAGGCCCTTTCGCCTATATCAACGGGGATCTGGAAGAGATCGATATTGGTGACATTGAAGAAAAGGACACGTATTCGGGCCGTATTCAATGGGCGGGCATATGCGACCGTTATTTCATGACCGTGGCTGTGCCGCAAGATACTGATGAATCCCGCTTTACGCTGGGGCATGACCCGGACTCCCATATGTTGACAGTCAATTATATGCATCCGGTTCAGAAGATTTTGGCGGGAACCCAGGATACGGCTCATTTTTCGCTTTATTTCGGTCCCAAGCGGATGCCTACCCTACGCCAGTACGAGAACAACCTGGAAGCGGCGATTAATTTCGGGTTCTTTGATATTATTGCCAAGCCCTGCCTTTGGCTGATGAACTTTATCCATGATCATCTGATTGCCAACTACGGTGTGGCGATTATTCTGCTGACCATCCTATTTAAGATCATTTTCTGGCCTTTGGGCTCAAAAAGCTATAAATCCATGGCGGAGATGAAGAAGCTGCAGCCGTTGATGGCCGATATCCGAAAGAAATATAAGGATGATAAGAAGAAGATGAACGAAGAGGTCATGCGGCTGTATAAGACCTACAAGGTTAACCCGATGAGCGGGTGTCTGCCGATGGTGGTTCAAATCCCGGTATTTATTGCATTCTACCGGATGCTCTATGAGGCCATCGAATTGCGCCATGCCCCGTTTATGTTATGGATCAACGACCTGTCCGCCCCGGATCGATTATTCCAGTTTGATATCAATGTGCCGTTAATGCTTCCGCCTTATGGGATACCGGTATTGACCATTATCATGGGCGCGACCATGTTTCTTCAGCAAAAACTATCCCCACCGCCGGGAGATCCGTCGCAGGCCAAATTTATGATGATGATGCCCCTGGTATTAACCGTCATTTTTATCAACTTCCCGGCTGGCTTGGTCCTTTATTGGCTGGTCAACAATGTGATTTCCATCGCCCAACAATACTATATCACGAAAAAGCATGTATAGATGGAGGCATTTTCATGAGTGATTATCTGGATTTTGAGGGCAAAAGTGTCGAACAAGCGGTTGAAAAGGCATGCCAGGAACTAAATGTTACTAAGGAAACGCTGGTTTACGATATTATCTCTTATGGATCCACCGGCATTTTCGGTTTGGTCCGCACCAAGAAAGCCCTGATTCGGGTGACGCCGCCTCAAGCTGGATCCGTAGAGTCTTCTGATGCCCCATCTGAAGGCGCCCCAACATACCCGCCTCAGGCCGAAACAGAGGAAAATGAGAGCCGTACGGCCATTGATGCATTGATCAATGAGGCCTTTGGCGAGGCACCCGAAGCCGAGCCGACTTCTGCGGAAACGAACTCCAAAATCGAACCTGAAACCGAACCCGCCTCCGAATCGACGGCCATAGCGCCGGACGAGGCGGTTAGCGTCGCCGAAGATCTGTTAAAACAGATTTTGAGCCTGCTTTCGCCTGAAGCCCAGGTGTCCACCCATCGCGACAATGAACACCACCGGATTCATATTAGCGGCGGAGAGGCCGCCATTCTGATCGGCCGGAAGGGGCAGACGCTGGAAGCGATGCAATACCTCGTAGATAAGACCGTTAACAAACAGTGCGGCAAGGGGTATCGGATCGTGGTCGATGTGGAGGGCTATTTAGAGACGCGGCGCAATGAGTTAACCGAAATAGCCAATCGACTGGCAGAAAAAGCCCGTCGGACCGGCAAGCCGTCGACGATGAACCGGATGAACGCCCATGACCGCCGGATCGTCCATTTGGCCTTAAAAAATAACAAGTCGGTTCGGACGCAAAGTGTGGGTGACGGCTATTATCGAAAGCTGATGATCGTGCCCAAACGCCGGAAAGGCCCTGCAAAAGCCGGGACGCGTACCCGGCAAAACCAATAGAACGCGGCTTTTGCAAAGTCGACCGGGTGGTTTTATGGATACCGCTACCATCGCCGCTATTGCCACACCTGCCGGACATGGCGGCATCGGAATTATTAAAGTCAGCGGTCCGGCCGCCATCAATGCCGCCCTATCCATATTTCAAAGAAAACCAGCAAAAGGGGAAACCCCCGATCGGGGCTGGATCCCGGAATCGCGCCGCATGTACTATGGTTATATCATTGACCCGGCGGCAAACCGTTTCCTCGATTCGGTTATGCTTGTGGTCATGCGGGCCCCGTCATCCTATACCGGCGAGAATGTGGCGGAAATTCAGGCGCATGCCGGGCCCCTGGTATTAAAATCCATTCTGCAGCTGCTTCTATCCCGCGGTGTCCGGCTTGCTGGTCCCGGCGAATTTACCCGAAGGGCTTTTTTGAATGGACGCATGGACCTAACCCAGGCAGAGGCAGTGATTGACCTGATTCATGCCCGGTCTGTCACTGGCATCGATTTGGCTATTCAGCAGCTATACGGAAATTTAAAATCAGAAATCGAATCCCTCCGGAATGCCCTGCTTGATATCCTAACAGAACTCGAGGCAGCGATTGACTTCCCCGAAGATGTGGCCGAGGGGCCTTCCGGTGCGGCGGCCGCCGAACGCCTGGACCAGCTGGTTATATCGCCCATCAGGCGGCTGGTCCAGCAGCACGCGGACCGTAGCTGGCTTCGGGAGGGTCTTAAGGTGGTGATCGCCGGCAGCCCCAATGCCGGCAAATCTAGCCTTTTAAACCGACTGGTCAACCGGGACCGGGCCATTGTCACAGATTTCCCAGGAACGACTCGGGATTTGGTTGAGGATGGGGTTATTATTGGCGGTGTGCCCGTGGTTATTACGGATACCGCTGGTATTCGTCAAAATCCTGATCCGATTGAGCGGGCAGGCATCGATAAGGCCTATGCCAGTATTGAGGCCGCCGATGTCATTTTGCTCGTCATTGATACAAATCAGTCAATCGAACCGGCGTATGATGGATTTATGGAGCGATTCCAGCATAAACATATCGTGCTCGTGCTAAATAAAATCGATTTGCCCGGGCAATTATCCCTGCCGGCGGGATGGGAGGCGTTTCCGGTTGTTCGGGTGTCCGCCAAGTATAATCGCGGTGTTGACCGAGTAAAGGCGTTGCTGGCATCCTATGCGGACGATTGGGAAGCCTCCGGCATCAATGACATTGTCCCCAATTTAAGGCAAAAGCAGGCACTTGAGAAAAGCCTTGCCTCGCTTGAAATCGCTAAAAGGGGCATGCTTGAAAATCAGCCCCCGGATCTTATTGTTATTGATTTGCAGGAAACCCTGTCGGCGATACAGGAAATCACCGGCGAGCAGGTCCGGCCGGATATCCTGGATCGGATCTTTGAACAGTTTTGTATTGGGAAATAAATACACCCCCATGTTTCACGTGAAACATGGGGGCCTTTCACGGCACCCTATCGGCAGGAGATCGCTGCCGATTCAATAAACGATGCGGAGGAAGACGAGTTATGAAGATCGATTTTACCCCCTTTTTTAAACGGTATGAGGCGCTCGTAGAAAAGGCGGATAAGGCGTTCGCGCAAGTTAAGGCGCAGTTCCCCGAGGAGGTCAAGTGTGCCCCCGGGTGTGCGGACTGCTGTTATGCGCTGTTTGATTTAACGTTGATTGAGGCGTTGTATATTAACTATCATTTTAAACAGCAGTATACCGGCGCAGACCGGGAGCCGCTCCTGGAAAAGGCCAATCTGGCCGATCGCAAGATCTATAAGATAAAGAAAAATGTTTTTCAGTCGGCCCAAAATGGAACAGGGGAAGAGAAAGTGTTAGAGGATATGGGGCGGGAACGGATCAGGTGCCCGTTACTAAATGATGACAACCGCTGCGATCTGTATGCGTTTCGTCCGATTGCATGCCGGGTCTACGGGATTCCCCTGGCCATTGGCGGCAAAGGGCATACCTGCGGCCATTCTGGATTTGTGGAGGGCAAGAACTACCCTACGTTTAATCAGGATGTGATCCATGATCAACTAATGGCGATCTCCGCGGAATTCGTTCAGGAGATTCAGTCGCGGCATGTAAAAATGGCGGATGTTTTGGTGCCGTTGTCCATGGCGCTGCTGACCGATTATAATGAGGAATATCTCGGGCTCGGCAAGCGCCCATCTGAGGAAAATACAGAAGGGGAGAAAAATGACTGAGGATCCGAAAGAAATTGAACGATTGAAAAAGGCGATTTTTGATCGAATGTCGCCGCGCCGGCAGAAACAAGTGCTAAAGCGCGGATATGAAAAGTGGGATCCGTTTTTAAAGCCAAAAGATCCTATTGATATTCGCCGCGACCGGACCCGGCGGACAACGCAAATGCTGGTGCAGCAGTTTTTAAGATCCCGGGAGCAGAGTACCTATTCCAATGAATTCGGCCGGGGCGCTTTTGAGTTATGCCTTGGCATTGTGAACGAGGACGATCGGTATGTCGGTATGTTTGAGTTCGCCTGCTGGTATCGGGAACTCCTGGAAAAAGAGTTGGGGGAGGATACGCTGAGCTGACAGCAGGCTATAAAAGAAATTGTTATAGCTACGATACCCTATTTCCCGGGTGGCGGTGCCATGACGCGCCGCCACCCGATGCCTTTTAGTGGTGGGTCAGCCACGCCAGAATCGGCAGCAGCAGAGCGATGAGTATCAGAATGCCCGGTACCGAAAAATAGGGGGTATACCACGGCCTGCCCTTCATCTTCGCCTGTTTAACTTCCTTTAAAAACCAGTGCCCCAGAACCCCTGCTGCCGCCAGTATGGCGACGATTTTAACGATATCTAACAGCAAGTGCACGCATCCCCCTTTTCTGTTTATTCATAGATTTTTTCATCCGGCGCCGCCGCCTCTGCCGCATCGTTTTCATAATCCCGAATACTGCCGCCACCTTTTATGGTATTAAAATACTCCCGATACCACTCATGCGCAATAATCATGGCCATCACCTCGTTGGAACCGGTCCATATGGATGCAAGCCGCAGGTCCCGAACGATGCGTTCAATGGGGAATATGTTGGTATACCCGATGCCCCCCATTACTTGCATGGCATTGTTGGCGGCCTTTTGGCAGGATTCGGTGACAAATTTTTTAGCCTCTGAAATCATGCGGCGAAGTCTGTGCTCTTCGACGTTGTCATCCACTGCTCGGGCGGTGGTATAAATAAGGGATCGACAGGCATCCAGCAGCATCGCGCCTTCGGCCACCTGAAAGCTGACCCCCTGAAAATTGTTGATCGTGGCGCCGAAGGCCTTGCGCCGGGTGGTGTAGCCAGTGGCCACATCCAGGGCGGGTCGGGCGCTGCCAATGGTCATCGCCGCGGTGCCCAGCCTTTCCGGAATCATCATGGTCTTAAAAACCGCATAGGCCCCGTTGACTTGACCGACTACGTTTTCTTTGGGCACCTTCGCGTCTTTGAATACCACACGGCCGGCCCCGCCGCCCCGGCAGCCCATCAGGCCGTAAAGATATTTGGTTTCAACACCCGGACTGCGGTCCACAATCAGGCAGGTTAAGGCTTCATGGGGTTTGGCTTCCGGATCGGTTTTGGCGTAAACTAGAAAGTAGTCGGCCCCTTCTGCGCCCACGATAAATCGTTTCTGGCCATTTACCAGAAAATAGTCGCCTTTATCTGCCGCCGTTGTGGTGGTGCCAAAAAAATCCGAACCGCCCCGGGGTTCGGTCAGGCATTCGGCGGCAAACATGTCGCCCTGAAGGAGGGGCCTTACATATTTTTCCTTCTGACGGTCGGTGCCATGCTGAATGATGGCATCGCAGACGAGTTCCGCGCCCACCCCGAAGGTACAGGCGAATATGTAGCCAAGGGTCCCGATTTCCTCCATTACCGCCACAGTGGTGACCCAATCCATATCCCGGCCGCCCCATTGTTTAGGGTAGCGGCACCCCATAAGGTTCCGCCTGCCCGCCTCCTGGAGGAATTCCTTTGGAAATTTGATTTTATCCTGATCCATATCAAGAATCATTTGACGGGGAACCCATTTTACCAGATCCCGGGCTTCATCCCGGATTTTTTTTGATGCCTCAGGCAAAAGATGGTCAAGCATTGATCTTTCCTTTCTATTAAAAGATTTTGAAACTTCACGTTAACGGAAAGATACCGAAAGACGAGTTTCCCTGTCAACTGGAAATTCAGGCGATGGCAGCATAGCTATCGGATGACGCATGTGCTCACATGCCCGGCTAAAATGGATCGGTAATGTTCAAGCAGAGCATCATCGATATACCAATCATGCGTTTTGAAAAATTCAGGATGCAGGACGTTGACGGATTCATGCTGAACCCGTTGAAGGGCGTGACGGTTCGCCCCATGAATCAGTTCGGCCATCATATCAATGGCCGCCTGATCCACGAGGGGAAGGACGCAGGTGGTCCGGAATTCATGGGCAAGACCGGATGCCAGAATGGCCCGGACCGATTCAATAATATCCGAAGAATGGCACCCCCGGCAAATAAGGGGGGTGTATCGGGCGGGATCGGTTTTTATATCCATGGCGACGAAATCGATCAGTTTATCGGCCATCAGGTGTTTGAGCATGAGCGGCCGGGAGCCGTTGGTGTCCAGCTTGACAGAGAACCCCATGGATTTTAGGGTGTGACAGAAATTCGGAAGATCGGATTGCAGGGTCGGCTCGCCGCCGGTGATAACGACCCCATCCAATAGCCCGCGGCGCTTTGAAAGAAACTCAAATACCTGGTTTTTGTTTATGGCCGCCCGCCCGTTTTTGCTCTGAACCAGATCCGGGTTGTGACAGTACGGGCAGTTAAAATTGCATCCGGTAAAAAAAAGTACACAGCTGACTTTACCTGGATAATCGATGAGGGAGGTCTTTTGGATGCCGCCGATCATTATGAATATTCAATCTCTTCGATTTGCTCCAGATCGAATGTCTCGCGAATCTCAAATTCGGACTGCTTGCCGTTATTCCACTGGTTGATTGGCCGCAGGTAGCCCACGATCCGGGAATAAATCTCGGTTTTTTCATGGCAGGTCGGACAGGTTTCATGATAGCCGGTGATATACCCATGGTTGTCGCAGATGCTGAATGTCGGAGAGAGTGTAAAGTACGGCAGCCGAAAATTATCCGTGATCCGTTTAATCAGGGATTTTGTGGCTTCCAGATCGGTCACCCGCTCGCCCAGGAAAATATGAAATACCGTTCCGCCGGTGTAGCGGGTCTGCAGATCATCCTGAAGTTCCAGAGCTTCGAAAATATCATCCGTGTAGTTGACCGGCAGCTGGGTCGAATTTGTGTAAAAGGGGTCTGCGCCGCCGTGGTATTGGACCTCATTGGCGCACTGGAGGTCCGGATACTGGTGCTTATCGATCATGGCCAGCCGGTAGGCCGTTCCTTCGCCGGGGGTAGCTTCCAGGTTAAAAATTTCGCCGGTTTCTTCCTGAATGTTTTCCATCATCCCGCGCAGATAATCCAGTACCTCAACGGAAAACGCATGTCCGGCGTCAGTGCCGATATCTTCGCCCAGCAGATTCAGGCAGGCCTCATTCATGCCGATAATGCCGATGGTGGAGAAGTGATTGCTCCAATATGTATTGGTTCGTTCCTTAATGGCGCGAAGATAAAATTTGGAATAGGGGTAAAGGTTCTGTTCGGTAAATTTTTCAAGCACCTTCCGCTTCACCGAAAGGCTGTCCTTGGCAATATGGGTCAGCCGGTGCAGACGGTTTAAAAAATCTTCCCGGCTTTCGGCCAGATATCCGATGCGGGGGAGATTGAGCGTCACCACCCCAATGGAGCCGGTCAGCGGGTTGGCGCCGAAAAGCCCCCCGCCGCGCTTCATCAGTTCCCGGTTATCCAGTCGCAGGCGGCAGCACATGGATCGGGCATCCTCCGGGGACATATCCGAGTTAACAAAGTTTGAGAAATACGGAATTCCATATTTGCCGGTCATTTTCCAGAGGTTTTCCAGGGTGGGGTTATCCCAGTTAAAGTCCTCGGTGATGTTATACGTGGGGATCGGGAAGGTAAAGACCCGGCCCTTGGCATCGCCTTCCATCATGACCTCAGCAAAGGCGCTGTTTAGGATATCCATTTCATGCTGGAATTCGCTGTAGGTCTCTTCCTGATGCACGCCGCCGATAAGCACCGGCATATCCTTAAGGGTGCTGGGAACGGTTAAGTCCATGGTGATATTGGTAAACGGCGTCTGAAATCCGACCCGCGTGGGGATGTTGATATTAAAAACGAACTCCTGAAGCGCCTGCTTGACCTCTTTAAAGGATAGGTTGTCGTATCGCACAAATGGGGCCAGAAGCGTATCAAAATTGGAGACCGCCTGGGCGCCGGCCGCCTCCCCCTGGAGGGTATAGAAAAAATTGACGATTTGGCCCAGAGCGGAGCGCAGATGCTTAGGCGGGGCGCTCTCCACTTTGCCGGGCACGCCCTTGAATCCGACCGTCAGTAAATCCTGAAGATCCCACCCCACACAGTAAACCGAGAGCAGGCTCAGGTCATGGATATGGATGTCCCCGCTTTTATGGGCATTGCGGATTTCCGGCGGGTAGATGCGGTTTAACCAGTATTCCGATGTGATATCCGACGAGATGTAGTTGTTCAGGCCCTGTAGGGAATAGCTCATGTTGCTGTTTTCTCGGATTTTCCAGTCCAGTTTTTGGACATAGTTTTCCACCAGTTCCACGTGGGCCTTGGTGGCGATGTTGCGGAGCTGGGCGTGCTGTTCCCGGTAAAGGATATAGGCCTTGGCGGTCTTATGAAACGGGGAATCCAGGAGCACCCGTTCCACGATATCCTGAATTTCTTCCACCTCCGGCGGGTGATTTAACGGCATCTCATGGGCCAGGGTCAGGACCCGCAGGGTCAGGTTTTTAGCCTCCTTTTCGCCAAATTCGTCGGTCGCTTTGCCGGCTTTGGCGATCGCGGCGGTAATTTTGGAGGAGTCAAATTTAACAATTCGGCCGTTTCGTTTTTTGATGCTGTCAAACATATCCGATCCCCTTTAGGTTAAAAAACAATCCTTCGATATAGAAAGCGAGAATAAACCGACTAATTATTATATAGATAAATATCGCAACATATAGGGTTTAGTCAACAAGAAATTCAATATATTGTGTTTTAATCAGATCCCGGCATCGGGTGCGGCGGTTTAGCGGACGCTCCGCCGGTGACCCAGATATAGTCCGCCAGATCCGGTTTAACTATCTCTCCGGCAGCAACCGGTATCACCGTCCGATAGGGAACGGAATTTCGCTTATAGGCCCGCAAGGGGATACCATAATGATGCCGGAGATGGCCGGAGCCGGCAAAAACAACCATCCAGCCGTCGCCTAAGTTCTGGGAAACGGCTGCTGCCATGGTGTCCTCCCATACGCACTGGGCCTCATAAAAGTATTCGAAGTTTTTTAAGCCGCGCCGGGGGTGCTTTTCAAAGATGGATTTGACAAATTTCCGATGTTCAGGGTTGGTTGTATCAATGGTATCCGGAAGATGTGCCTTTTGTGCGGGAAGCAGATTATCAATGCCCCCGGCCGCCACTTTGGAAGGAATGTGAAAAGGTACATTTAAACCGAACAAGGGGATGCGGTGCTTTCGCACATATGAAAGAAGATCCTCATAAAGCGCATAATCGAACTTCCAGTTAGCATACCAGTGGGTTTGCTCGATGAACTGCTGCCGGGTTAACTCCCCCTTTGCCCATCGATTAAGGATGGGCTGGTACGGCTTGGAAAACATTTCCATGCCCACCGCAGCATCCGGGCAAATCGCGTTTAACTGTTTTAAGATTTTTAATTGAATGGAATGATCCCTTGGCCGGGTGTGCTGTTCCCCCACATATACGATGCGGGCGGAATAGAGATCGGCCATCATCTGGTCAAAAGTGACCGTTAGCCCGGAGGCTGTATGGATGATCGTTTCCGGAGGATAGGATTTCTTATGGCCCTCGATTTGAAGTTCCTTGGGGGATACGGCGCATCCGATGAAAAGGCCCAAAAGCAGGCAAACCCAAATATATTTAAAAAATTTTCGGGTGCGGCAGGACGCCAAATTAGTTGACTGGACACTGAGCTTTGGGTTTGATATAAAAAAAAGTATAGAAATGTTCATTTGAAACCCAATCATTTTTAATATAGGCATGATGAACCCTTCCCCTGTATTTCGTAAAGCCATTCTACCCTGGTATGACACCACTGCCGCATGCATCGGCGTGTTGGGCCTCATGGCGGTGGTATTGGTCGTCGGCATTGAAGGCATCCGGGTTGCGGGCCGCATTGCATCGTATCATGGCTATATCTGGGTGCCGATAGTGCTTGTCACCTTAAGTTGTTTCGTCTGTGTGTCGATCATTTTTCGCGTGGTCAGGCGATATCGGGACCGATTTTCGTTTTGATGTAACCTAAAGAGGCAATCCCAGCTAAATCGGCCCGGCCGCCGCAAGCAGCGTATTTAGCGAATCCTCTGGCAATCGGATTCGGATGAGTTCCAGAAAATAGTGTACGATGCGGGCGGTCACCCCCCAGATAACCAGGTCGTCGATCGGATAAATCAGTTCCCCGACACCCGGTATGCGGCCGTTAAATTGCTGATCCAGGTGCCGCTTTAATAGGATGGGAATTGATGGGGTCAGTACCCGGGCGATTTCACTGGGATCAAAATAAATGTCATGTTCACTTCCCTGCCAAACCCCCAGGAAGACCTCAATATCCTTTTGCTGGATGGTTTGAAAATGCCCCAGCGAACCGACAAGCTCAATTAAATCGGGCGCGATACGGAGTTCCTCTTGCGTTTCCCGGTAGGCGGCGCCAAGCGAGGAACTATCGGACGCATCGACATGCCCGCCCGGCAGGGCTACCTGATTGCGCCACGGATACCCTTGATTATTCGCCTTTAATACGGTTATCAGACAAGGGGTTTGATTTTTGTTAAAAATCAGCATGAAAACACTGGTGGCGACAAACTGATCGCCCCCGGGCGGGGCGGGATGGTCCGTATCGGAAATGATGTGCTGGAGCAGCCCGGCATCGAAAGGAAACGGCATTATGCGGTTTTTTTCTGCGTTTAAAAAATATGTGAGGGCCTACTTGTCCATAAAGTCCTTGAAGCTTATGGTCTTAAAACTTTCCGAATCAATGTATTCGAGCATTTTCAGTAAAAGATCCGGCGGAATAAAGCCCGGCCGTTTGCCGATTTCGGATTGATCCTCGGCAATAAACCCGTTGTTCGGAAAGCTGCTCACGCCGTATTTTCTCGCCACGTCCCGCTGCTCTTCGGCATCCACCCGAATAGGGACGAAATTTTCATTTAAATAGGCGACCACCGCCTCATTTGAGAACGTTTTCTGGTTCATCAGCTTGCAGTAGGTGCACCAATCCGTATAAAAATGGATAAAGCCCTTTTTGTTTTGATCGGCAATTTTTTTTATCCCCGATTGGTAGGAATGCCAGTTGATTTCCGGATTTAACGCCAGGGCGGGCGAACAGGCAAATATGAACGTTAAAAGAATTATCGGACCGAGCCAATGTTTGAAGCGCATAGGTATCTCCCTCAGAAAAAATGAATTTTAGAAAAAGTTAAGTATTGCGAGGTTGCGCGTCAATAAAAAAATCCCCACCAGGATGAGGAGGCATCCGGCTACCGAATTGACGTACTGCAGAAAGCGGGTGGCCCGTTTGATAAATGTCAGAAGAAAATTGATGAAAATGGATATCAGGATAAACGGGATCGCCAGCCCGGCGGCGTAAACGGCCAGCAGGCCAATGCCCTGCCAGATGGTTTCTTCGCTGCTTGCAACGATTAAGATCGAGCCCAGCATGGGGCCGATGCAGGGGCTCCAGCCCGCACCAAAAGCCATGCCGATAACAAAGGTGCTAAGCAGATGCATGGGTTTTTCCCGAACATGGAAGCGTTTTTCAACATTTAGTCTCCCGATCCGCAGCCAGCCGATTAAGTGCAACCCAAAAAAGATGATGATGAGCCCTCCGACGATTTCAATCACATGCTTATGCCGGGCCACCAGCCCGCCGATAAATGAGGCGGATGCGCCCAGCAGAATAAATAGCACGGAGAAACCGCAGACAAAGGAAAGGGTGGATAGGATGACTTTTTTGCGGATTTCGGCATTATCCCCGCGGGTGAGTTCGTCTAGTGAAAATCCGGTAATAAAAGTAAAATAGGCCGGGATCAGGGGCAGCACACAGGGTGACAGAAAAGAAAGTATCCCGGCCAAAAAAGCCGCAGAGATGGATACGGTTTGCGTAAACATAGGGTAATCAGGTTTTTCTCTTAGAGATTATTCGCTCAATTCGGCCGCCCGTTTGGCCGCCGCGGTCACTGCTTCAATTATGCGGGATTTCACTTGATGGTTTTCCATTACCGATAAGGCGGCTTCTGTCGTTCCGCCCGGAGAGGTGACCTTTTGCCGCAGGGCTTCGGGCTCGGCGCCCGATTCCTCAAGAAGTTGCAGGGCACCGGAAAGCGTGGAAACCGTCATCTGCAGCGCATCGGTTTTTTCGATCCCCAATTTACGACCCGCCTCGGCCATCGCCTCGATCAGATAGAACCCATAAGCCGGCCCGGACCCCGCCAGTGCGGTAAACGCATTCATATCCGCTTCACGGCAGTCAAAAACCTTTCCCATTGCGGAAAGAATTGCCCGTATGGTCTCTAAATCCTCTATGGCCGAAAATTCATTGGCGCATATCGCCGAAGTGCCGGACCGAACCAGGGCCGGCGTGTTCGGCATCACCCGGATAATCGGAAATTGATGTTTATCGGTGTCTGTGAGCTGATCATAGATAATTTCTTCAAAAGCGGCTATCTGAATGCCGGCGGCGATTGAAACAAACCGCTTTTTACGGCCACGGGGGATAAACGCCTTTTCCATTGCCAGATTTGTCAAAACCGTATTCATCTGCTGAGGCTTAACGGCAAAAAAGATGATGTCGCACGCATCGATCACTTCTTTGTTGGAACCCGCCGTCAACACCTCGTAGGTGTCTTGCAGCCTTTGGATGCGCTCTGGATTAATATCACTGATAAGAGTGTTTTCCGCCGGCGCAAGATCGGCCGCAATAATTGCGCCGATAATGGCTTCGGCCATATTTCCGGCGCCGATAAACCCGATCTTTTCGGTTGATTCGGCCATGATGCCTCCTGATGCTCTTAACTGCGACGATAAATAGCCAATCGATGCAGTTAGGCCTTATTGTCCTGTGAGTAATAGCTTCTATGGTACGGGATTGTCAATTGATTTGATGGAAAGGCTTGACTTTAGACGATCAAATCATTTATTTATTTAATATTTGATGTTTAGCTAATATAAGATGATTTGATTAAAGAGCTGATGGCGACATGTTCCTATTAGGCAATTTCATCAGGGCACTGGCGGAGATTTTAAACATCGGGCTAACCCTTTTCATGTGGATTGTCATAGCTCAGGCGATTCTGAGCTGGGTCAATCCGGATCCTTTCAATCCGATTGTCCGTTTTATCAATCAGGTCACTGAACCGGTCCTGTATCAAATTCGAAAGCGGATTCCCACGGCATTCGGCGGGATTGATTTTTCACCGATTATTGTTCTTTTAGGGGTGGTTTTTTTAAAAATTTTTGTGGTGGAAAGTCTTTTACATATTTCAATGATGCTGTCTTAAAAACAAAAAAGATATAAATTCCGCAGGAGTAGCCCATGGCGAAAATTGATGCGTTTTTTAAACTCATGAATGACCAAGGCGCATCCGACCTTCATCTGATCGCCGGCCAGCAGCCCGCCCTGCGCATCCGGGGGGAAGTCGAACGGGTCAAGTATCAGCAGCTGGACAATGATCAACTTCGCGCGATGCTCTATGAGATCGCGCCCGAGGACAAAATCAAGGTTTTTGAAGAAACCGGGGACGTGGACTTTGGCTATGAGATCCCGGGCCTGGCCAGATACCGGGCCAACTTTTTTATGCAG
>Ga0102934_1000442_pt1 | contig 27856 bp, 20 predicted proteins | sample SalPonR2_A_D1_MG_FD_78175 | JGI IMG/M metagenome (GOLD analysis project Ga0102934, IMG submission 78175) | Salt pond soil microbial communities from South San Francisco under conditions of wetland restoration - Salt Pond MetaG R2_A_D1_MG | ecosystem: Environmental > Aquatic > Marine > Intertidal... | reverse complement strand
TCCGGAAAGCAACTACGCACTCAAAAACCTGCTTATTAAAATTCACTCCAGACGACCTACCTCCGAATTGGAAGCCGGAATTTTTACTAAACTTAAGCATTACAACTTTTATTTCCATAATAAAAACGAAGAAACAGGCTTGATGCATCAGATTGTTATTTACGATAAGCAGAATAGAGAAATCCCACGTATGATTACAGCTAAAAAGGGTAATATTGATCTTTATAATGGAGGAAACGCCCTCACAGCCACACTTTATGACGGTGAAATTTATGATAGTGATGAAAAAAACAAAAAAGATTATACTGCTATATCTTTTAAGAAATATAAAATTAGAATACCGGATCTGGGTATAAAAGTACATGAGGCGGGTAAAGCCCAGCGTGGTGATAGAGAGATGAGTTCCGGGGACATGCAAAATAAAGTTGAGAATTTGAAAAGAGAACGTACTGCTGCAATTAAAAAGCAGAATAAATATGAAAAAGAATTAGCAGAATTGAAAGAAACAGAAAATGCTGAGAAAAATACGCAGCAACAAATCAAAAGAACCAAACACAGGATAAAAATTCAGAAAAATTCAATTGATAATTTAACTAAGAATATCTACAAGTACAGGGTCGAGATAGAAAAAAAGTATTCTATTGCTTTTGCCTGCCTCGTCTTTATTTTAATTGGAGCTCCTATAGGCATGATGACAAGGGCTCATTCCATAGGTATAGGTTTTGCCATCAGCACGATCATTTTTGTTGTTTACTATATATCACTATACGGTGGAGAGGAACTGGCAGATCGGATGATCATCTCACCCTTTATTGGTATGTGGATCTCCAACATCATTTTTACCATTATTGGAATATATTTGATTATTTATTCTGTTCGTGAAAGAAAGATAATCCATGTTGAAAAAATAAAAAATATTTTTAAAAAGAAAAAACAATCAGATACTAACTTCAAAAGTAATTAAGAATGAAAATAATTGATAAATACATATTTAAAAGTTTCGTTAAACTATACTTCGTAATTCTCTCAGCATTTGTTGCAATTTTTTTGGTTGTTGAGTTTTTTGAAAAATTCAGCAAATTTCTAGGTCATGATGCCCAAGTCTTTGATATTATAACATACTTTTTTTTACGAATTCCCTATATAGCGATTCTTTCTTCCCCTGTAACTCTTTTACTAGCTGCCCTATTCCTTTTCCATTATCTAAATAAAAACAACGAAACTATTGCCATTAGAACTGCTGGAATGAGCATTGTTCGGATGTCTTTGCCTCTCTTTTCTTTTGCTCTATTCATCAGCCTATCTATGCTGTTTTTTGGTGATAGGATTCTAGCTTCAGCCGAACAAAAAAGAGAATATATAAAAGAAGTAAAAATTTATGATAAAGAAGAACGCAAGTTTAAGATGCGTTCCAATATACAATATAAAAATGAGGAGGGATATTTATTTTATATTGGATTTTTTGACGGTTATAGAAATAAAATCAAACACATTGATATTAGTAAATTCAAAAACAATAAGGTTATTAAAAAGATAACTGCTAAAGAAGCAAAATGGGAAGCTGTAAAAGAAGACAGTTCAAAACTGGTGTTTTATAATGGAGAAGTTCGCAATTTTTCTGCGGGAGAACAATATTCATATGAAAATTTTGATAAAATGGTATTTCCACAAATCAATATTCAGCCTCTTGATCTTGTAAAAAGTAGTAAAGACCCTCAGGAAGAGATGGATTATTTTGAATTAAAAAATTATATAGAGCGCTTAAAAAAAATTGGAGAAAATTATCAGGCTGAACTTGTTGAATTAAATGTAAAGATTTCGTTCCCTTTTATGAATTTTATAGTTTTACTTTTTTGCATACCAATTGCAAATTTGACTAACAGAAACTCCACACGCGGATTAGAATTCGTATTAGCAATTGCTATAGCTTTTTTGTATATTTCCGTCTTAAGACTAGGGCAAAGTCTTGGCTACAATGGACTGATTTCACCTTTCTTTGCTGCCTGGTTTGCCAATCTAATTTTTGCTTTTTTGGGTATAATCCTGCTATGGAGAACTCGTCAAGTTTAACTCCCCCAAAAAATGCCCCCTAGGCGGCATAAGACCCAAGATTCCTCAGCAACTTCCCCAAGTTAATATAGTTTAGTACAAAAATCGTGCCAAACCCTTGATACCCGAACAAACCCCCTAAATAAAGGCATTTAAAATTTTCAATTGCTCTTAAATGTTATCATTTTGCACCAAATGAATTGCAACAACGTTGCAAACCTGCTACTATTATAAAAATATTGCTGAATATTTAAATAAACATCTAGCCCCAGAATCCTATACATTATATTGCCGAATCGACAAAACATTTTGTAATATTTGACAAAAAAGAACTTGTCTTGAGAAAATGTCGAAACATATGTGGAAAAATTGTGCAAACAGGTTTACGGACTATAAAGAAATCGTTAATAGAGGTTTGTTGTGTCTCTTAAGGATACGAATGAACTGTTTAAAATATTTAATTGAGCATTTATGAAATTTCATAAATGCTTTTTTTTATTTAGAAAGAGGATAACTAAATGAAAAAGTCTCTGGAAGTTTTAACTGAGTTACAAAAACTAGACACAAAAATAATCAAACTCCAAAAAGAAGCCGAACGTTTACCTAAAGCACTCAATAAATTGCAAAAGCAATGTGATTCTCAAAATGAATCAATAGAAGAGCTCAGTCAGAAACTAGAAGATAATTATAAAAATCAAAAAAATCTAGAACTTGATATGGCAGAGAATAATAATGAAATAAATAAATACGAGAATCAATTGCTCTCTGTTAAAACAAATAAAGAATACAAAGCTTTGAACTCAGAAATTTCATATCGCAAAGAACAGAATGCCGAAATTGAAGAAAAACTGATAGAATTAATGGAAGATGAATCCAACCTGAAAGAAGAAAAAAAGAAGCTTGAAGATTTATATGAAAAAGACAAACAAAAGTTGGAAGAGCAGAAGAAGAAAATTGAAAAAGATATTGACGAAATAGAAAAAAAGATTAAAGATTTAAAGCAGAAGAAAGATAAACTGGCAAAAGATATTCCTTTACAACTTTATCGCAGATATAACAGATTAATAAAACATAAAAACGGAAGAGCCCTGGCTACTATCGAAGATGGTGTTTGTTCAGGATGTCATTTTAAGATACGCCCTCAGATTATTTTAGAAGTAACCAAAGGCGATTCTATCATAACTTGTGAGAACTGCTCAAGAATTTTTATTCCTAATAACTAAAGAGGGAAAGACGATCGCTCCGACTTGCCGGAGAGGAAAGTCCGAACATCATGAGCAGGATACTTCCTAACGGGAAGATTCAGTGATGGATAGCTAGTGCCACAGAAAACAAACCGTCCGCCAGCTGGCGGATAAGGGTGAAAAGGTGGTGTAAGAGACCACCAGTATTGATGGTGACATCAATAGCTTGGTAAACCTTATTCGATGCAAGGTCAAATAAGGGAGGACTTCTTAGGAATACGAATTGCTCAGTTCGTCAGACTCCTGGGTAGACCGCTAAAGGTCATTCATTGAGTTGGAATTTACTTCTGCCTCGATGATTGATTCAGATAAATGGTCGTCGTTCCATCTTTGATGGAAAACAAAATTCGGCTTATTTCCCTCTTTAGAAAGTTTTATAGATTGGAGTACTTATGAGAAAAAGATGGCTGGTAGATGAATCCAGTGTAGAAATTGATATAGTAAATAGACTCAAAAATGAATTGAATTGCCCTAAATTCATAGCTGAATTTTTAGTCAAAAAGAATATCGTATCTAGAGATAAGGCAAACAAATTCTTCTATCCAAAATTTATGCATCTCAATGATCCGTTTCTTTTTAAGGACGTGAAAAAGGCAATTAACAGAATTTTGCAAGCAATAGAAAATGATGAAAAAATACTTGTCTATGGGGACTACGATGTTGATGGAACCACTGCAACGTCAATTTTACTTTTAGGTTTACAAGAACTGGATGCTAATATAGAATTTTATATTCCTAACAGAATGATAGAAGGATACGGATTGTCAGCAGAAGGTAATACAACAATTATTGAAAGAGAAATCGATCTTGTTATCACCGTTGATTGTGGTATAAATGCCGTTGAAGAAGTTGAAGAATTGAGCAAAATGGGTATTGATGTAATCATAACAGACCACCATACACCTCAGAAAATATTACCCAAAGCCTATGCTGTACTTGATCCAAAATTAAAAGGCTCTACCTACCCCTACTCAGAACTTTCGGGTTCGGGAATTGCCTTTAAATTATTACATGCACTTTTCCTGCAAAGAGATAAAACAGGTATTGAAAAATATACTGATTTGGCTGGATTCGGTACTATTGCTGACATCGTACCTCTAAATGGAGAAAATCGTACCTTGGCAACACTGGGGATCGAACAAATGGAGAGTCGCCAAAACCTCGGTCTTAAACACCTAATGAAATTCTGCGGCTTAAAAACAAAATCTATCAAATCAAGTGATGTAGTATTTAGACTTGCCCCCAGGATTAACGCAGCAGGGCGATTAAGCAGTGCTGATAAAGCAGTAAAATTGATGACATCCAAATATCCGGAACCGGCAGAATTTCTGGCTCGCTCAATTCATATGGAAAATCAAAAAAGACAACAAATTGATCAAACAACTTTCCATAGAGCCTGTGACCTGATTGATGCTAAATATGATAATTTGGATGATGTTTACTTTATTGTCCTTGCTTCTGAGGACTGGCATCCAGGCGTAGTGGGAATAGTTGCCTCAAAAATAGTTGAAAAATACAATAGACCCACAATTTTGATTACAATAGACAATGGCGAAGGATGCGGTTCAGGTAGAAGTATAAGAAATTTTAATATATTTAAATGCCTGCAACATTTTAAGGACGACCTCATAAGTTTTGGCGGGCATAAATACGCAGCCGGTCTTTCTATTTTGCCTGAATACATTCCAAAATTCGAAAAAGAAATAAATGAATATGCAAAAGCTGCCATTTCTGCGGAAGATATAAAACCACAGATCCGAATTTCAAGTGAGTTGAAATTAAAAACAATAGATTTTGAATTCATCAAATGGTTAAAGCTACTGGCACCGTTTGGTCCTTCAAATATGAATCCTGTTTTTATGTCAAAAAACGTAAAGGTGATTGGTTATCCCTACACAGTGGGAACAAATCATCTAAAGATGAAAGTTGGAAAAGCAAATCATATTCTAAATCTAATCGGCTTTAATATGGGAGAACTGGCACCCTCTCTTAAGAAAGGTTCAGCAGTCGATATTGCTTATTCTCTGGAAGAAAATGTCTGGAAGAACAAAAGACGTATTCAGGGCAAACTTAAAGATATAAGACCTCACAATGGATATTAAAAGCTTTTTACAACAATTTATACTTATCCTCTTGTTTATATTTTTATTATCAGGTTGCTCGTCCTTAAATATCGACAGTTATCCACCTATCCCCCAAAGACTAATTCATCAAAAAACTTTTAGCGTTGATATATCTCCCCAAAAAGTTTTGTATAATGAAATCTCTCAAACTTTTATAATTCTCGGCTCCAGCCAGAATTCAATATATATTTTCAATAAAGACGGCGAATTATTCCATAAAATAAACAAATTCGGTGAGATTGATGAATTTGGATTTGTGTCTGATATTTCTATTGATACTGCGGGGAATATCTACGCTCTTGATAGAGATTTTAATAAAATATTTAAGTTTGACGAAATGGGGCAATACCTTTCAAATATTTCTTTGGCGGAAACTCGAGAACCAGAACTGCTTGAGATTAAAGATAATGGCAATTTTTTGATTTATGATTCATTTACCAATGAAATCTATTGTTTGAGTTATAACAGGGAGTTAAGATATACATTTGGCAAATTCCAATTGATAGGACCTGCTAATATCTGTTCTGCTTTAGATTTTAATTATGTTCTGGATACTGATACCAATGCAATAATTATTTTCGATAATTTTGGCAGTTTGATCAATACTTATAATCCCCAACAAAAAGTCTTATCAATTGCTTCCTCCAAATATTTTCTTTTTTATCTAAATGATGTATCACAGATTTATCCAGTTAAACAAGACTATTTGATAAATAAAGAAATAATAGATCTATCCTCGCTAAACAATATTATTAACCCTACCCAAATATTCATTATGGGCACAAACGGATTAGGCGTTGTAGAAAAAGGCAAGATTCATCTTTTCCAATTTTCTAAACAAGCGTAAATTACTTATCTTTTTTCAGTAATTACTTTACAATTTTTCAACCTCAAAAATATTTTTGACAAATTAATTATTTATCTGGATATATGTTTGCATGAAATATAAAAAATCAAACTGGGTACTGGTATTTATCAGCGCAGTATTTTTTACACTTTCTTTTATTGGTATAGGCTTAGGCTTTCTATCCTTTATTGCTTTTATTCCTTATCTAATTTTCCTTGATAATTCCAATACGAAAAATTGTTTTTTACCTGGGGCTTTACTTGGGTTTATTATTAGTGCTGCCAGCTTATATCCAATTATATACGTTAGAATTTATGCTTATATTGGTCTGATAATTGCCCTTTCGCTGTATTTTGGATTACTAACCTGGTTTTTTCAGACCATTCATTATAAATTTAAAAAAATATTTTATTTACTGCTCCCCTTTCTCTGGGTAGGTTTTGAGTATTTCATGACTCTGGGACAATTGAATTTCCCCTGGTTCAATCTTGGTAATACCCTTGTAAACTATCATTATCTTATTCAATTTGCAGATATTTCGGGAGTTTATGGACTATCTTTTCTGGTCCTCGCCACTAACATTTTATTATATAAAATATTCAGCAGTTCATACAAATATATCTTTGCGGCTATACTTATTTTTTTACTCTGGATCGGTTATGGTGTATATCGCGATAAGACCATAGACCTGCGTGGTGAAAATTTTCGGATAGGACTAATCCAACTAAATATAAAACAAAAAGATAAGTGGAAACCGGAAATGCAAGAACCCACCATTAAAGATTATTCCAAACAAATCAGAAAACTTACCAACAAAGAAAACCTTCAATTAATTATTTTACCAGAATCAGCAATACCGCTTCATCTTTTACATAATTTTTCTACAAAAACAAGAATCTCTGAATTGGCAAAAAATAATAAAGTTAACATTATTACAGGATTCCCTGATTATAAGGTTAATTTTGATAGTAGTAAGATAAGTCATAAATTCTATAACAGCGCTACAATGATAGATAAAAGTGGTAAATATCACAAAAAATACGATAAAATCAGATTAGTGCCATTTGGTGAAAGAATTCCCCTTTTGGAAAAAATACCTATTTTAAAAAAGCTGCAGTTTGGTCAAGCCAATTTTGAGTACGGAGATGAATTTCTGCTCTACGAGATCAATGATTATAAATTTCCGGTAATGATATGTTTTGAAGGTGTATTTCCAAATCTATCCAGAAAGTACTCACTTAAGGGTGCTGATGCCTTAATTGTAATTACCAATGATGCCTGGTTTAAAAATACAATTTTTCCTGTAGAACATGCCAATAACACCTTATTAAGAGCGGTTGAAACCAGGCTACCTTTGATACGAGTAGCCAATACAGGTATATCATACTTTGTATCCCCTGTGGGGGAAATCCTTCGGGAGTTACCAATTTACGTTAAGGGCAATTTTACTTTTAATCTCGTGAAAACTGCAAAAGAGCAAAAGACTTTTTTTGCAAAATATGGCTACGTATTCGCACGTCTCTGCTTTTGGTTTTTTCTGGTAACACTCATCTATTCTTTTGTAATTAATCTTTTTCTTTTTAGAGGGCGATAATTATGAAAAATAAATATTATTATACAATTGGTGAAACAAGTAAAATAACCGGATTAGAACCACACGTTTTGCGCTACTGGGAAACCGAATTTTCCCAGCTCAATCCCATAAGACGAAAAAGTTCCAATAGAAAATATACACAGAAAGACATAAAACTTATAAGAAAGATAAAGTACCTTCTCTATGAAAAAAAGTATACCATAGAAGGTGCTAAAAAAAGGCTTAAGTCACGCGATAAAGTTAAAATCCAACCGGACCTTTTTTCACAGGATAAAAAAGCGATAAAGACTCTAAAGAAAATAAAAAAAGAATTATCTGAAATTCAAAAAAGTTTAAACAATTTGACTAGTTAAAATTTAGTCTCCAAATTATCTAAATAATACTGCTTTAACTGCCCACAGGCTGCATTGATATCGTTACCTAACTCTCTTCTTATAGTTACGTTCATACCTCTGGATTTTAAGTCATTATAAAATCTTCGTACTGCCTTTGAACCTGGTTTAGCCAAATCGAATTCAGCCACAGGATTTACCGGAATTAAATTTATATGATAAAGCATATTCCTTAAAAGTTCCTGGAGTTTAGCAGCATCTTTTTTTCGATCATTAAAATCTTTAACCAGTGCATATTCTATTGTTATTCTGCGATTTGTTATGTCCAGGTAGCTTTTGCAGGCTGAGATAATTTCACTTATGGCATATTTATGAGCCATAGGAACTACTTGTTTTCTTTTATCGTCAAAAGGTGAATGCAGAGAAATTGAGAGTGTAATTGGATTTTTTTCCTCAGCCAATTTATAAATCTGGGGCACTAATCCTACAGTGGAAAGAGTAATATTGCGATAACTCATATTTTTCCCTTTGGGTGAATGAATTATACGGAGAAAATCAAGTACATTATCATAATTGTCCAAGGGCTCACCACTTCCCATCAAAACCACGTTTCTTACATCAATATCTTGATTTTTTTGCACGAGATATATTTGATCTATCATCTCGGCTGGAGTTAGATTGCGAATCAAGCCATTTTTTGTGGAAGCACAAAAAGCGCATCCCATTCTGCAACCTACTTGCGTAGAAATACATTGAGTATAGCCAAATTTGTACTTCATAAGTACGGTTTCAATTATATTTTTATCATGAAGCAGAATTAAATATTTACTAACTTCGTCCAATTTAGAGTCATATTTTTCTAAAATTTCCATTTTTCTACCGGGAAAACGCTGCTGCAATTTAGCTCTTAGATCTTTTGGTAATACGTGAATATCCATGATTTGCGGAACCATATTATTATGGATCGCATTAAAAATTTGCTCAGCCCGATAAGACTGCTCTCCTAAATCTTTTACATATTTAGTTAGCTCAGAAAATGTTATTGATTTTATATCTGTAATTTTTTCTTTGCTTTTTTTCATCAAATGTAAAATTTTTCACACGCTACATTTTGTCAAATTTTCTGCAAAATAGAGAATAAATGAGATATATTTTGACATTTAAATAGGTCAACATAGATTTTAGAACAAGAAATTAGCACTCCCAATAATTGAGTGCTAATTAAGGAAAATAAACATGAAGTCGAAAGAATCAAAAATAAATATGGACTCGAAATATAATGAGCAATTAACGCCTAGGCAGAAAGATATACTTAAATCAATTATTCTTGAACATATCAAGAGTGCTAAGGCGGTGGGGTCTAATATTCTTACAGAAAATTATGATTTCTCTGTAAGTTCCGCTACAATTCGTAATGAAATGATGCAACTTGCGGAAAAGGGTCTGATTGAACAACCCCATACTTCTGCCGGACGTATTCCTACTGAAAAAGGTTACCAATTTTATATTAATGATATTCTGGATTTCAATAAATCTATCCCGGAAAAGACCATCAAACTTATGCACAATCTATTAACCCAAAATTACAAAAGCCTGGAGCTGATGCTATCTGCTGTACAGAAATTTTTAGCACACGTTTCAGGACAAATGAGTATAATTGCAGAACCGGATTTTTCTTGTGGGAATATCAATAATTTCAATATTTTTCAGATTGATAATAACAAACTGCTCGTCGTATTGAGTTTGAGTGGTGGATTTGATAAAACATTTGTCATTCCAAATGAAAGTTCTCTCTCTTCAGCCCAAATTAAAGCCCTTGTAAGATATTTAAACGACAGATTATCAGATAAAACTATAAATGAAGTCAAAAATTTTCTTTCTACTGAACTTGAAAACGAAGATAATCCAAAAAATGAAATCATTCTGGAAATATACTCCAAAATTAATGAGATCTTAAATAAAATCAGTGATCTTACGTTGAGTTTTGACGGAGAAGTTGGATTTATAAGTCAGCCTGAATTTGATTCCCAAGAAAAAATTTTGAACCTGCTTAAAGTAATTAATAATCAAGAATATTTTACAAATACATTTAGGAAATATGGTGATAATGATTATACGATTCTGATGGGAGAAGAATTCGAAAGGGAAGAATTTGATGACCTAGTTTTGATATTCGGTAAATATACAGCTATGGATTTAAATGGTTATCTGGGTATTCTGGGAACTAAGCGAATGAATTATAGAGAGAATATACCATTGATATGTTTTGCAGCCAAAATGATTACAGAATTAACTCGAAGCGGTACTGTAATACCCTATCGCTTTGTGAATTAAAGTCGGAGGATGTAGATGTCTAAAAAAGAAAAGAAAGAACAAACAGAAGAAAAAGAAATGCAAGACCAATTAAGTGAAAAAGAGCAAAAAGCAAAAAAAGAAGAGGAAGAAGAAAAAGATATTGTGGAAAAGCTAAAAGAAGAAAACGAAAAATTATCAAAAGAAGTAGAAAAATACAAGGACAAATGGGTAAGAACCATAGCCGAATTTGAGAATTTCCGCAAGCGTAATCAGAAAGAACGTGTAGAATGGATTAAGAATGCAAATAAAGAATTGATAAAAGAATTTATCGACGTTTTGGAAAATATGGAACTTGCAAGGAAGTCATCCAAGGATAAAGAGATTTCGGATGAACACAAAAAAGGTTTTGAAATGGTCTATGAACAATTCAAAAATATTCTACAGAAACACGGACTCGAAAAAATTGAAACCGTGGGACATGAATTTAATCCCAAACTACATGAAGCTCTAATTTTCACTGAAAACGATGAATATAATGAGAATATAATTTTTGATTGTATCTCTAATGGTTATTTTTTAAACGATCAGGTCCTTAGACATGCTAAAGTAGCTGTCTCCAAAGGACCAAAAAATGATGAAAACAATAATAATAAAAAAAATAAAAATAGATAGGAGTCAACTATGAGTAAAATTATCGGTATAGATTTAGGTACAACAAATAGTTGTATCGCTGTAATGGAAGGTGGCAAACCTACCGTTATTCAAAATCCCGAAGGAGGAAGAACTACCCCTTCCGTTGTGGGATTTACAAAGGATAATGAAAGATTGGTGGGTCAATTAGCAAAACACCAGTTAATTACAAATCCCGAAAATACAGTTTATTCTGTAAAAAGATTTATGGGTAGAAAAGAAAGCGAAGTTAACGAAGAAATCAAAGAGGTTTCCTTCAAAACTAAATCTGGTTCCAAAGGTGAAGTTGTTATCGAAATTCCAAACAAGGATAAAGACTATACTCCACAGGAAATTTCATCTATGATTCTAGGTAAACTCAAAAAAACGGCCGAAGAACATCTCGGTTCTGAAGTAGAAAAAGCAGTTATTACTGTTCCTGCTTATTTTAATGATGCGCAGAGACAGGCGACTAAAGATGCTGGTAGAATAGCCGGATTGGAAGTTGAAAGAATTATCAACGAACCTACAGCAGCTGCACTTGCCTACGGCTTGGAAAAGAAAAGTGATGAAAAAATCGCTGTTTATGACTTTGGCGGAGGAACTTTTGACATCTCTATTCTTGAAATCGGTGAAGGTGTAATTGAAGTTCTGGCTACCAACGGTAACACACATCTGGGCGGCGATGACTTTGACAAAAGAATAGTAGATTGGATTGTTGATGAATTCAAAAAATCCGATGGCGTAGACCTTTCCAAAGACAACATGGCATTACAACGTGTACGTGAAGCAGCAGAAAAAGCTAAAATTGAGTTAAGTGGAACTCAATCTACTACAATAAACCTGCCATATGTAACTGCAGATAGCAGCGGACCCAAACATCTTTCTATGGAACTAACAAGAGCTAAGTTTAACAAAATGATAGATGATCTTATTGATAAAAGTATCAAGCCCTGCAAACAAGCCATGTCTGATGCAAATCTAAATAATAGTGATATTGACGAAGTTATTCTGGTAGGTGGCTCTACCCGTGTTCCTGCTGTACAAAAAGCAGTAAAGGATTTCTTCCAAAAAGAACCTAATAAGAGCTTAAATCCTGACGAAGTTGTTGCTGTCGGTGCTGCTATTCAGGGCGGTATATTGGCTGGTGATGAAGACTTACAAGATGTATTGCTTCTGGATGTTACTCCTCTTTCCCTTGGAATCGAGACCCTTGGCGGTGTGATGACAAAATTGATAGAACGTAACACAACAATACCAGTGAAGAAGAGCCAGATATTCTCTACAGCCCAGGATAATCAAACTGCAGTAACTATTAACGTTCTTCAGGGTGAAAGAGAAATGGCACGAGACAACAGACAATTAGGCAGATTTGAATTGGTAGGCATTCCACCTGCACCCAGAGGTACTCCTCAAATTGAAGTTACATTTGATATTGATGCCAACGGTATTTTGAATGTATCCGCTATTGATAAAGGAACCGGCAAGAAACAAGAGATCAAGATTGATAAACTCGGTGCTCTGGATGAAGACGAAATTGAAAAAATGGTTAAAGATGCAGAAGAACATGCAGAAGAAGATAAAAAGAAAAAAGAACAAGTGCAGGCTCATAATGAACTTGATACCCTGATTTTCACTACTGAAAAATCTCTAAAAGAACACGGTAACAAACTGGATGAAAAGGCTAAAGGCGAACTGGAAGATGCCTTAAAAGCTGCAAAAGATAAGCTGGAAAGCAAAGATAAAGATACTCTTGAACAAGCTAAAAAAGAATTAGAAGAGAAAGCTCAAAAATTGGGTCAGATCGTTTATGAAGAATCCATGAAGAAACAACAACAGCAAGCTGGACAATCAGCAGGCGCGCAACAACAACAGCAGCAGCAACAGAGCGGACAATCCCAAAGCGGAGAATCCAAAAGCAGCCAAGAAGAGGAAGAAGAACCTGTAGATGCTGATTATGAAGTAATGGATGACGAAGAAGAATAAATCAACTCAACTAGCAAACATAAATAGTTTGAAGGAGTTCTCATCTAAGATGAGGATTCCTTTCTTTTAAAAAAAATTTTCAGATAGGTTGTTATGAATAAAAGAGATTATTACGATATATTAGGTGTTGATAAAAATGCCAGTAAAGGTGACATAAAAAAAGCATACCGTAAACTGGCTTTAAAATATCATCCGGATAAAAACAAGGATAATCCTGAAGCTGAGGAGAAGTTCAAAGAAGCTTCGGAAGCTTATGAAGTTTTAAGCGACGACAAGAAACGCAAAATGTACGACCAGTATGGTCACTCCGGGGTAGACCAGCAATTTGGTAAAGGCGGCTTCCAATGGTCAGACTTTACTCACGCCGGAGACTTTGAAGATATTTTTGGCGATTTCGGCGGAATATTTGAAGGATTATTCGGTAATCGTGGCTTTGGTGGTTTCGGTAGCAGAAGAAGTGGTAGAAGAGGAAGACAGGAAAGAGTAGAAAGAGGAGAAGATCTGAAAATAAGTCTTTCCCTTTCTCTCAAAGAAATTGCTAATGGGGTTACCAAAAGAATAAAGGTAAATACAAAAGTTAGATGTGAAAAATGTAATGGTACCGGCTCCAAAGACGGAAAAATTTCTACCTGCCCTAAATGTAATGGTAGTGGTAAAGTCCGTCAGGTTAAGCAATCATTCCTGGGGCAGATGTCCACTATTACAACATGTCCTCGCTGTCACGGCAAAGGAAAAATCATAGAAAACAAATGTTCATTCTGTAACGGTGAAGGCAGAATTTCCAAAGTAAAAACAGTTAAAGTTGAAATTCCACCTGGAGTTGCTGACGGACAATATCTTAAACTTAATGGACAGGGTAATGTAGGACCACGCCGTGGACCATCTGGCGATATTCTGGTTTTTATCAAAGAAAAAGAGCACGAAATCTTTGAAAGAAAAGGTCAGGACTTAGTTTGTACTTTTCCTGTATCTGTAACTAAAGCTGTTTTAGGCGGAGACATTCAAGTTCCCACTTTGAGTAAATCTGTAAAAATGAAAATACCCCCATCTACTCAGCCCGGAAAAGTATTTCGAATAAAAGGTCATGGTTTACCCTATGTAAACAGCTCCAAGAAAGGAGATCTGTACGTAAAAGCTAAAATCGTAATTCCCAAGAACCTTTCAAAAGAAGAAGAAGAACTCTACAAAAAAATTAAACCTTACGATGAAGAACGCGATCTTAAACCAGGCAAAAGCTTCTTTGAAAAAGTAAAGAACTACTTTGTATAAAAAATATGCCCTTGTTTTATTCTCCCCGACTAGAAAAGGATTCTCAAAATATATTTATCTCTGGTGATGAATACAAACATATAACAAAATCCAGGAGAAAATCTGTCGGAGATAAAATTCATCTTACTAATGGAAAGGGAATATTAGCTACCGGAAATATCACATTAATTGATGAGAATAGTCTTAAGATAGAAATATTAAATTCAGAAGAAAAAACAAAAACCAAGCCGAGAATAGCTCTGGCATTTTCGTTGTTAAAAAAAAATAATAAGTTAATAGTTAAAAAAACAACAGAATTGGGAATTACAGAATTTTTCCCCTTTATATCCAAACGCACTGTTAAAAAAAATTATTCTGAAAAACTACGGTCAAAATTGGAAAGAGTCACAATAGCAGCCATGAAACAATCCGGCTCTGCCTTTTTACCACCGGTCAATCCTATTATTAATTACTCAGAATTGTTACCTGATCTATCCCCTATTTATAAACCAATACTAGCATGGGAAGAAACTAAATCAAAATTTATTTCTTCAGCACTGGCAGAAACTCAAAAAAATATTTGTTTGATTGTAGGGCCTGAAGGTGGTTTCTCGGATAACGAAATTGATTATGGTAAAAAACACGGAGCAGATATTGTCTCTCTGGGGAATCATATATTAAGAGCAGAAACTGCAGCTATAGCAACTTCTACCTATACGATATTTCATCAAATTTCCAAAAATAGCAATTACTACTAAGAAAAAATACTTTTGTAATAAATTTTAATAGTAAAATCTATACTGCATAGTTCAATCACATAATTACCTTGTTAGAGGATTAATGTGGAGACAAGATATTCAAAATTGTTGACATTAAATAAATAGATAAATACTTATAACAATCAAAAAAGATAATAAAGGATGATTATGAAAGTTGGCGTAATTGGTGTAGGACATCTCGGACAGCACCATGCAAGAGTTTATAATGAATTGCCTAATGTTCAATTGTGCGGTATTTATGACAGTGATGAAGTTCAAGCAAAAAAAATTGCAGACAAGAATAATTGCCAGATATACGATAATGCCTCCACTCTGATAAATGATGTGGATGTTGTAGATATTTCCAGTCCCACCACTACACACTACGAATACGCAAAAGAGTGTTTGCTGGCTGATAAACACGTATTCATTGAAAAACCAATCTGCAGCAAAGCTAAAGAAGCCAAAGAGATAGTGCAAATTGCCAAGAAAAAAAATAAAAAGGTGCAAGTGGGACACATTGAACGCTTTAACCCGGCTGTGTTAGCCTTATCTGATATACTTGTGAATCCGCTATTTATCGAAGCAAACCGCATTGCGCCATTTACCCCTCGCGGCAGTGATGTGCCCGTGGTTCTTGATATTATGATTCATGATATTGATATTATTCTCTCACTCATAAACAAAAAAGTGAATGATATAAAAGCAGTTGGTGTGCCAATTTTAACAAATGATATTGACATTGCAAATGCCAAGTTGGAATTTCAGAATGGTGCTATTGCCAATATAACTGCCAGCCGTATTTCACTTAAGAGAGAAAGAAAAATTCGTTTTTTTCAAAAAGATATGTACACATCTCTTGATTATCAATCAAAAAAAGTGAATGTGGTAAAAAAGAATAAGGGTGTAGAAAGCATAATGGATGACATTATGAAGGGTAAAAGAGAAGTTGATATACTGGATCTCTTTGAGACACAACAATTGGATATACAAGACAAGGAACCTCTAAAAGCAGAACTCGAAAGTTTTATAAACGCAATAAAAAATGATAAAAAGCCAATTGTGGATGCTAACGATGGTTACGAAGCCCTAAAAGTTGCTTTTAAGATCATGGCGGATATAGAAAAAAACAGAAAGGATATTTTATAAATGGCTGAACATGTACTAATAAAAGATGTAGGAAAACACGTTGATGAAGAAATAATTTTGAGCGGCTGGGTCAGAAATAAACGTTCCAGCGGCAAAATACAATTTATAATCTTACGTGATGGCACCGCAGAAATCCAGGCTGTTGCCTTTCACCCAAATTTAACAGATTCACAATTTGAAAAATGTGAAAATCTCACTATGGAATCTTCCGTAAAAATATGGGGTAAAGTAAAAAAAGACGAACGCTCTCCAACTGGTTATGAACTTGATCTTACCAATATTGAAATAATTCAGATTGCGGCTGAATATCCCATACAAAAAAAATCACATGGTGTAAATTTTTTATTGGACAATCGACACCTTTGGGTTCGTTCTCGTAAGCAGCATGCCCTTCTGAAAATACGCCATACAGTCTATTATGCAATTACAACCTACCTAAACGAAAATGGTTTTTATCGATATGATTCTCCCATTTTAACTCCTAATGCCTGTGAAGGAACCACTACTTTGTTTAAAGTTCCTTACTTTGATATTGGAAAAGCCTATCTCTCTCAATCGGGACAACTCTATGCAGAAACCGGCATTATGAGTTTAGGAAGGGTTTATGATTTTGGCCCAACTTTTAGAGCGGAGAAATCCAAAACCAGAAAACATTTAACCGAATTTTGGATGATGGATGCAGAAGCTGCTTTTGTTAAACACAAAGAGAACATGAAAATTCAGGAAGAATTAATAAGGTTTGTAATTAGACAAGTTATTAAAAAAAATGAAAATGAATTGAAAACTTTAAAGCGAGATATTGAAACTTTAAGAAAGGCAGATGCACCTTTTAAAGTAATTACTCATAAAGAGGCAATAGATCTTTTACAGACAAAGGGTTATGATATTGGTTATGATGAAGATTTTGGAGCTGAGGAAGAAGAAGCCATAACAGAAGATGCAGAAGTTCCGGTTTTCGTGGAAAAATGGCCCAAACATATCAAATCATTTTACATGAAAATTGATCCTGTTGATAAGGATATTTCTCTTTGTGATGACCTGATTGCTCCGGAAGGATTTGGAGAAATTATAGGTGGCTCGGAGCGTGAAGATGATTACAAAATCCTTAAAAAACGCATGAAAGAAGAAGAGCTACCTATGGACGAATATCAATGGTATCTTGATCTTAGAAGATACGGCACAGTCCCCCACAGTGGATTTGGAGTGGGACTCGAGAGATTAATCGGCTGGATGTCCGGTGTCCGTCATATTAGACAAACTATACCTTTCCCAAGAATGATTAATCGTGTATCACCCTAAAGGAGGTACAAAAAATGAAAAAAATATTAATAATCACTCTGGCACTTTCATTTGTATTCTTTAATTTAAATGCCCAAAATTTGAATACTGATACTGATCCTGGTTCATCCTTCAATTTTCCTTCATCCTTTATAAATTTAAATAAATTACAGACTTCACAATCAATAAGCTTCACCTCAATTATGAGTTCAGACAGTAAACCTATCTTTATTTCGAATTTGCAAAGTCGTTTTAAGTATGAGCTATCTAAAGATTTGAATCTGCTAATGGACCTGAACATTGTTAATTACAAAAATTCTAACATCAATGGAGATTTCTCATTGCAGGACAATTCAAAAATATTGCCAAACTTCCGACTGGATTACTCACCTAATGAAAATTTTCATTTTCGTATAGAATACAATTCCTCCCCCCGCACTTACTCCCCATTCTATTATAGATAAAATAAAAGCACTTACTTATAATACTGGTTTAATGCGATTTTTTGGACAAAATTTAAAAATATTAGTATTTCCAGACTGCAAAGGAATCTATGAAAAAATTTGATGAATTAATTAAGGTAATGGCAAAATTAAGGGATCCGCAAAAGGGTTGTCCCTGGGATAAAAAACAAACACCCGAATCTATTCGTCCCCATATGATTGAAGAAGTTTACGAAGTTTGCGAAGCAATCACTTTAAAAAACGATAAATATCTAAAGGAAGAATTGGGCGATCTTTTGTTGCATATTGTTTTCCAATCTCAAATGGCTAAGGAAAAGAGCAGCTCTGATATAGAAGACGTTGTGGAAAATGTTATAAACAAATTGAAAAGGCGTCATCCGCATATTTTTGGAGACACTAATGCCGAAACTGCTTCAGATGTGGAACATAATTGGGAGAAAATTAAACGTAAAGAAAAAAGTCATAGAAAATCAATCTTAACCGGTTTGCCCAAAGATCTACCGGCTTTAATCAAAGCAAGGCGTATTCAAAGCAAAGCTGCAACTGTGGGCTTTGACTGGGAAAATACCAAAGATACTTTTGCCAAGCTCAAAGAAGAATTACAAGAGTTTGAACAAGAATTTGAAAAAAATGATAAAGAGAAAATGTCTGAGGAAATGGGAGACCTGCTTTTTGCAATGGTTAATGTAGCGCGTAAGCTGGAGATAGATCCCGAATTTGCCTTATTACACACAATCAAAAAATTCATTAAAAGATTTCAATATATTGAGGATAATCTTCAGGAAAAACTTTTTTCATCTGAATTAGATAAGTTAGAATATTTTTGGGAAAAAGCTAAGGATGAAATCTAACAAAAAACCCTCACTCTTTATAAAATATTACTTCATAATCGGCAGTGTAATTATAATTCTATTTTTCGTCATATATTCCAATAGCCTTTTATTAAAAGTAAGACAAGATCTAGAGGTTTTTCCAAAAATTTATGCACGCTTTGTAGAGATAGCAACCAAACAAGATATTGAAAGCGACCTTTTAGAAATAATTCTTACTGAGGTAGTCCAAAAGATAGACTTTCCTATCATAGTAACAAATCGTAGGGATCAACCCAAATACTGGAAAAATATTGAGGAGATTGATTTCCAAAATACTTCATTCTCCCCAACCAAAGAAGAGCAAGAAATGATCAAACCTATACTAGAAGAAATGGAAAGTGAAAATAGTTTCATTGCTCTGCGTGAACCTAATACAAATCAAATAATTTCTAAAATTTACTATAGTGAATCTGATACTATGAAACGACTTAAATTTCTGCCCTACTTTGAATTCATCATTTTTATTTTATTCATAGCTGTAGGTACATTCTTAATAATTATTCTAAAAAAGAGAGAGAAAGAGCATCTCTGGATTGGATTGGCAAAGGAAACCGCCCATCAATTCGGAACCCCTATTACTTCTCTCATGGGTTGGTTAGAAGTCCTAAAAAGTAAATTCAAAAATTCTGCCGATCCTATATATAATAAAGCTACAGAACAAATGGAACAGGATATTAATCGTCTGGAAAATGTGGCTTCACGATTTGGAAAAGTTGGTTCTAATATTAAATTAAAAAAAGCTAATATTGATGAAATCATTCAAGAGACGATCTCATATTTTAAACCAAGATTACCACAAAGAGATAATAAAATCAAGCTGTACTACCTGAATGAATGCGATAGCCAGGATGTATACTGCGAACCGGATTTGCTCAAATGGGCTCTGGAAAATCTTATCAAGAATGCCATTGATGCCATGAAAGGTAAATCAGGAAACATTACTATCATAAGTTTCAAGAAGAATAATTGCCTTTATATTTATGTAAAGGACGAAGGGATAGGTATACCCAGAAAAATCCAAAACTCCATTTTTGATACAGGGATGACTACTAAAAAAAGAGGTTGGGGGCTGGGATTAAGTCTAGCAAAAAGAGTTGTAGAAGAGTTTCATAATGGTAAACTTTATATTGAACAAACCAAAACCGGTGAAGGAACCACATTCGCCCTTAAGCTAAACTTAGAAAACAAATAATTTTTTTATGCAGGAGCAAAAATGTATGTGTTAAGTCCAGAAGAAATGAAGAACCTTGATAAGCAAACTATTGAGTATGTAGGAATCGAAGGCATTGTTTTAATGGAAAATGCCGGCAAAAAAGCAGCAGAAATCTTGGAATTAAATTTACTGGAACCGCATGAATTTATAGCTGTAGTTTGCGGCACAGGTAATAACGGTGGAGATGGGTTAGTAATTTCCAGATGGCTTCATAATCATAATTTTGATGTCCATTGCTATATTATTGGTAAAAAGGAAAAATTATCCCCTTCGGCTGCAACAAATTATAAAATTTTAAATAAATTGAGTTGCCCCATTACTTTTATCGAGAATGGACAGCAGTTAAAAGATTATGTTGACGAACTGTCTTGTTATTCAACCTTCATAGATGCTTTATTTGGCATAGGATTGAAGGGTGAGATAAAAGGTTATCGAAATAAGCTTGTAAAAATTGTAAATCAGCATTCCCAAAAGACAATAGCAGTTGACGTTGCCTCAGGAGTTGATTGTGCTAGCGGACAAATTTCTAATATTGCTATTAAAGCAGATTATACTATTACCATGGCAGCTATTAAATACGGACATATTTTATATCCCGGCCGTGAATATAGTGGTGAAGTATATATTGTAGATATAGGTATCTCTCCTGAAACTTATGACAGATTTTTACCTAAGGCAGAAATAATTGAGGATTTAGATCTATTTATTTCCGAAAGAGAAGCTGATACTACAAAAAATGATTATGGTCGTATTTCGATTATTGCTGGTTCCCGTGGTTTGACAGGCGCTGCTATAATGAGTGCTAAATCAGCTCTGGAGATGGGTTCTGGTTTGATTAAGCTAATACACCCCAGCAGTCTTTCTGATATATTTGAAACTTCTCTTCTGGAAGTGATGAGTAAAAGTGTAGTTGAAACAGAAGATATTTCGATTTCTCCCGATGCATTATCAACCATACTTTCATTTGTTAGTTACTCCGATGCTATCGCTATCGGACCCGGTATATCCCGCAATCCGGAAACTGCAAGTTTTGTAAGAGAGTTTTTAAAAGAAAACAACAAATCCACAGTTATTGATGCAGATGCAATTAATGCATTCAAAGACTATAATCAGGAACTCCAGAAGTTGTCCGGAAAACCTTATATATTTACTCCCCATATAAAAGAATTCTCCCGACTGACTGGCATTGATATTGATTATGTTAAATCTAATATCGTAAAATGTGCGCATGAATTTGCTGCCAAATACAATCTCGTATTGTTACTTAAGGGTAGCACTTCCATTATTACTGATGGCAATAAAATAACTTTTAATACTACAGGAAATGCCGGATTGAGTACGGGCGGCAGCGGTGATGTCTTAAGTGGAATAATTGTTTCCCTGCTTGGACAAGGATTTAATACTTATGATGCTGCCAGAATTGGTTCTTTTATATTAGGTAAAACGGCAGATATTGTGGCTGAAAATTATGGAGAATATTCCACAACTCCCTCAAAAATAATCCAGAATATCTATAAAACAATCTCATCATAGTTTTTTAATAAACTTTTAAGAAAATAAAAAATCCCCAATCCGTCTAAAGATTGGGGATTAAATTATTTATTTAGAATTTACTATCTCATTAACAACAACTTATTAGTCTTGGAGAATCCATCTGAATTTACTGAATAGAAATATATTCCATTTGGATGATCTATTGGATTCCATGCTGCTTCACCATCTTCACCCAGTACTTCATCAACTTTTTGTCCCAGAATATTGTAAATTTTAATTTTTACAGAATTCTGATTCTGTGACTTCATATTGTAGTCAAAAGTTACTGAATTTTTTACAGGGTTTGGATAATGTGAAATGTTTGCAGTATAATTGGAGTTATTATTATTAGGATCAACTGAAACTTCTGTATTAACTACTGCTCTCATCATCATATTTTGCGGAACACCCATGGTATGATCAAACCACATATCTCCGGTATATTGCCAGCTTCTATCAAAAGACGGACCTTCATCAATACCAATCAAATTAGGATTAGCAGCTTCGGTAAGTCCTACATAGAAACTACCACTTGATATAACTATATCATAATCATCCGGTAAAGTAATAACGTTCCAGTCATTAGCTGTTAAATTCATAGAGGGAACAGTGTACATTGGATCGACCAATTGAGTTCCCGGTTCTCCATCGGGTCCATCATCATCCCATACACGTACAATCAGTTGTTCATTAATTGCAGTAAACCAATATTTAATACGCATTAATTTAACTGGATAAGTATCAGGGGTCATTTTTACTGCGAGATTATCATAAATATTTCCTGAGCTATAACCAGATTCTGCAGTTCCGTCATCGTAGAACAATTCTTCAGCAGTTGAAATTTCAACATAAGCTGATGCTTCGTTGGAATAATCACTTTCATCCATTCCATAAACAGCTGATACTACATAATAGTTAGTAGCACCTGTAGTTGGATCAGTATGAGTGTAAGTAGTATCATCAGCTGTAACTGTACCAACGAGGTCGTACGGTTCGCCGGATTCTAGAGAATGATAGATATTATATTCACTTAAATCGTCACGATTTTGACCATGCTGCATTTTGGTAACTTTCCCTGAACTTTCAACATAACCGGCAATATTCCAGTTATTATTAAATTGTCCGGATATATCTTGCCAGCCACCCAGGTTTGCCCAAAGTCCATTTTGTGCGGGACCTGGATCATAACCAGCAGGGTAGCCGTTTGGTTGACCTGTGTCAACCTGGTTCATGTGATAACCAATCCAGTAAGTTTTAGTGGCATCTACATCAACAGGGGTATCCAGAGTAATTTCATTCCAGTCACCAATAGTTAAACCAGTTACAGCTTGCTGTATTTCTACAGTTCCTGCCATAGGTCCAGTCCATATCGCAACTTCATAATCAGTTGTTTCGGATGTGGGGAAAAATTTTATTTTTGTAATTTCTCCACCATCATAGGGTAACATCTCAGTTGGTGAAAATTTACTGGCAACGTCCCATTCACTTGGATCTTGTAATCCAATAGAACCAGCATTCTCACCATTATCCCAACGTAACCATCCTTCCATACCACTTGGAGGTGGACTCCAGGTAAGATCTACAGTAAGGTCAGGTTGTGCTTCAGCTGTTAAATTTTCCGGAGGCAGTACAGGGGCAGACATGTAAGTATATTTAAACATACCGCCTGTAAACTGATCCTGATTAAATCCACCAGCGTAACCACACTCATCATGTACAAAATCTGTAGCTAGATATTGTGTTCCAGCTGTGCCGCTATAAACTGTCCATGTATGTCCACCATCTTCACTATAAGAGGCACCAGTAGCTTCGTTTTGATAATCAGCACCGGTACTTACATACATATTATCGGTACCAGGAACATATGTAAAATCATTATAGAAGACAGTCCCAGTTGTATCTATAAGACTCCAGTTGTCACCACCATCAGAGGTTTCATAAAGAGTACCAGAGGTACTGGCACCTTTATCCTGCAGAATTCCATTCAAACTGTCTTTAAATCTTATGTCAACATAGGTTAAAGAGCCAACCGGGTCACATACGGTCCATGTAAGACCCTTATCGGTTGATTTATAAACACGACCTTTGTTTGTACTCCACCAGATATTATCACCTACGGCGGAATAATAACCAACCACACCAAATTCACCGGTTAAGGGATCCGGAATGTCTCTTGCAGGTACTCTTGTCCAGTTAGTACCACCGTCAGAAGTTGTATATAATTCATAATAGCCATCAACAGGATCACCCTGAGCAAAACCATTATTCGCATCAAAGAAATGAACTACATTGGGAAAACTACCTGCCATGTTATACATATCAGTATCGCCCAAACGTGTCCAGTTAGCACCACCATCAGAAGTATGATATATACCCTGCTCACTACCTGAATGCATAGGACACCAGGCTTTTTGATCATCCATGGCAAAAATCATAGCCGGTTCAAGGTTAGTATCAGGAACATCAATCTCACCTGGAACCCATTCTTCACCACCATTAACAGTTTTGGTATATTCCTGTACAGCAGCACCAGCACCACCACCATCATAAGCAACAGCCCATACAGTATCTGCATTTACTGCGCTCATGTAATTAATTCCACGGGAAGGCTCTGTAAAACCAGATGCTTGTTGTACCCAACCATAGGGACGACCAAAAATCTGGCTATCATTTACTTTAACTTTTTGAGAGGGAGCTTCTTCAGCAGCAAAAGCAACAGTAGATGCAAGTAACAATGTCAGTATTAGCAAACCAATTATCGATTTTTTTCTCATTTTGTTTCTCCTTTCATTTAATATCAAATGAGTTATTTTTATTAATTATTCTATAATCAAATTAGCATTTTGTATTGTTATGTTGTCAAATTCTTCAATAAGTTCTCCGTTCTTATCAACAAGATATAAATAACTATTATTAATTATCTCTAATGCGCAAATCCCCTGTTCAATTGCTTTTATATTAAACTCAAATAAACTGCCGGACCCCGAAATTCCATCCTTCTCCCCAATTAATGATATTACAACTGAAAATTTGTTGGGATAATTATACGTTTCTTTCAAAAAATAATGATCCGACCAGAAATCACCCACGGACAAATATTCATCTGGTAGCTCTACATTTGTACTATCAAAACTTACTTCTAAGTGAATACCGTATAAATTTATGGCATCTTGTACCTTCACAGAATAATTTGCAGTCTCATTCACAACTATCGAATCCTGCTCGGGAGTTATACTTAAAGTTAAATATTTATATGGCTTGCTGCTATCGCTACAACCTGTAATCACAACCACAAAAATAATTACCAGTATTGCGAATATTATATATAGATGAATATGTTTTTTCATAATTTTTACCTTATAACAATAAATTTTTTAATTTCATATGCCTTTTCACCCGCAGACAATTTATAGAAATAAATCCCACTTCCCACCAGTTTTTTGTTATTATCTCTACCATTCCATAGTATAGGTTCTTGTGATTTTTCACCTGAAATATCATTAAATGATTTTACCAACTGACCTTTTATATTATATATTTTTATACTGGCTTTGCTTATATTTTGTTCCAAAGCATATTTAATAGTTAAGTTATGCATTGTGGGATTATATGGATTTGGATAACAACTAATTAGTGTATTAGGTGATGTTTGGGGTAATGAAAGTATATTTTCCAGATATTCCTTCATAACTGAACCATTGGCTACCCCTTCCAACGAATTATATATTCTTAAAAATTCATCTCTATATTGATTTAAATTATTGGGAGAAGATATTTTTGCTCCTGGCACGGGAGTATAAGTTTTTTGCCAATTTACACCTATTCCCAGAATATCAGCCAGATTTACAATACCATCACCATTACAATCAGCTAAAGCAGCATCCTGAGAGGTCCAACCACCCGGATACTCATTTCTCATCCAGGCAAATGATATATTATCTCGAGTTTCTCCTGTTTTATTCATGTGAACGGCAATCTGATTGATATCTAATGTATCTACAACACCATCGGAATTCGTATCACCAGACCAAATAGGAGGATAAGCGTATATATAGTCATTTTTTGTGAGATTATCAGAAGCTTTTGCGTCTGTACTAACAGTTAGTGATACATTATAAACACCCACGGAATCGTATTCATGATTTGGGTTTTGTGATTCACTAAATTCGCCATCGCCAAAATCCCAGGCCCAGCTTGTAATGGCATCATCAATCGGTCTTGAGAGGTCACTAAAATTAACTGTAAAAGGTACAGTACCCCAAGTTACATCAGCAGAAAAATTTGCAGCCAGGGTTGGTAAAGTATCTACAATTGCCCGCATCATAAAATTTCCCTGCTCGTATTGATTCCATTCGCCATTGCTATATTGGAAGCTTCTATTTGCAGGCGGAGAACCATCATCCAAACCAATCTTTGAATTATTATCAGTTTCTAACCAACCAATATACACATCTTGTTCCGAGCCAAAAATAATATTTTCCTGCCCCGGAATATCAATAATATTCCAATCATTAGTTAATAAGACATCCTTATCCACACGTAGGGGCTCTTCCAGTAAGGACTCACCTGGTAAACCGCTATTTCCGCTAATGTCCCAAACCTGCAGGAGAATATCAGAATTTACTTCAGTAAGATAATATTTTAACCTCAATAATCTTACAGTATCCTCGGGAGCAGTTATTTTTACAGCAAGTCTGTCCAGGGAATTTCCGGCAGAATAACCAATTTCCGGATTTCCGTTATCATAAAATATCTCTTTAGCAGTAGGCAATTCTACATAAGACCAGGCTGGTCCGGCAACTTCGCTCTCACCATCCTCATAAAGGGCAGAGATGAAATAAAAATACTGTCCTATTTCTAAATTTTCATCTATGTAATTAGTATTAGATACAGATGCAATTAAATTGTCAATTGCATCTATATCCTGTGATCTGTATATATTATAAGCTATGGGAGAAGTTTCCGGAGTTTTCTTTTGAATAGTTGCAGTAATTGTAATATTTGAGAGATCCGGATAAACCTCAGAAACTGGATACCAACCGCCAAAAGCAAAACAGTAACTATGCCCTTGATCCATTGCGTTGTCTGCAAGTAACCCCTGATTCTCCATCTCAAAATTATTTATCCCCACAAAAATACTTTCTTCAGCGGGAATTACGATTCCATAATTGGAAACATCCACATCCTTATAAGCATAATGAGGTAAATCAGCAATATCATTTTTTACCAACAAAGTATCACCAGGAATTCCTCCATTATTTTCCCAGGCAATAACATCTACATCTCCGATAATTTGAGGTGGAGTTAGACCATTGTAAAGCATAAAGTTTATACTGTTTAATGGAACAGGATAGTCATAAGGATTAGTTACCTTTATTGCATAAGGCTGACCATCATTAATATAGCTTATGATTGAGTCAGGTTTATTATAGATTAGTTCTTCCGGAACAATTCCATATGGTTCAGCCCATTCCAATTCAACATTTCTGCTAATTGTATTAAAGGAAGATCTAAAATCTCTGGGGGCATTGTAATGAGGAATAGCTTCAACAGAAAAATTGTCTATTCGTACACCAAATGTTGTTGGTGTATCACGATTTGTGGTTAGTCCAATACGAAATTGTACTGTTTTCCCAGCTAGAACAGTTATATCGTTATAACCAGGGAATCCTTGTGAAAACAAAACCCAATCAGGAGCTTCTCCTGTAAAAACATAATTGTCACCCCCGGGATCTCCGCTGGGGTTGCTAATAGAATTCCAGGCTTGCCATTCACCATCTTCTTTGTATCTTACCTGCACTTTGATATAATCACAATCAGGAAAATTAGTCGGATCATCGAGCTCAACTTTTATTTTTGTGTCCCACCAAATGTCAGCGTTAGCTGGTAAATTTATTTCTGGAGTTACGATAAAGTCATCCATGAAAGGATTGTAAGTACCTGTGTTTTCATCAAAGCAGCCCATAGCATGTACAGGAGATGGAGCATTATCAGACTCATAAACGTGCCACAGTTGACCTCCACTGGGTTTATAAGCATCAAAACCTGTGGGATCTTCACCGTTATTGGTAAAAACATCTGCTACATTAATATTATCAATAAATACTCCGGTCCAATTGGGATGATCCTCTTGATTATCACTCTGAGCTACAGTGCAGGCTGCACCATCAGAAGCAAAGGCAAAACTAATTATTACATTTTC
>Ga0102934_1000439_pt1 | contig 27889 bp, 35 predicted proteins | sample SalPonR2_A_D1_MG_FD_78175 | JGI IMG/M metagenome (GOLD analysis project Ga0102934, IMG submission 78175) | Salt pond soil microbial communities from South San Francisco under conditions of wetland restoration - Salt Pond MetaG R2_A_D1_MG | ecosystem: Environmental > Aquatic > Marine > Intertidal... | reverse complement strand
GTCAGGGCAAGCTCTGCCCGCTGGGGCATTCCGGTCTTCAATTCCTATACGGTCCGTCACGGGTAAAAGGCCCTATGAAGCGCGTCGGCGAGCGGGGCGAAGGCAAGTGGCAAAAAATCACCTGGGAAGAGGCCATTTCAGCGGTGACCGGCAAACTAAACGAACTGCGGGATGAGCAGAAACCACATACGGTAGCCTGGGTGGCCGGCGATGATAAGGGCACGCTGCCGCAGCTGATCTACCGATTCCTGACCGCCTACGGATCACCGAATTTCATCAGGCCGCCGTCGGTTCAGGACGCCTATGAACTGGCCGCCTACCTGATGCAGGGTCAGCAGGGGACTGTGGGCTTTGATATCGAAAATGCCGATCATGTACTAAGCTTTGGCACCGGTCTGTTTCAGGGCTGGGGGTCGCCGGCCCGGATGCTAAACATTTACGGTAAGACGTATGATAAGAAAAAATTCGTTCAAATCGAATCCCGGCTATCAGAGACCGCGGCCAAAGCCCATCAATGGGTACCCATCACGCCGGGCACCGAAGGGGCGCTGGCCCTGGGTATCGCCCATGTGATGATCAAGGAATCCCTCTACAACAAATCTTTTATCAATAAATGGGCTTTTGGATTCGAAGACTGGACCGATGATGCCGGCAACCGTCATATGGGATTCAAGAGTTTGGTCTCAAAGGACTATGCGCCGGAAATCGTATCCGAAATCACCAGCGTGCCCAAACCCATGATTGAAAAGCTGGCCCGCCAGTTCGCCCGTGCCAAGAAGCCTATTGCCATCAGCGGCCGCGGCCAGGGCCATCTGCCGGGCAGCCTGGATGAATGCATGGCGGTTCATGCCTTAAACGCCCTGGCCGGAAACATCAACCAGCCGGGCGGCGTCACCGTCGTGGCTGAGCCGGATTATGCCAAATGGCCGGAAGTCAATATTGACAAGACTGCCTCCAGGGGCCTTCAGAATCCCCGGGTGGACGGGGCTGGCAGCGATCCATACCCGAATGCCAGATTTCTGCTGCACAGACTCCCCGATGTGATCAACAGCGCCAAAGGGGATTCCCCGGTGCAGGCGCTTTTGGTAAGTGATGCCAACCCGCTCTATTCATTGCCGGACACCCAGGCCACCAAGGCGGCTCTGGATAAGATCCCATTTCTGGTCAGCTTCTCTTCATTTATGGATGAAACCGCCAGCTACTCGGATTATATCCTCCCGAACCATATGTTTCTTGAACGCTATGCGGATGTGCCCACCTCGCCGGGAACCGTCCAGCCGGTCATCGGGCTTTCCAAGCCTGTCGTCCGGCCGCAGTACGACACCCGGCACGTCGGGGATGTCGTCATTCAGATGACAAAGGCCATGGGCTCATTTGTCCAAAAGGCCTTTCCATGGAAAAACTACCAGGCCTATCTGGAAACCGCACTAAAGGATCACTGGAAGGAGCTGGAGGATAAAGGTTTTGCCGTAGTCAAGGCGTCGCAGGATATCCCGTTTGCCGACCAGTTCAACACGAACACCGGCAGGTTTGAATTCTACCCGACGGCGAGAAATAACGCATCCGGCAAGGACAAGGATGTTCTCCCAAACTTTACCAAGGTGGCCATTGCGGGTAAATCCGATCAGTTCCCGCTGATTCTGATTCCTTATGATTCCATCCGGCTTACCAGCGGCGAAATCGGCAATCCCCCGTTTATGACCAAAACCATCGATGAAACGGTGCTGCTGGATCAGACGGTTTTTGTGGAGATTAACCCAAAGACCGCACGTAAGATGGGATTTTCAGAGGGCGACCGGGTTAAGCTGTCCACCCCGAAAGGCCAGGCGGAAGTCAAGCTCCATCTGTTTGAAGGCGTCGAACCGGGTGTTGTCGCCATGCCCCGGGGCTTTGGCCATACCGCCTATTCTAAATACCTGGCGGACAAGGGCGTCAATTTCAACAAGCTAATCGGCCCGATCGAGGACCCGATGTCCGGGCTGAACGCGGCATGGGGCATTCGGGCGTATATAACCAAGGCCTAATTCCCGACAGTTTGAATATTCAAACAAACCGGGAAAATAAACAGTCAGCGATGAGGTTGGGATGAAAGAACAACATGGATACACAAGCACCAAGCGCTACGGCATGGTCATCGATCTTGACAAATGCACCGGCTGTGGGGCCTGTATGGTGGCGTGTTACGCCGAAAACAATGTGCCGTTTAAGAAAAACGAGACGCATAAACTGGATAGTCTCAACTGGATCCGGATCTTTCAGCTAGACAACGGCAAACCCTATCCGGATACCGAAGTGTGCTATCTGCCGATGCCCTGCCAGCACTGCGACGGGATCGGCAAGCACGGCCATTCGCCCTGTGTCTCGGTCTGTCCCGCAGTGGCCACCGATTATGACTATAGCACGGGAGTGGTCAGCCAGATTCCCACACGATGCTTCGGCTGCCGGTACTGTATGGCCGCCTGCCCCTATCATGCCCGAAAATTCAACTGGTGGGACCCGGTATGGCCGGCGGATACGGAAAAATATCTGAATCCCGATGTATCCCCGCGGATGCGGGGCGTGGTGGAAAAATGCACTTTCTGCTTTCAGCGTTACCAGAAAGCCCGGGATAAGGCCTATATGGAGGGCCGGGATGAAATCCATGAGTCCGAATATCAGACCGCCTGTGCCGAGGCCTGTCCGACAAGCGCCATTGTCTTCGGCGATCTGAACAATCCGGATCACGAGGTTTCCAAATTAAAGGATAGCCCCCGTGCCTTCCGGCTTCTGGAGCGGCTGCATACCAATCCCAAGGTCTATTATCTCTCCAGCAAATCCTGGGTGCGGCGCGCCGGGGACAATTATCTGGAAAATGAATCTAAGCCACAGTCCGGCCGACAAAAGATTCACCATAAATAGTTAACCTATGGCAAGGAGCAATACAAATATGGAGACGACGCCAATTATACCTCAGGGGGTAAAACGCTGCTCAAAAATGCAATTTTCCCTGTGGATGGCTGCTGCCACGGCCGTCCTCCTCTGGGGGGTCTATGCCATGTATCTCTGCTGGTTCAAGGGATTGAACCAGACGAATATGAACGATGCATACGGCTTTGCCCTCTGGATCTGGGCCGATCTGGCGGTCATCGCACTTGGCGGGGGCGCCTTTTTTACCGGTTTTCTGACCTATATTATCGGCAAGGATAAACTCAAAAACATTATCAATTACGCCGTCATCATCGGGTTCATCTGCTACTCCTCGGCGCTTCTGATCCTGGCCATTGATATCGGCCAGCCGCTTCGGGGGTGGTTTATCTTCTGGCATGCCAATGAGCACTCCATGCTGACCGAGGTGGCCTTCTGCCTGTCCTGCTATTTCGGCGTACTGACTATCGAATTTCTGCCGAATATATTTGAGAACCCAAAACTGAACAAAATCCCCTTTCTGCATCACCTGGCACATAACATGCACAGCATCATGGCGGTTTTTGCCGCCACCGGCGTGTTTCTCTCCTTCTTCCACCAAGGATCACTGGGCGGCGTGTCCGGCGTCCTGTTCGGTCGCCCGTTTTCCTATCGCGAAGGCATTAACGTATGGCCCTGGACTTTCTTTTTGTTCACCTGGTCGGCGGCTGCCTGCGGGCCCTGTTTTACCATTCTGGTTACCTGGATTACAGAAAAACTGACCCGCAAAAAACTGGTCAAAGACGATGTCATCCAACTGCTGGCCAAAATCTCCGGCTGGATGCTGGCCACCTACATGATCGCCAAAATCGCGGATACCATTTACTGGGCGATGGTGACCGCTCCCAGCATGGGCTTTTCTTTCATGGACTTCTACACGAGCAATCCGGTTTACGGGATCTGGATTCTGATTCTGGAGCTTGTCATTTGCGGCATCGTGCCGGCCCTCATTCTAATCACCCGCAAAGGCCGGGAAAACAAATCGCTCCTCTTGCTGGCGGTTGTTCTGGCCGTGGTTGGTGTGTGCGTCAACCGCTGGGTCATGGTGCTGCAGACTTTGGCCGTGCCGGTGGTGCCGTTTGAAAGCTGGTTTATGTATTCGCCCAGCTGGCAGGAGGTGGCCACCACCATTCTGCCGGTGGCTTACGGGGTCATCGTCATCTCGCTGGCGCACCGGTATCTGCCGGTATTCCCCCAGGAACGCGAACTCAACCCGACCAATTAATCAGGCGCAAGGAGAAAATATATGTTTCCTTTCAATTTTGAATGGGCGTGGGACATTCCGCACATGGTTTTTCACGGCGCCCTGTGGTATGTTCTATCAATTGTGGGGCTCGGGCTGACCTATTGCGTCCTCAAATCCGTATGGGACACCTACCGGGGAGAAGACCACAAGCATCATCACTAAGACTTTGCCTCCATATTCTTTTTAATCAAGCGTTATCCCGCGCCCATTCTGTGAAGTCTTCTCGCGGGGTAACGCTTTTTTTATTCTATCCTTTTTGAAGAGGGCTGGATCGTGGATGAAATTATCATAAACGGCGGTCATGGATTAAAGGGCGAAGTCACCGTCAGCGGGGCTAAAAACGCGGCCCTGCCGATCATCGCCGCCACCCTGCTGGTTGAAGGGGAATGTACCTTCCATAATGTCCCGGATTTAAAAGACATTAAAAGCATTCAAGAGCTTCTGATCACCATGGGCGCTGATGCGTCATTACAGGATGGCACCTTTACCGTTGATACGAGTCAATTATCCCATTTTGAGGCCCCCTATGAGCAAGTTCGCAAAATGCGGGCCTCGATACTGGTCTTGGGCCCTTTGCTGGCGCGAATGAAGCGGGCCCGGGTCTCGCTTCCCGGCGGCTGCGCCATCGGAGCAAGGCCCATTGAACAGCATTTAAACGGACTGGCTCGTTTAGGGGCAGATATTGACCTGACCCACGGTTATGTGGAGGCCTATGCTGAAAAACTTAAAGGAGCGGAAATCTACCTGGATCTGCCCACGGTTACCGGTACAGAGAACCTTATGATGGCCGCCGTATTGGCCGAAGGCCAGACTGTTTTGCGCAATGTGGCCCGGGAGCCTGAAATCGCTGCGCTTGCCGAGGTTTTAAACCTGATGGGCGCCGATATTTCAGGCGCAGGCAGCTCGGTTATCACCATAAACGGCGTAGAGGCCGTGCATCCGGTCACCGCCCGAATTATTCCGGACCGGATCGAAACCGGCACCTTCATGGTGGCCGCCGCACTTACCGGCGGCGACATCCTGATTCATGAGTGCGAGCCTGCTCACCTCAAGGAACTGATTCTGAAACTTGAGAAAACCGGCGCCGCCATCGAATGCCGCGAGCGCTCCATCCGGGTCAAAGGCGGTTCGCCGATCAACAGCGTGGATGTCAAAACCATGCCCTATCCCGGTTTTCCCACTGATATGCAGGCCCAGTTTATGGTGCTGATGGCAGTGGCCAATGGATTTTCCGTGATTTCCGAAAATGTGTTCGAAAACCGGTTTATCCATGTAAGTGAACTCCAGCGCATGGGCGCCGATATTACCATATCCGATAGCCATGCCATGGTCCGGGGCGTGCCGGAACTATCCGGCGCCCCGGTGATGGCCACTGACCTGCGGGCCAGTGCCTCGCTGGTGCTCGCCGGCATGGTCGCCAAGGGGGAGACCCGCATTAGCCGGGTCTATCATCTGGATCGGGGCTATGACGGTTTGGAGGATAAATTCAGTCAACTAGGCGCCTCCATCAAGCGGGTACCCGCTGCAAAATAGCCGGCAATGGCAAGGTTTTCAGAAAGCCATCCTCCCTTATTCGACTCCAATTATTATTTTCGGCCGTTAATCCCGCTGCTTTTTTCATTAATGGCCGGAATTGTCGCCGCCCAGGCCCTGCCCGGGCTTCATTGGTTGGCCCTTGCCATAGGAATCTCTGCGGGGGCCTTTATCCTCGCCCTTTTCTTATCAAACCGGTCGGCCCGGGTCCTGCCCCTTATTTTCTTTTTTGTCCTTGGGTATCTTTGCCTGGCCCCATGGCAACTCGTGCCGAATAAGCCGAATCATCTCAGCAGGTACACCCTGGACGCGGAAAAATCCTGGCAAATCAGCGGCAGGATCGCCAACACGCCGACCCGGGAAAGCTATCGGGTGAAATTCATATTATCTGATCTTAGAATTGCCGGCCCGGATGCGATGGATGCGGGGCAGAGGGTGCGGGGCGACCTCCGGATGACGGTATACGGGCTGCAGCAAAAATTGCGCCGACATGACCATATCAACTTTCAAAGCCGGATCCGGCCGTTTCATAATTTTAACAATCCGGGCGGTTTTGATTATAAATCTTTTATGGCCTATCAAAATGTGTGGGCAAGCGCCTACGCTTCGGGCAACCGTCTTGAGATTAAACGAGAAACGGACGTGGACTTGGCCGTCGCCGCCCTTGATCAAAGCCGTCAAGCGGTCAGCCGGCTGATTGAAAACGCCGTGGGTGGCGACCGCCGGGCGATTCTAACCGCACTGGTCCGTGGCAGCCGCGAGAAAATTGCCCCGGCCCTTAAAAGCGCTTTTGACCGGGCGGGGGTGAGCCACGTGCTGGCGATTTCCGGCCTTCACATCGGTATTGTGGCGGCTTTTGCCTTTTTTTGCTTCAAGCGGCTGCTGATGCTTTGGCCGGCGGTTTTGCACCGGGGATGGAGCCGGAAAATCGCCGCCCTTTTAGCGGTGCTGCCGGTTTTAATTTACGGCCTCCTGGCCGGGCTGTCGCCCTCGACCCAGCGCGCCACCATTATGGTAAGTGTTTTTCTGATATCCTTTTTAATCGAGCGCGACCATGATCTGCCCAATACCCTGGCCGCAGCCGCCCTGATCATCCTGATCATCTATCCGCCCGCCCTATTCGCCATCTCCTTCCAGCTCTCCTTTATGGCGGTGCTTGCGATCATCATCGGCCTTTCCAGCACATGGCAGTGGCAGGCCCGATTTCGACGCCATCGTCTTATTGCCCCGGTATTATCTTTTATGATGGTCTCCCTGTTTGCCATACTGGGCACCACCCCGCTTATCATGCATTATTTTAATCAGGCAGCCTTTTTGGGCCTGTTTACCAATCTGCTGATTATCCCAATCATCGGATTTTTTGTGGTCCCGCTGGCGCTTTTTTCGGTCCTGATCCTCTTTCCCCTATATCCGCCCCTGGCGGCTCTGGGCCTAAAAACCGCCGGCCTTGGCATTGATCTGGCTCTGGCCATCATCTATCCCGTCGGCCAGTGGCCGTTTAGTGCCATAAAAACGATAACGCCCTCCATCCTTGAGCTGGTATGCATCTATATTCTGCTGTTCGGAATCCTATTCCTGACGACCCGGCCGAAAACATTTTCCCCGGGAAGGGCCGGTTTGAAGCAGCCGCTTGCCTTTATCACGATGGCTGCATTCATCGTATTTTCAGCAGATATCATTTTTTGGTGCCATGATCGCTTTTGGAAAAATGAATTTGCCGCAACCATTGTAGATGTGGGCCAGGGCAGTGCCGCGCTGCTTGAGCTGCCAAAAGGCCACCGGATGCTGGTTGACGGCGGCGGATTTACGAGCAATGCCGTCTTTGATGTGGGGAAAAACATACTTGCCCCGCTTCTTTGGGACCGGAAGATCAGAACCGTTGATACCGTCGTGCTGTCCCATCCGGATGCGGATCATTTAAACGGGCTCATCTATATTCTGAACCATTTTCATGTGAAAGAAGTGATCTCGACGCATCAAAAATCGGATAGCAGCGGATACACCGCCTTTGAGCAGGCAATCCAGAAAAAACATATCAAGCATCTGCCGTTTGCCCAAATCCCCAGGAAATTTCATATCAATGGCGTCACTTTCAACATTGTCCATCCACCGCCGGCAAATTCAAGCATCCGCGGTTTATCGAACACCAACGACCTTTCCATCGTGCTGAAGGCATCATATAAAGGCAGGGCGCTGCTATTGCCCGGAGATATCATGAAGGCCGCAGAAGAGGCAATTTTGACCCATACGGAAAGTGACCTTCAGGCAGAGGTGTTAATCGCCCCGCACCATGGGAGCAAAACCTCAAGTAGCGGCAATTTTCTGGATACGGTAAATCCGAGGGCCGTGATCATCTCAGCCGGGCCTCAGAACCGGTTTGATCTGCCGGCGCCGTCTGTGATCAAGCGTTATCGGGATAAAGGATGCCGGATCATGGGGACAAACCAAAACGGGGCGGTAGAAATCACCCTGGACAGCAGGCGCGTTACTTTGCAGCCGTTTCTGGGGGAACCTGTGGTTTTGGGTTTTAGGTAAAAATAAAAAAAGCCCTGCCCGTTTATTGGATACTCATGAAGGGGGGAGAGAAAACGGACAGGGCGGGGGTAAACCGAATCAGATAACCTTAGGCAGAGGCCTTTTTCTTTTTCTCCTCGCCTTTCTGTTTTTTCCCGGATGCGGCCGGCACACCGGCTAACTCAATCATTGAAACCGAGGCGGCATCGCCTTTCCGGGGCCCAAGCTTGGTGACCCGGGTATATCCGCCGGCACGATCGGAAAAACGCTCCGGGGCTTCGCTGAAAAGTTGATGGACCACAGCCTTTTCCTGAATAATAGACATCGCCTGGCGACGGGCATGCAGATCCCCCTGTTTGGCCAGAGAGACTATATGATCTGCCCAGCGCCGGAGTTCTTTGGCCTTGGCATCCGTGGTTTTGATTTTTCCGTATTTAAACAGCGATGTCACCAAATTGCGGAAAAGGGCCTTGCGGTGACTGACTGTGCGATTTAATTTGAGTCCGCTCTTTCGATGTCGCATATGCTATTCCTCTTGATCCTTATCCTCTTCAGGGGGTTCAAAGCCTTCCAGGTTCATGCCCAGGGAAAGGCCGAGCTCGCTTAACAGTTCCTTGATCTCATTGAGCGACTTTCGCCCGAAATTCTTGGTCTTTAACATCTCGGACTCTGTCTTCTGGACCAGCTGATAAATTTTGGTAATATTGGCATTGCGCAGACAGTTGGCGCTTCGGACAGAGAGTTCCAGCTCATCCACATCCAGATAGAGGTTCTCGTTGAACTTCGGCGTCTCGTCCTCATCCGTATGCCGTCTGATTTCCGGGACCGCGTTTTCATCAAAATTGATAAAGACCGTCAGCTGTTCCTTCAAAATTTTAGCGGCGTACGCGATGGCGTCTTCCGGTGCTACGGCGCCATCCGTCCACACCTCCATGGTCAGCTTATCATAATCGGTCTGCTGGCCGACCCGGGCATTGCCGATGGTATAATTGACCCGTTTGATAGGTGAAAATACCGCATCTATGGAAAGCGTCCCAATGGGAGATTCCGGGTCCTTATGGGTTTCCGCCAGGGAATACCCCTTACCGGCCTTCACCGTCATGGTCATTTTGAGCTTGCCATCCTCGGATAGGGTGGCAATGTGCTGATCGGGATTCATAATGCTGACTTTCCCGTCCGGGCTCTTGATATCCCTTGCCTTGACCACGGTATTGCCGGAGGCGTCAATTTCAAGCGTTTTTTCTTCCGTATCATCCATTTTGACACGGATATTTTTTAAATTCAGAATGATCTCGGAGACGTCTTCCAGGACTCCGGGAATGCTACTGAATTCATGCATGACATCTTCGATTTTGACGGAAACGATCGCCGCCCCCCAGATCGAGGAGAGGATGATCCGGCGCAGAGCATTGCCGATGGTAATTCCGAATCCACGCTCCAGCGGTTCCCACACAAACTTGCCGTAAGTGTCGGACTGGTCGTCGACCTGAACCTTTTCCGGTTTGATAATCTCCCGCCAGTTCATGTACATGAGTTCGTTTAATGACATTTTAAATCTCCAGAAATTTCTTTATGATGCCCGGCTAGGCGGCGCTGGTGTCAAGCCAACATGCTGATATACGATAAAAAGCGGAGAGGCCCGGCCTCCACACGCCCTATCGCGGTCGGCAACCCTAATCATTATTTGGAGTACAGCTCGACGATCAGATTTTCCTGGATCGGCATGGTGATATCTTCACGCGTGGGCAAGGCGCGGATCGTCCCCTTCTTGTTCTCCGAATCAAGCTCCAACCAAGGGGGCGCTGTCCGCCTGACCACCGCATCAAGCGCATCATTGATCATCTGGACATTTTGACTTTTTTCGCGAACTTCAATCACATCCCCAACTCTTACCTGATAGGAGGGAATATTGACCTTCCGGCCGTTTACCAAAAAATGTCTGTGACGAACACACTGCCGGGCCTGGGGCCGGGAGTTGGCCAGACCAAGGCGATAGACCACATTATCCAGCCGCAGCTCAAGACTTAAAAGCAGATTGACGCCGGTCATCCCCTTTTTCTGATCTGCTCTCTCAAACGCCAGTCTGAACTGCTTCTCGGAAAGCCCGTAATTGCGTTTGACCTTCTGCTTTTCTCTTAACTGGACACCGTAGTCTGATATTTTGCCACCGCGCCGCTGGCCGTGCTGGCCCGGCGGATAGCTCCGGCGATCAAATGAGCATTTGTCCGAATAGCAGCGATCGCCCTTCAAATAAAGTTTTAAATTTTCCCGCCGGCATATCCGGCAGACTGAATCTCGATACCTTGACAACGTATCCTCCCCTTAAATATCATCATGTCGTTCCGGGATGTTCCTTCAGACACGAACCGCCTAATTATTGTATCTTAATCTGACCGCCTCTCGCGGCCTTGATAACTCGACTATGGAAGCTCTACAAACGTTCTATACCCGCCGGCGCTTTTTGGGCTTGCACCCATTATGCGGCACCGGGGTGACGTCCTTGATCATCACCACGGTAAATCCAACGCCCTGCAGGGCTTTTAATGCGGATTCCCGTCCTGGGCCGGGGCCTTTGACATACACCTCCACATTTTTCATCCCGTGCTCCCGGGCTTTTTTCGCCGCATCTTCAGATGCCAGCTGGGCAGCAAACGGCGTGCTTTTACGCGATCCCTTGAATCCGTTCATCCCGGCGCTGGACCAGGAGACCACATTCCCGTTGGGATCGGTGATGGTTATGATGGTGTTATTAAACGTGGATTGAATGTGCACAACCCCGCTCTCAATATTTTTTCTAACCTTTTTCTTGGTTCGCGCTCGTCTTGCCTTCGCCATGATATCGCCCTTGATTCGCTAAAATTATTTTTTCTTCACGCCGCCCTTTTTCTTAACCGCGGATCGCTTCGGCCCCTTACGGGTTCTGGCATTGGTGGAGGTCCGCTGCCCGTGTACCGGCAAAGACTTGCGGTGACGTAAGCCCCGATAGCAGCCCAGATCCATCAACCGCTTGATGTTCATGGAGATCTCCGTGCGCAGCTCACCCTCCACCTTGTGTCCGTTATCAATGACTTTCCGTATATTATTGATATCCGAATCGGTTAAATCATCGGTCGAAATATTTTCATCAATACCCAAGCCCGATAGAATATTGCGCGACGTGGACTGACCAATGCCATAAATATAGGTCAATCCAATAAAAATGGATTTTCCTCTTGGTAAATCGACTCCAGCGATTCTTGCCAAAACCTGCCTCCTTTTACCCCTGACGCTGCTTATGGCGTTTGTTCGTGCAGATCACCCACACGATCCCTCTGCGCCTGATGACTTTACAATTGCGACATCTTTTTTTAACCGATGCACTGACTCTCATTGTCTGACCTCACAAAAAACTAAATTTCTGTTATTTTGACCGATAGGTGATCCGCCCCCGGGTAAGATCATACGGGGATAGTTCCACCGTCACCGTATCGCCCGGCAGAATCTTGATAAAATGCATCCGCATTTTGCCGGAGATATGAGCGAGTATCTGATGCTTATTTTCCAACTCGACCTTGAACATAGCATTCGGCAAGGTCTCGATGACTGTGCCCTGAACCTTTATCGGTTCCTCTTTCGCCATTAAAAACGCTCCCTGTCAATATCCTGAATTTTGGGCGGCCTCCCCGATACAAATCCGGACCGCCGCCAAAAGAAAATCCGCTCGGGATTATTTTCTGCCCCTGCCGGTGGTTAAGAAGCCCTCGTAATTCCGAGTAATCAGATGCGATTCGATCTGATTCACCGTGTCCATGGCCACCCCCACCACAATGAGCAGGGCGGTTCCCCCGAAGTAGAAGGGAACATTGAATTTGGTCATTAAAATCGACGGGAGCACGCAGACAGCGGATACATAAATGGCGCCGCCCAGTGTAATCCGCGTCAAAACTTTATCAATATAATCCGCAGTGCGCTTGCCCGGGCGGATGCCGGGGATGTAGCCGCCGTATTTTTTCATGTTTTCCGCCACATCGGCAGGATTAAAGGTGATGGCGGTATAAAAGTAGCAAAAAAAGACGATAAATCCGACAAAGATTAACTCATAAATCACCGAACCGGGACGCATGGCGGACGCCACGCTCTGCATCATGGGCACATCCTGAAAAAAACTGGCCAACGTAGCCGGGAACATGATCAAGGAGGAGGCGAAGATCGGCGGAATCACGCCGGATGTATTGATTTTCAGCGGCAGATGCGTACTCTGCCCCCCGTACATGCGCCGGCCAACCACCCGCTTGGCATACTGCACCGGAATTCGACGCTGCCCCTGCTCCATGAAATTGATAAACGCAATGACCCCCACCATTAGGAGCGTCAAAACAATCACCACAAAGACGCCCATCTCGCCGGTGGACATCATCCGGAAGGTATTGCCCATCGCCTGGGGCATCCGGGCCACAATACCGGCAAAAATGATCAGGGAAATCCCATTGCCGATCCCCCGCTCACTGATCTGCTCGCCCAGCCACATGATAAACGCCGTACCAGCGGTCAGGGTAATGGCGGTGAGCAGGCGAAATGCCCATCCCGGCTCAATCACCACCGGCAAACTGCCCGGAGCGGACATGTTTTCCAATCCGATACTGATGCCAAACCCCTGGACGAACGAGAGCACCACCGTACCGTAACGGGTATATTTAGTAATCTGGCGCCGGCCCTGCTCCCCTTCCTTGGAGAGTTGCTCAAGATGCGGGATGACAACCGTCAACAGCTGCAGAATAATCGATGCGCTGATATACGGCATAATACCCAAGGCAAACACGGACATGCGCTCCAATGCGCCGCCGGAAAACATATCAAATATGCCGAATATGGTATCCTGGTGGCGGGCAAAAAACTCTGCCAATGCCTCTGCATTCACCCCCGGCGTCGGAATATGCACACCGACCCGGTATACCATGAGAAATCCAAAGGTAATCAGAATGCGCCGCTTAAGCTCGGGAATCTTTAGTATGTTGCCGACGCCGGCCCCAGTTACTGGTGATGCCATAATTAATTAACCTCTACTTTGCCTCCGGCGGCCTCAATTTTTTCTCTGGCGCTTTTGCTGGCTGATCCGATATGGAGCGTCAATGCCACATTCAGATCGCCCTGGCCCAAAACCTTCACCTGCTTAGCCTTACTGGACACAAGCCCGGCCGCGGCAAGCATCGGCTGATCCACCACAGAGCCGCTTTCAAAACGATTCAAATCCCGGACATTGACCACTTCCACGGGTGTTTTGAAAATATTTTTAAACCCTCGCTTCGGCAGCCGCCGGTGCAGCGGCATCTGGCCGCCTTCAAATCCCGGGCGCACCCCTCCCCCGGAACGGGCGTTGTGCCCCTTGGTGCCCCGGCCGGCGGTCTTGCCCAGACCGGAACCCACGCCGCGGCCTTTTCGTTTCCGATTTTTCCTGGCCCCGTCGGCGGGCGACAAATCATGCAGTCTCATGCTATTCCTCCACCTTTACCATATGTGGTACTTTCTCGATCATTCCGCGGGTTGCCGGGTTATCCGGCAGCTCCACCGTCCGGTTGAGTTTGCCGAATCCCATGCTGCGGAGGACTTTTCGATGTTTCTCAGGGCGCCCGTTCATGCTTTTAATCATTGTAATTTTAAGCTTGCCTGCCATCTGTCTTAGATCTCCTCAATTTCTAAACCGCGCTTGGCAGCAACGGATTCCCGGCTCTGCAAGCTCTGCAGGCCCTGTACCGTGGCTTTGACCACGTTATGCGGATTATTGGTCCCCAGGCATTTGGTCAGAATGTTCTCAACGCCGACCGCCTCAAGTACGGCGCGCACTGCCCCCCCGGCGATCACGCCGGTACCTTGGGAAGCCGGTTTTAAAAGCACCCGGCCAGCGCCGAATTTTCCGGTGATTTCATAAGGGATGGTCCCGTCAACGATCGGCACCTCAACCATGTTCTTTTTGGCTTTCTCCACGCCCTTTCGGATGGCTTCCGGAACCTCATGCGCCTTACCCAGCGCATATCCGACGCTGCCTTGACCGTCGCCAACCACCACGATGGCACTGAAGCTAAAGCGGCGCCCGCCCTTATGGACTTTTGCCACCCGGCTGATATGTACGACCTTATCAATATATAAATTTTCGTCTGTTTCCTTCTTGAGCAAGCCAACGCCTCCTTTTAAATTTAAAAATCAAGCCCCGCTTCGCGTGCCCCATCAGATACCGCCTTGACCCGGCCGTGATACATGAACCCGCCGCGATCAAACACCACTGCCTTTATGCCTTTTTCCGACGCACGCTCACCGATTCGTTTGCCGATAAAATTCGCTGCGGCCACCTTGCTGTCAAATTTTTGCCCATTGCGGATTTCCGGCTCCATGGTTGAGGCGCATGCGAGGGTCATTCCCCGGGTATCATCGATGATCTGGGCATAGATATGTTTGGTGCTCCGGAAAATGCACAGTCTCGGCCGTTCCGGAGTGCCGGCCAGTTTCTTGCGGATGCGTTTTTTCCGCTTGACGCGCAGCGCTTTTCTAATATGTGGTGAACCCATAAATATTCAATCCTTCATACATCAAACGATTAATCAGTTCTCTTGCCTATTTGGCGGTCTTGCCGGCCTTGCGCTGGATGATTTCCTCCGCGTACTTAACCCCTTTGCCCTTATAGGGCTCCGGCGGCCGCAGCTGACGGATCGATGAGGCCGTATACCCCAAAAGCTCTTTGTCAATCCCGGACAACCGGATCACGTTCTTCTCAATATTGGCAGAGATTCCTTCCGGCAGCGGAAAATGAATCGGGTGCGAATATCCGAGATGAAATTCCAGCCCTTGGCCTTTAAGTTCCGCGCGGTAACCCACGCCATTGATTTCCAGCACCCGCTCGAACCCCTGGTTGACGCCGTGGACCATATTGGCGATCAGGGCCCGGGTCATGCCCCATACAGCCTTGGCCTTCTGATCGTTCCGGTGAACGCGTACGGTCAGTTCTGAATCGCTGATATTTACATCCGCATCCGGATGCACGGTCATAGAGAGGGTTCCCTTTTGACCCTGGACGCTTAACACCCGGTTATCATATGTTATTTCTGTTTTTTCAGGTACTTGAATCGGTTTCTTTCCCACTCGAGACATGGTTTTCTCCTTGCCTACCAGATATTACAAAGGACCTCGCCGCCGATCTTTTCGCTTCGAGCCTGCCGGTCTGTCATCACGCCTCTGGAGGTAGACAGAATAGAAATGCCGAGCCCTTTTAAAACCGGCTTGATTTCCTTGCTGTTCACATAGACCCGCCGGCTTGGCTTGCTCTCCCGTTGAAGCCCGTATATAACATGCTGGTTGTTCTTGTCGTACTTTAAATATACCCGGACAAGGCCCTGCTTATTATCCTTGATGAATTTATAATTCCGGATAAACCCTTCGTCCTTTAACACTTTGGCCAGCGCCGTCTTTAAATTCGACCCCGGCATATCCACGCTGGGATGCTTGGCGCGGCCGCCATTGCGGATCCGGGTAAGCATATCCGCTATAGGATCACTCATCGTCATGAATCTATCTCCGTCCTGTTAGCCTTTATATGACTTTTACTGCGATTGCCTTAAACTACCAGCTTGACTTTTGAACCCCCGGCAGCAGACCCTCTGAAGCAAACTTGCGGAAGCAGAGGCGACAAATCCCGAATTTTCTAATGTAGCCTCTCGGGCGCCCGCATATTGGGCACCGATTATGTTTCCGAACTGAGAATTTGGGTTTTTTGGCCGCCTTCTCTCTGAGCGCTTTTTTTGCCAAACCAGCCTCCTTAAGATGGTTAATTTCTAAACGGCATGCCCATCAATCTGAGGAGCTCTTTGCCTTCATCATTATTTTTTGCCGAGGTAACGATCGTGACGTTTAAACCTTTCGAGGTGTCAATCTTATCGTAATCGACTTCCGGAAAGATGATCTGTTCTTTAATGCCCAGAGTGTAGTTGCCCTGCCCGTCAAAGGCCTTTCCGGAAACGCCCCGAAAGTCTCTTACGCGGGGAAGTGCAAAATTGACCAGTTTATCAAAGAAATCATACATCCGCTGGCGCCGCAGGGTTACCATACACCCGATCGGCATCCCCTCCCGCACTTTAAAGGCGGCCACGGATTTTTTGGCCCGCGTGATCACCGGGGCCTGGCCGGTAATCTCCTTGAGTTCGACCTTGGCGGAATCAAGAACCTTGATATTTTGAATCGCTTCACCAAGCCCCATATTCAGAACGATCTTCTCCAGCTTCGGTATTTCAAACCGGTTCTTATAGGAAAAGGTCTCGGTCAGCTTGGGAACGACCTCGTTTTCGTAATATTCCTTTATTGACATCGCTAATTCCTCCGGCAATCGCTCTTACGACGCATCGATAATTTCATTGCATTTCCGACAGATCCGCACCCGTTTGCCATCCTCAAGCTGATGCATTTTTATTCGAACCGGGGCCATGCATTTGTTGCATACCAGCATCACATTGGACCAATGGATCGCGGCCTCCCCTTCGACGATACCGCCCTGCTTGTTCTTGGCATTCGGCCGGGTATGCCGCTTAACCGTATTCACGTTTTCCACCAGGATGCGGTTTTTGTTGGGATATACATCGATGACCTTGCCGATTTTTCCCTTGTCCTTGCCGGCAACCACCTTAACCTTATCGTTTTTTTTGATCCTGCACTTATCCTTATTCATATCGGACTTCTCCAACGCCTACAGCACTTCGGGTGCCAGCGATATAATCTTCATGAACCGTTGCGCGCGGAGTTCCCTGGCCACAGGCCCGAAAATACGGGTACCGATCGGCTCCCGCTGGGCATTGATCAATACCGCCGAATTCTCATCAAACCGGATAAACGAGCCGTCCGGCCGCCGGATTTCCTTCTTGGTCCGAACGATGACGGCTTTGAGCACATCGCCCTTCTTGACCTTCGAATTCGGCATGGCCTGCTTAACAGACACCACGATGATATCGCCGATGCTTGCATAGCGCCTTCTGGAGCCGCCCAGCACCTTAATGCAGCTGACCTCCTTGGCGCCCGAATTATCCGCAACGGACAACCTTGTCTCCGCCTGTATCATTTTTCAAATCCCCTGCTCATCAAACCGCTTTTTCAATTATCCGGCTGACCCGCCATCGCTTGCGCCGGCTCAATGGTCTTGACTCCGTAATCAGCACCCGATCGCCCACGCCGCAAGCGTTTTGCCCGTCATGGGCGGCGTACTTTGCCCGTCTGCGCAGATACTTCTTATAGACCGGATGAATCACATAGCGATCCACTATGACCGTGACTGTTTTGTCATTCTTATCTCTTAAAACAGTTCCGACCAACTGCCTGCGTTTGCCTCTTTCATTTTCTGCCATGACTCTATACCGTTTATCTGATGTTTAGTTCGCGTTCCCGTTTGACCGTGTTCAGCCGAGCGATATCGCGCTTTACCTGCCGGAGCCGCCGCGGATTCTCAAGTTGGCCGGTTTCATGCTGGAATCGCAGATTAAAGTAGGATTCAATCATATCCTGCCTCCGCTTATTCAGCTCTTCACCGCTTAGTTCTCTTACATCCTGCGCCTTCATTACATTTCGCTCCTTTCGACAAATTTCGTTTTGATCGGGAGCTTATGCGCTGCCAGCCGCAGCGCCTCATAGGCCAGCTCACGGGGCACGCCCTCCATCTCATAGAGGATGCGGCCGGGCTTAATAATGGCCACCCAGCCCTCAGGAGCACCTTTTCCTTTGCCCATCCGTACCTCAGCCGGCTTTTTCGTAAACGGTTTATCCGGAAAGATCCGGATCCACATCTTCCCGCCCCGCTTGACCCGGCGGGTCATGGCAATACGGGCGGCTTCAATCTGCTTTGAGGAAATTGAGCCGCATTCCACGGCCTGAAGCCCATAGTCCCCAAAATTAAGCCGCGACCCCCTGTAAGCCTTGCCTCTCATTCGGCCTGTTTGCTTTTTCCGATATTTTACTCTTTTGGGGCTTAGCATCTATCCGATTCTCCTCGTATCCCTGGTTCTCGCGTATTACTGGCCGTCTTTGGCCATTTGCTCTTCGCTTAAAATCTCGCCCTTAAAGATATAGACCTTCACGCCGATGGTGCCATAGGTGGTATTGGCGTTGGTAAAGCCGTAGTCAATATCCGCCCGAAGTGTATGCAGGGGAATCCGGCCTTCCTTGTACCATTCCACGCGCGCCATCTCGGCCCCGCCCAGCCGGCCGGAGCAAATAATCTTAATCCCCTGGGCGCCAAAGCGCATGGCTGAAGAAACCGCCCGCTTCATGGCCCGACGGAAGGCTACCCGGCGAACAAGCTGGTTGGCGACGTTCTCAGCGACCAGCTGCGCATCGATTTCAGGCTTGCGAACCTCCTGGATGTCGACCAATACCTCATGGGAGACCATTTTTTCCAGCTCTTTTTTCAATGCTTCGATCTCGGCCCCCTTTTTCCCGATTATGATGCCGGGCCGCGCCGCATGAATCTTTAGCTTGATCCGCTTGGTAGAGCGTTCGATCTCTATCTGTGAAACACCGGCATGATACAGCTTTTTCTTCAAATAGGTCCGCAGCTTGTAATCTTCCAGAACATATTTGTGGTAGTCTTTGCCGGCATACCAACGGGACCCCCAGGTGCGGACAATCCCTAACCGCATGCCAATTGGATTGACTTTCTGACCCAACTTTCCTCCTTTTTACCCTTCGGCAACGATCACGGTAATATGACTCGTTCGTTTCAGTATACGAGTTGCCCGTCCGCGTGCGCGCGCCCGAAATCGCTTCAGCATAGGGCCTTCATTGACGATGATGTTTTTAATCATCAGGGAATCGATATCCAATTCCCCCTTCTGGTCCGCGTTGGCCACAGCCGAGCGCAAGACCTTCTCAACAATCCCAGACGCCTTTTGGGGCATGAATTTTAATTGACTCAACCCCGCTTCCACCGGCTTGCCTTTTACAGCGCCGACGATACTGCGAACCTTCTGCGGGGAAATACGCATATATTTGCCTGTTGCCCGTGCCTCCATTTTAGGACATCCTAACCAAATCTATAGGGTTACCGTTTCATTTTCGTTTTCTTGTCACCGGCATGCCCGTAGAAAATCCGTGACGGGGAAAACTCGCCGAGCTTATGCCCCACCATATTTTCTGAAATAAAGACCGGAACGAATTTTTTGCCGTTGTGCACCGCCAGCGTCAGCCCCACCATTTCCGGAACGATGGTTGATCGGCGGGACCAGGTCTTAATGACCTTGCTGCTTCGGGAAGCCTGGGCTTCGTTGACCTTCTTAAACAGTTTGGGTTCAATATAAGGACCCTTTTTGATTGACCGCGGCATACCTTAACTGCTCCTGATATTCCTGCTATCGATTAATCTTAAAATTTATCGCTTTTTCTTTCGTCGTTTCACGATCAGCCGATCGCTTTTCTTTCGACTCCGGGTGCGCAAGCCCTTGGTCGGCTTGCCCCAGGGTGTACAGGGATGCCGGCCACCGGATGAGCGGCCTTCCCCGCCGCCCATGGGATGATCCACCGGGTTTTTCACAACGCCCCGCACTTTGGGCCGCCTGCCCAGCATCCGGGTGCGCCCGGCTTTGCCCAAAGAGATATTCACATGATCCACGTTGCCGATCTGCCCGATGCTCTCCCGGCAGCTTTGCAGCACCATCCGAACCTCCCCGGAGGGAAGGCGGATCGTGGCATATTTACCCTCTTTGGCCGTAATCTGCGCATACCCGCCGGCACCTCTGACGATCTGGCCGCCATTTCCGGCCCGCAGTTCGATATTATGGATCTGGGTGCCCAGCGGAATATTTCTTAAGGGCATCGCATTGCCCGGGCGAATTTCCGCATCCGGCCCGGACATCAGCGTATCGCCGACCTTAACTCTGGCCGGGGCCAGAATATAGCGTTTTTCGCCGTCCGCATAATGCAGAAGGGCAATTCGCGCGGACCGGTTCGGATCATACTCAATGGTCGCCACTTTGGCCGGGACGCCGTCTTTTTCCCGCTTAAAGTCGATCAGGCGGTATTGCCGTTTATGGCCGCCCCCGCGGTAGCGCATGGTCATCCGGCCATTGGCGTTTCTTCCGCCGGATTTGGTGAGCCGGCGCAAAAGCCGCTTTTCCGGCTCCTTCTTGGTGATCTCCACAAAAGTCGGATACTCCTGGAAGCGGCGCCCTTGTGATGTCGGTTTCACTCGTTTTATTGCCATTTATCGTCTCCCCACTTAAACGCCTTCAAAAAAGTTGATCCGACTGCCGGGCATCAACGTCACAATGGCTTTTTTCCAGTTTTTCTGCCGCCCGACGATGCGGCCGCGGCGTTTGAGCTTGCCCCGCACATGCATGGTGCGGACGGACTGGACCTTGACGTCAAAGATATGTTCAACCGCTTTCCGGATTTCTACCCGGTTAGCCGTCGGATCGACCTCAAAAGAGACCTTATTGTGGAATTCTTTCTGCAGGTTCGTCTTTTCCGTGTCAAGCGGCGCTTTTATAATTTCGTATGTTCTCATGCGGCCAGCCTCCCCTCGATTTCTTTTATCGAAGGCTCCAGCAAAACAAGGTGCTGATGATTCAAAATGTCATACACATTTAAGCCGTCCACGCGAAGCACCTTTACCCCGGGAATATTCCGGGCGGAAAGCTCCAGCGTCTTGTCCGCTTTATCAATGACGATCAGCGGCTTCTCCAAGTTAAGCGAATCAATCGCGGAAGCGACAGCCTTCGTCTTTATCTGCTCCAAATCGAATTTATCCAGCACCACCAGCGTATCTGCCTGCAGCTTGCTGCTGATGGCCATCTTAAGCGCCAACCGCCGGGCCTTTTTGGGAATCTTGAATGCATAGGAGCGGGGTTCGGGGCCGAAGGTCACGCCGCCGCCTTTGAGCAGCGGGCTCTTGATATCGCCCCGCCGGGCCCGGCCGGTGCCTTTCTGACGGAACATCTTGGCGCCGGAGCCCTTTACATCCGAACGGTGCTTGACCGCAGCGGTTCCCCGCCGCCGGGCCGCCAGCTGACTCCGAACCACATCGTGGAGCACGCTCTTTTTCACAGATACATTGAATATGCTGTCGGGCAGTTCCAACTCTGATACTTTGCCACCCGCTATATTTTTGACGTCAACGACAGCCATGATTTGCCTCATTTCCTCGAATTCTTATGTAACGTCCTTCAGCCGCGCTTCTTAATTTCAATACGGCCACTGGCCGGACCTGGGACCGCCCCTTTGACCAGAATCAGGTTATCCTCGGGCCGGATATCGACGATTTCCAAATTTTTAATTGTCTGCCGGGCATTGCCGTACCGGCCGGGCATCTTTTTGCCCTTGGCCACCTTGGACGGCCAGGCGCTCATGCCGATGGAGCCGGGCAGGCGGTAATTCCTATTGCCATGGGTCTTGGGGCCCCGATGGAACCCGTGCCGTTTAATCACCCCGGAAAACCCCCGGCCCTTGGTTTTTCCGGATACTTCGACCTGATCGCCGACGGAAAACATATCCAGCGTGATCTCCTGGCCGACCACGAATTCATCTGGGTTATCCACCCGGAACTCTCCGACATAGGCAAAGCACTGCTCTCCGCTTTTGGCAAAATGCCCCTGAAGGGGCTTATTAACCCGGGACTTTTTCTTTTCCCCGAACCCCAGTTGCAGGGCGTTATATCCGTCAGTTGCCCGGGTTTTGATCTGGGTGACCGTACAGGGGCCCGCCTCAATCACTGTCACCGGCAGATAGCGGCCATCATGGCCGAAAACTGAGGTCATACCGAGCTTTTTACCTAATAATCCGTTACTCATAACCGTCACCACATTCTCGCTACAGTTTAATGTCCACGTCCACACCCGGCGACAGATCAAGCTTCATCAAGGCATCCACCGTCTGCTGGGTGGGATCCTGAATATCTAGCAGTCGCTTATGGGTCCGGACTTCAAACTGCTCTCTCGACTTTTTGTTCACATGGGGTGAACGCAGCACGGTATATTTATTAATCCGCGTGGGCAGCGGAATCGGCCCAACGATCTTCGCCCCTGTTTTCCGGGCCGTATCTACAATATCCCGGGCGGATTGATCAAGCAGTTTATGATCGTATGCTCTCAAGCGTATTCTGATTTTAGAATTCGTTATCATAGAAACTCATCTCTCGGTCTTATTCGATGATGTCACTGACGACGCCGGCGCCGACCGTCCGGCCACCTTCGCGGATCGCAAACCGAAGCTCTTTCTCCATCGCTATCGGCGTGATCAGCTCCGCCTTGATCTTTACGTTATCGCCCGGCATCACCATCTCAACGCCTTCCGGAAGCGTCAATACACCGGTCACGTCCGTCGTCCGGAAATAAAACTGCGGCCGATATCCGCTGAAAAACGGCGTGTGCCGACCGCCCTCATCCTTGCTCAATACGTAGACCTCGGCCTCAAACCGCGTGTGCGGCGTGATCGACTTCGGCGCGGCCACCACCTGGCCCCGCTCCACATCGTCGCGCTTGATACCGCGCAGCAAAAGCCCCACGTTATCGCCGGCCTGGCCTTGGTCCAAAATCTTTCTGAACATCTCAACGCCCGTGCAGGTCGTGTTGATCGTCTCGCCAAAGCCCACGATCTCCACTTTGTCGTTGACCTTGATAATCCCCCGCTCAACACGGCCCGTGACCACCGTGCCCCGGCCGGAAATGGAGAACACGTCCTCCACCGGCATCAGGAAGGGCTTGTCCACATCCCGCTCCGGCTCCGGAATAAAATCATCGATCGCATCCATAAGCTCCCAGATGCACTTGACCTCGTCCCCGTCCGGATTATCGCTCTCCAGGGCCTTTAATGCGCTGCCGCGGACAATCGGCGTGTCATCGCCCGGAAAATCGTATGAACTCAACAGCTCGCGAAGCTCAAGCTCCACCAGCTCAATCAATTCCTCGTCATCCACCATGTCGCACTTGTTCAAAAACACCACAATCTGCGGCACACCCACCTGACGCGCCAGCAATATGTGCTCCCGCGTCTGCGGCATCGGGCCGTCGTCTGCGCCAACCACCAGGATCGCCCCGTCCATCTGCGCGGCACCCGTGATCATGTTCTTGATATAGTCCGCGTGACCCGGACAGTCCACGTGCGCATAATGCCGGTTGTTCGTCTGGTACTCCACGTGCGCCGTGGCAATCGTGATCCCCCGCGCCTTCTCCTCAGGCGCCTTGTCAATCTTGTCAAATGCCACGTACTCCGCCATACCCTTTAATCCGCAGTGCTTCGTGATCGCTGCGGTCAGCGTCGTCTTGCCGTGGTCGATGTGGCCGATCGTCCCTACGTTCACATGCGGCTTTGTCCGCTCAAACTTCTTCTTTGACATCTTTACTTCCTCCCCCTGGCAGGGCTATTGGAGTCCTCCGATTATTGCCGCCAAAGATATTTCCTTCAGCACCCAATGCCGTGATTCTTATAAAGTTATTTTGCCCATCCGATTCAGGAATGCAGATGGGCAAAATTTAAAATAAAATCAAATAAAACCTAACGGCTACCACCGATAATGGGCAAATGCCTTGTTGGCCTCTGCCATGCGGTGGGTGTCCTCCCGCTTTTTAACCGAAGCGCCCCGATGTTCCAGGGCATCCATGAGTTCACCGGCTACTTTGCGGGCCATGGTTTTCTCGGACCGCTTATTGGAATAAGCAATAATCCAGCGCAGGGCCAGGGCTGTGCGCCGCTTGGGGCGAATCTCCGTGGGCACCTGATAGGTGGACCCCCCGACCCGCCGGGACTTGACCTCAATCTGCGGCCGGATATGGTCCACGGCCTGCTCAAAGAGCTTGAGCGCATCGTCACCGCTTTTCTGCGCCATGAAATCAAGCGCATCGTAAATAATGCTCTGGGCGACGCTTTTTTTGCCATCCACCATGATATAATTGATAAACCGGGCCACCAGTTCGCTGTTATATTTCAAATCCGGCGGCTGTTTGCGTTCTGCGATTTCTCTACGTCTCGGCATAAGTTCTACACCATTTGCTCTGGTTAATATAAATCGTTACTTGGGCCGTTTGGAGCCATACTTGGACCGCCCCTGCTTCCGATCCGCCACGCCCAGGGTATCCAAAGTCCCCCGGACCACATGGTAACGGACACCGGGCAAATCCTTGACCCGGCCGCCGCGAACCAGCACTACAGAGTGCTCCTGCAAGTTATGGCCGATCCCGGGAATATAGGCGGAAACTTCCACTCCGGTTGTCAACCGCACCCTGGCAACTTTGCGCAGGGCCGAATTCGGCTTTTTGGGTGTGGCCGTATACACGCGGACGCAAACCCCCCGTTTCTGGGGAGAGCTTTGTAGTGCGGGAGCGGCCTTTTTCTGCTCTATCCGCTTCCGTCCTTTTCGAACCAGTTGATTAATTGTCGGCATAATTCTAATAAACCCCTATGCTACGCGAACATTTATTACCGAGTTAAAATATTTAATATTACCTTACAACTTTAACTCTGTCAAGATTTTTTGCTATCATTCGATTAATTCCTGTCGCCTTTTTATAATAAATGGCGCGCTCCATCCAATTAAGTCCCATAGGGCGCGGACTCCACTTCAATGTCCGGTCCGGCATACTCATCCCGCCCGGTTCCGGCCGGAATCAGACGGCCCATGATCACGTTCTCCTTTAAACCCTTAAGCCCGTCATAGGCCCCCTCAATGCTGGCATCTGTCAGCACCTTGGTGGTTTCCTGGAACGAGGCCGCAGAGATAAAGCTATCCGTTGAAAGCGAGGCCTTAGTAATGCCCAGAATAAGCGGCTCGGCCGTCGCCGGCGTGCCCCCCTGCTCGATAATGGCCCGGTTTACCTCTTCAAACCGGTGCTTGTCAACCTGCTCTTCGGGAATAAATTCGGTGTCCCCGATGGTCTGCACCCGGACCCGGCGCATCATCTGACGGATAATGACCTCAATGTGCTTGTCATTAATCCGCACGCCCTGAAGCCGGTAGACCTCCTGCACCCCGTTTAAGAGATAGCGGGCCAGGGCCACCTCCCCCTGAATGGTCAGAATATCCTGCGGATTGGGACTTCCGCCAGTCAGCTGCTCACCGGCCTTGACAAAGTCGCCGTCATAAACATTGATGTGCCGCCCCCGCGGAATGAGGTATTCCTTTTTATCGCCGGCATCCACCGGTGTGACCGTAACCCTCTGTTTCCCCTTTTTCGGCGTTTTGGCCACCGAGACATACCCGTCGATTTCGGAAAGGAACGCAGTTTCCTTGGGTTTTCTGACTTCAAACAGTTCCGCCACCCGCGGCAGACCGCCGGTGATATCCTTGGTCTTGGTGGTTTCCCGGGGAAGCTTGCCGATGATATCCCCGGCCCTGACCTCGTCATTTTCCTCAACCATTAGAATGGTCTCAACCGGCAGGTTATAACGAGCGGCGCCGGAACCCGGAATATTAGCGGTTTTGCCCTCTTTATCCTTAATGGAAATCCGGGGCCGGGCATCCGCATCCTTGGATTCAACCACGGTGAGGCTTGATTTGCCGGTCACCGGGTCAACCTTTTCCTGCAATGTTTTTCCGATAGCGAGATCGCCGAATTTAACTTTTCCGGAAACCGCCGTAATAATCGGCGTGGTAAACGGATCCCAGGACGCCAGAAGCTGTCCCTGCTCCACTTTTTCGCCGTCTTTTACCGCCAATTCGGCACCGTAAATAACCGGAAAGCGTTCCAGTTCACGGCCGGAATCCGACACAATGGAAAATTCGCCACCGCGGCGGTTCATAACGATGGCCCGATTTTCCGAATTAACCGCCACGTTCAGGTTCCCAAATTTCACGGTGCCGCCGACCCGTGCCCGGATATCTGCCTGTTCCACCCGTCGACTGGCGGTTCCACCAATATGGAAGGTCCGCATGGTCAACTGGGTACCCGGTTCGCCGATGGACTGGGCCGCCATGATGCCAACGGTCTGGCCGACCTCAACCGGTCCGCCGTGGGATAGATCCCGGCCGTAGCACTTGGAGCATACCCCGTGTCGGGTTCGGCAGGTCAGCACGGAGCGAATCTTGATGCTGGTAACCCCAGAGTCATTGATCCGGGCCACAGTGGATTCATCAATTTCATCGCCGGATTTAACCAAGACCTCCTCGGTGAATGGATCCACCACATCCTCAAGCGCCGTACGCCCGAGCACGCGCTCGGACAGCGGCTGAATGACTTCACCGCCTTCCAGCAGCGCCTCGACCTCGATACCCAGCACGGTCCCGCAGTCAAATTCAGACACCGTGCAATCCTGGGCCACATCCGCCAGCCGGCGGGTCAGGTAACCGGAGTTGGCGGTTTTAAGCGCTGTATCCGCAAGCCCCTTTCGGGCCCCGTGGGTGGAGATGAAGTACTGCAAAACGGAAAGCCCTTCCCGGAAATTCGCCGTAATCGGGGTTTCAATGATCTCACCGGATGGCTTTGCCATCAGCCCCCGCATACCCGCCAGCTGCCGCATCTGATCCCTGCTGCCCCGGGCGCCGGAGTCGGCCATGGTAAAAATTGAGTTCACCACGTCACTGCCATCAGACGACATCCGGTCTGCCAGCCGCTTATCCAGTTCGCCTTCATTTGCATCCGCCGCCCGCGCAAAATGCGGCGTCTGCATGGCATCCATCATTTCATCGGCAATTTCGTCCGTGGCCTTGGCCCAGATATCGACCACCTTGTTATATTTTTCCCCCTGGGTGATAAGCCCCTCCGTATACTGGCGGTTGATCTCGGTCACCTCTTTTTCGGCCCGGTTTATGACATCCCACTTGGTATCCGGGATGATCATATCGTCGATCCCGATGGACAGCCCGCCGTAGGTGGACATCTTATAGCCGATGTCTTTTAGCTGATCCGCCAGAATCACCGTGGCCTTGGGCCCTTTATGCCGATAAGTATAATCCACGAGTTCCCGAAGCCCCTTTTTATTCAAAACCTTGTTGACCATCTCAAAGGGGATTTCAGACCGCCGCTCGATTACCTGAAATAGATGGTATTTCCCGCCGGAGTAGATCATCTGGCTGACTTCATCTTCATTTAAAGAAAATACCGTGTTTGCATCCTGGTCACTGATCTGAAAAATTTCCTGAAACTCTTCTTTTTCCAGCAGTCCGATGTTGCCGTTATAGGTTTTGTCAAACGCCTCGGAATACTGGTGCACAAGGTCTTTAAACGACTGGCCGTCCTCTATGGCGTCGGCCACTCCCTCAACCGTCTCTTTGGCAGAGACCATGATATGCCGCAGCACCAGGCTCTCGCCTTTGGGCACCAGCTCCCACAGCAGCACGCGGCCCACAGTGGTGTCGTAGCGATTTTTGTTGATCCGCACCTGCACCTTGGCGTGCAGATCCACACTGCCGGCATCATAGGCAGAGCGCACCTCGCCCGGGTCGGAAAACCGCATCCCATCGCCCTTTACGCCGGCGACCCCGAAGGTCATGTAGTAAATCCCCAGAACGATATCCTGGGTCGGTACAATGATCGGCTCGCCGTTGGCCGGGGACAGAATATTATTCGAAGCCAGCATGAGCACGCGGGCTTCGATCTGGGCCTCAAGGGAGAGCGGAATATGAACCGCCATCTGGTCCCCGTCAAAGTCCGCGTTAAATGCGGTACAGACCAGGGGATGAAGCTGAATGGCTTTTCCCTCGATAAGCACCGGTTCAAAGGCCTG
>Ga0102934_1000438_pt1 | contig 27898 bp, 21 predicted proteins | sample SalPonR2_A_D1_MG_FD_78175 | JGI IMG/M metagenome (GOLD analysis project Ga0102934, IMG submission 78175) | Salt pond soil microbial communities from South San Francisco under conditions of wetland restoration - Salt Pond MetaG R2_A_D1_MG | ecosystem: Environmental > Aquatic > Marine > Intertidal... | reverse complement strand
CTCTTTCCCTCCCCCCCTCCCTCCCCTTATCCTCCTTTCCACTTGCCCCTCCCCCGGAGAGCCCCCCCCCCCTCCCCCCGGTCCCCCCCCCCGCTCCTCCTTCCTCCTCCTCCCCCGCTTCTGCATCTCCACGTCCTCCGTCAAGGTCCGCACTCCCTCGGGGGGGAGGTGGAGCGGCTCAATGTGCAGCTTTCGCCGGTCCCGCTTCACGCCGAGCTTGTTGGACGGCCCCCTGATAGGAGCCAACGCATTCAGATGCTGCAGTGCCTTGATATGGAGGAAGCCGGCGAAGGCCTCGAACTCGGGGGCCGTGCGATGCCGGTGCCCAGCGAAGGACTGTAGCTCTAGGACCGTGTCTGCCACGCGCGCGAGGAGTCGGCGCTGGCGCTGTGGGATATGGTGGGCGGAGAGGGTCACAAAAATGGCCACAGGGTGATGGCGGATGAGCCGGCGCAGGGAATGGAGGAGGAGGAGGGGCTCTCCCTCGTGGGCCGACGCCCAGGCGCCCGTCTTGGTCAAAAAGGACTTGATGACCACGCGAAGAACAGTGTTCTCTGGAAGGGACTTGATGGCACTAGCCACCGACTGATACACGCGAGAGCATGCGGAGGAGGGCTCTTGCTGCCCTTCTTCCTCTTCGCTCACATCCACCACCACCGGCGGCGCTGCCGCTGCCAGAACTTCCGGCTGAATGTCTCGGCTCAGGTCGTAGCTGTTGCAAAATGAGGAGGAAGCGGGTGCGGTAGGAGCCGATCCTCTTGGGGGCGGTGTCGGTGTGTTGATGTACTTCCGGTACTGCCACGCGATGCTCAGGGGGTCATGGCGCGGCCCCCCCACCGAGGGCAACGAGTCGCCCATTTCCCTGGAGAAGGTGGACAGGGGCCCCGTCGGTAGAGCGGACGATGGATCGCTTCCTCCTGTACATGGTCTGTCTTCTCGCTCTTGTTGCTCTTGCTGATTTTTTTTGTACGTTAGATCAAATGGAAGCTGGACAACGAAAGTCTTTTGAAGCGCCGCCTTACTGCCCTCAGCACCTATCACCAGGCATTGATGCATTCCACTTACGCCCTGAGCAAGAAAATATTTCGATAAAACCAAGGCATGGTCCGAAAAGCGATCCTCTTCAACAAGCGTCACTGTGCCCAGACATATTCCCCCCCCCAAGACGCTGTCCAGGTCCCTGTTCCCCGACGAAATTAGGGTGTTGCCATTTATCCAAGGCTTCGTGCCCGGTGCTCTAGGTGGAACTGTAGGAATTGATGAAGAGATATCATATTGTTTTGGTACTGATGTCGTTACTGGTCGATCTATCCTCCTAAAAGAGGACAAAGACGCCATCCTATATGGACCTGTGGAGGGTGAGGAGGTAGTGGTTGACGGAGGTGGGGAGGTTGAGAAGTCACTTCGATCAAATCAATCCCGCAATCAAACTCTTCCATGATAGAACCAAATGTTCATGAAACCTCCGGGCACAAACCTCTGGTGTTGAGAAGTCGTGCACGTGAGGTTTTGATCATCTCAGGGAAAAAGACATCAACCCCATGGCCGGCATCGCCAAAACAAGGAATGTGACCCTCTCACTGTTTCAGCCTGACCAAACTTCCGCTCGAAAACATAAAAAGTGGACTATTTAGCAACAGATTTTATAACACGATCAATTTTGGCTGGAAACGCGCAATATAGCCTGGATGAAATGGTTCAAGACGAAAGATGCGTAAAATTCATTCCAACCATATTCCTTACCTTTCTTTCCCATTTACTTCGCCATCAAGCATGCTTTTTTTAAAAATAAGAAGAAGGCGGCTGGAATTAAATTTGACCTCAAGTGTTGGGTTCATAATTCCAAGGGTCTATATTCGCGAGATACACGATGTTGCGGCTGCAGGCTTCCGAAAGCAGGCGGAGGGATACGAGAGGACCCGGCCATCTTATCCTGTAGCGGCCGTGAACTACGTAGCAAAACTTATCGGATTAAGCAAGAGAGATCTGGGGAAAAGTACAAATGTACTGGACTTAGCAGCGGGCGGTGGCAAGTTTACCTGTTTAATAAGCAAGCGCAGAGGATTTCACGTTGTCGCTGTGGAACCGGTGTTGGCGATGCGAGAGGTCTTTCAGCAAAAGCTTCCCGAGATCCCATGCCTGCCAGGTACGGCAGACAAGATCCCTTGCCGTAATCAGTCCTTCGACGCCGTGACAATCGCCCAAGCGTTCCATTGGATGAGCACATTAGACGCCCTTCGAGATATCCACCGCGTGCTTCGCCCTGGAGGCCTCTTGGCCTTGCTCTGGAACATGGAGAGCCGATCCGTCCCCTGGGTGGCGTCCTTGCGCGATATCTATGAGAAGTACGACACCAACATCCCCCAGTACCGTCATGGGGACTGGAAGGAGGTCTTTCTCCTTCCAGAGGCGCAGCGGCTTTTCCCAGGACCCCTGACAACTCGATTTTTCCAACAAGACATGCTCGTCACGAAGGAGAGGGCTTGGGAGCGGGTATTGAGCAAGAGTTACATCGCGTCGCTGACAGAAATGGAGCAAGCAGTCGTTCGCTCGCAGGTGGAAGGGATTTTGCATGAGCACCGATCGGCTTTTAGTATTCCAACGAGAAATCCGGTCACAAGTGAGAAGGAATTTGCCGCACACCAACTCATCGACACCGAGGTGACCTATATTCGTGCAGCCTAGCACGACTTAACCGCTGAGACACAGTCAGGATGTGACCTGGGAAGCAATGCTGCGGAGAGACGATGGGCCACCTTTAGCGTGAAGGGAAACCGCATCATTCACAAGCGTTACCCTGCGGTCACAGTTCCAGGAGCCCTCTAACTTCTGGGAGAGAGTAGTGCGTTTCTTGAACACGCAAAGGCAGAGAAGTGGATTCTCACGGCTCTACGCGGAGAGGGATCCGGCGCGCTGAAGTCGATATCTGACATCGCACCGCATTTGGCTTCGGCATTGCGCTCCCGACGAACTCGGGCGGAAGGAGAAGCAGCCCTCAACAGTCTGCGACGCTTGCCGGAGGAGGAACCGACGGAGCTAGGAGACCGATACAACTCGGCTTCAGCGGATGCCCGGCAAAGGCCGGAGGTCCAGCTACAGGATGAGAAGCTCTTTGTCAACCTCCATAGGCTGGTCAATGCGGTGGCTCCTCCTGTCAACGTCCTGATTGAGACGTTGAGCATGCAAGAAGGCCAAACCTCAACACAAAGTTTCTTCACGCGTTGATTAGAGCGGAAAAGAAAGACAGCAGCTTATACTCGACTGGGGCAAGGAAATCCGCAATCCATGCGATGGACGACCGAGTTGCAGCGGCCACTAACGCAAACGAAGAGGTGCGTCAGGCCCAAATTCAGCTTAAAGGAGCAGTGGAGATAAAGTCAAAAAAGATAAAACTATGCAGGGAATGTCGGACAATGGACGAAAGGGGCGACAAGGGCCCCTCATGGACACCAGGTAGTTCTGTAGGGATAGCCCTCAACTGTGGCCTCACAATCCACGTCACGACAAGCCACAATCATGGACTTGCTTCCGGTGTGGAGACCGGGGGCATGTAGTTCGGGAGTGCCCTTATCCTCCACTCGCACAGACTTTGACCGCCCTCGGCGCGTTCGGCATCAGCTCGTCTGGCATGGCGTGAAGTGCCGTTGACACGCCATTCGACGGCAAAGGACAATGTCGGGCTAGCCGGTACACAGGATGTAGCAGCCCTCCTAGGTACAGGAGCAAACCGAAACTGTATCGATGCAGAGTGGTGAGAAAAGAATATAGAATCAAACAACAAATCCGAGTGGAGTTAGGGAAAGGTTACGCTGGGGGGCGCCGACGGCCGAGCTTCGGAAACCTCGGGAGTAGCGGAGATCGAAATAAAGCTCGGAACTTTGATAGTCGACCAACAGGTAGTAATGATACTGGGGCTGAAACAATCGCTGATTCTGGATGTGAACTCCTACAGAGTACAAATGCCCTCATGGATGTTCGTACCGAGAGCGTGGTACTCCCGGATGAAAACCAGATTGTCGTCGAAAAAGACAGCCAGGATTTTCCATTTCAGCCCTTTGAAGACCATATCCGCTAGCCTGCTCTATAGTCCCGGCAAATTTCGCATCCCAAACGGAGCTCCGAGGAATTCATTGCTCAAATTTATACACGAAAGCCGCCTTCTCCACGGAATCCGGCTCGACCTCTACCTGGTGATGAGCGGACAAAATTTCCATCACCATCAAGTATCGGGCCCCTTTTACTACATCCAGGCAAGATGACCCTGCCAGTAAAGGTAGTTCCCAGCATGTACAAGAAGAACAGGTACAGTCTGCCAAAAAAAAAGCACGTCCCGGATGAAGAGGCATTGTCGATGCCACCAATACCTTCGGCCGTTATGGTCTCAAAAAGTGTGTTAGTTCTTTGATAAACTCTACCGCCATGTCTCAACGAAAAGAACGGACCATCGGATCTTCTGCGGCCTTCTTTCCTTCTCCTTTGAATTTGATCCAATGCAATCTGCTCCCAGTCATTCATTCGGCGGGCGCCTTACTCATCTGTCACACACCCCTCCGAGGCCGAGGCCACATTCTTGATGTACTTGTATAACGTGCCACGAGAGGCCGGGTACGGGCGCGGTTTCCATGCCGCCTTTCGCTTCGCCATCTCTTCGTCTGAGATCAAGAGATCCATCCGGCGTTGGTCGGCATGCGCGTCGATCACGATGGGATCCCCGTCTTGGATCAAGGCGATGGGCCCACCTTCCTGCGCCTCGGGACTGACATGCCCGATCACAAAGCCGTGCGAGCCGCCCGAAAAGCGACCGTCTGTAATCAATGCCACGTCCTTCCCGAGCCCCGCTCCCATGATCGCGCTTGTGGGGGTCAGCATCTCTGGCATCCCTGGACCGCCCTTGGGGCCTTCGTAACGGATGACGATCACCATCCCCGCTTTGATCTCCTTGCGCTCCAAGGCCGCCAACATGTCTTCTTCCGAGTCGAACACGGCGGCGACGCCCGAGAAACGCTCTCCTTCCTTGCCAGTGATCTTGGCCACGCTCCCCCCAGGCGCCAGGTTGCCGTACAGGATCTGCAGGTGACCCGTGGACTTGATGGGAGTCTCCACCGGGAGGATCACGTCCTGGCCAGCGCTCAGGCTAGGCAAGTCTTTCAGGTTCTCGGCCATGGTTTTCCCCGTCACGGTCATGCACGAGCCGTCCAAGAAACCCTTCTCCAGCAGGTATTTCATCACCGCCGGCGTCCCCCCGATCTTCTGCACGTCCTCCATCACGTACTTCCCGCTCGGTTTCAGGTCTGCGATGAACGGGACGCGGTCGGAGCAGGCTTGGAAGTCGTCCAGAGACAAGGGAATGCCCACCGCGCGCGCCATGGCAATCAGGTGCAGGACCGCATTGGTCGACCCCCCCAACGCCATCACCGTCACCATCGCGTTCTCGAAGGCCGCCCGTGTCATGATATCCCTCGGCTTGATATCCTTTTCCAGCAAATTGCGGACGGCGGCACCAGCACGCTCGCATTCTTCCCGCTTGAGCGGATCGTCCGCGGGCGTGGAGGAAGAATATGGCAGCGTCATACCCAACGCCTCCGCCGCCGTCGCCATGGTGTTGGCGGTATACATGCCGCCACACGCCCCGGGCCCGGGGCACGCATTCCGGATGATCTCTGCCCGCTCAGTCTCGTCAATGCGCTCGTACTGGTACTCTCCATACGCTTGAAAGGCCGAGACAATGTCCAGCTTCTCGTGCCCGGGGGAGCAACCGGCTCGGATGGTTCCCCCGTAGACCATGATAGAGGGGCGGTTTAGACGGCCCATGGCAATCAGACAACCTGGCATGTTCTTGTCACAGCCTGGGAGCGCGATATTTGCGTCGTACCACTGCCCACTCATTACTGTTTCAATGGAGTCCGCGATAATATCCCTCGACTGCAACGAAAAAGACATACCGGACGTACCCATGCTGATGCCATCACTGACACCGATGGTGTTAAATCTATACCCCACCATTCCCGACGCAACCACTCCTTTTTTCACGTGCTCTGCCAGACCCAACAAATGCATGTTGCAAGGGTTTCCCTCGAACCAGACGCTTGAAATGCCAACCTGAGGCTTGGCCATATCCTCCGGCTCAAGTCCCGTGGCGTAAAGCATGGCCTGCGAAGCACCCTGGCTTTTGGGCTGTGTGATGGTCCGACTGAACTTATTCAGAACATTTTCAACTCCATCAGCACCTGCCGCCATCATCAATTGGCGGGAGGTCCGCTGCAAGACAAGTTGGGAGGAGGTGGCGAGGCGATGCTGAGGGAGAATCCATGCCTGAGTGCAACAGATGTCCCAGGCAAATGCTCCAAGTATAGCAAGAAGAGCTGAGTTAGATCTCATCTGTCACTGTGGAGAGTGTAGCATGAGGTAAAGGTGGCAACATTTTCCGTATCGTCGATATTTGGGAGAGCAGCAACGTCAACTAGCAGCGTGTGGTTAACAGGAAAGGAAATTTCAAGCTATGTTTTGTGTTGTTGATACTTATAATCAAGCATATTAGACGTCGTCATCGTGGTCTATTAGAACAGAGCAGAGCAAGGCCGGAGGTATCATGGGTTGGCATCCGTGAACGGCAGGTAAAGAATTGTCGACCGCAATTACTCGAGTCGACCACATATTTACACACCCTTCGCGCAAAATACGGTGGCATGCCTCTTCTCGTCGAGCCGCACAAGCTCCTTGAGCGTTTTCATCCCTCTCAAAGGCTAGAAAGCAATGAATGACTAGCATCCTATTTCATGATTTTAATACAGGTTTTATTAGGAGATCAAGTATCCACCATGTAGGTGCAAACAATAGCGACTTTACTCGATTTCCCTGTTTCCCTGATGTAAGCGCGTGCCCCCCCTAAAAAGGGAAAAAATATACACAGACCTCATCGACGAAGTAGATGAGGCTCTTAGGATCAGGAAATTGCCACCATCCTCCACTGGAAATGCATCGGAGGCGACATCTCAGCTTTACTGGATTGGTGTTTGCGGGGCACCGGCGTCGGGAAAGTCAACTTTGACCCAAGAGGTTGCCCGGCGACTCAATGATAAAGGAATCTCGACTGTAGTCATTCCTATGGATGGCTACCATTTTTATAAACACGAGCTGGATTCTATGCCTGATGCACATGAAATGCACGCCCGGCGCGGGGCGCCTTGGACTTTTAATGTACGTGCTACGATTGTTGAATGGGTCGCATACGATTTCACGTGCGTGACACTCACAGTGCTTAAAAGGCAGCATGCCCTATCGTGATCATTTTGTACTCACTCAAATCGATGACTTGTTTGGAATCGATGGCAATTTATTTTTGCAATCCTACCGTGTGATTCGTGATACACCCATGTTCGATATTGACTTTTCCAACTTTCTGATTTTTTCATAAAACGCATCAAGGCTGTCAAATTTGTCCAAGATTTGACTAACGCACGTCGGACATCAACGGGATCGTTCCCATCATTTGACCACCATTATGGGGATCCGCTTGAGGACCAGATCCAAGTAAGGCCACGAGGGAGGTGTGTGAAAGGAACTTCAACGGGGGAACTTTAAGAGACACATTAATCTATGACCAATCGCTCTTTAAGTATAGCTGTGAAAGACACTGTGTAAATCTGGATTAGTATAATCATGACAATCTTTTTTGTTTGCGCGAACCTTCTCTCTTGAAGGATATTTCGCCATAATCTCTTTATCAAAGCAATTGTTTTACAACTTCAACCTATGATTGCCTTTTCCACAAATTTTGGTCTAAATGAGTACAGCTTACACCGGCACAAGAAGTAGTGATCGTTGAAGGAAATTATTTGTCTCTATCATCAAGTCCTTGGTGTGAGCTCAAAGGGCTCTTCGATGCTCGCTGGGTTCTAACATGTCCTACTGAGGTGGCTCGGGAGCGCGTCATTGGGAGGCATCTTTCCACAGGTGATACTTTGGATGAAGCTACTCGAAGGGCGGACGAGAACGATGTCCCCAATGGCATTATTGTTGAGAAGGAGATGTCTTCAACTGGATGGGCGACACGAGTTATCCAGAGCATCACAGATAAACTCGATGCTTAAAGTCGCACGCAATTATCCGTGTTATTAGCATACTTAAATAATTTCGACATTTTATATCAGTGTTTTCCGAGAAATAGTGAAACTCGCATTTTTTCCGAACACGAAGAGGTCGAAGAACATCCGTTGATCCGTTGCTGGAGAAGCCCTACCATTGCCCCAGCCAGGGCCGTCTTGGGCTCTGCGCCCGTCCTATGGCGTGTCAAACGACTTTTGGTCCGACTTTGGCCATCCTTGGCAATGCTTGAAGCTGTATCAGCTTCATTCTTTTTATTTCGTATGCTCGACATCGCTTCAATCGTCCCGACTGGACAACTATCAAACCCCACCTTTCTCCAGTGCGAGACCCTTCTCGTCAGTTGCATGACATTTATTTCCGCTTTTTTTCTACAGGGTGCGGATTGGAAGGCACTTTATTTTTTGAAACGTGCTACACCCTGGTCTTTCCTCACTTAGCGGTATGGCTGGGCAGCCTCTTCGTATTTTTGACAAGTTCTATCTGATAACTGTCCAGCAAGGACGCCAAGGCGCCATACCTTATGAATACCCTCCTGTCTCTGCAGCGGATTCATGCGCGAGAAAGTTGCCACATCACAACGATCTTATCAATATTTGCTTTCCCGATTTGGAAGAAATCCGGAAAACGCGGTCTCTAAACTTCAAGTGCCCGAAACTCCCACGTCAAGCCTCAACTTTGGGCGCCCTGGGCGCTCAAGTCAGCAATATCGGGGAGAGGGTGGGAGTGGTCTCAGTAGGTCCTGCGGCCCCACCCACGCTGGCAGGGGGGAGGAGTAGCGCTTTTAGCGTCAGCAATGCGAGTGCGGCCTCTTCCGCTTGGGCTGGCGCGAGCATCGTGACAGAAAGTAGCAGCGGAGACAATTTCCGCGCTGAACTTTACTGCTTCTCAATCGGCGACCCGGAAGATGAGCGCACGCATGGATTCGTCTATCGCTGTCTGCCCTCGGGGTTTGGCATGCGATACGATGTGGGCAAGCGCTACCCCGAGTGTCTGTGCTTCTTGACGCGCCACGCGAATGCGCGTCCCATCGTCCAGCACGTGTTGCAGCATGTGCACGCCCTGCGTCTCCTGTTCACGCCTGTCGATCGCATCGAATCAGTGCTGAGGGACCTATATCACGCGGTTCTGCCCTCCCCTGGAGAGGTCCTGTCTCTCAAGCTGTGCCCTATCGGCGCCGAGCAAGCGGCGCGGGCCCACCGGCACACGGGGGCGGCGGAAGGGGAGATGCCCTCCGGGGATGCGCTGGCAGTCGTCTACCTCTTCCAACAGTTCAAACCCAAGGCCTTTCTCATGCTCCTTTCCGCCATGCTCTGCGAGCGTCGAGTGTGTTTGGTTGCCTCGGAGACGGACATGCTTCTCGCCTGCACGCAAGCGGCCCTTGGCCTCCTCTACCCCTTCACCTGGCAACACGACTTCTTTCCCGTCCTCCCCCCATCCCTCCTCTCTCGCGCTGCCGCTCCTCGACCCATCGTCTTCGGCCTCCGCCGCCAACATTTGCCCCTTCTTCGTCGCTCCCTTCTCCACGACGACCTGATCTACGCGGACCTGGACCTCGGCAACCTCAGTGGGTCTGGCGCCGCCCCGGCTCCTGACATCTACGCCCTGCCCAACACCAGCCAGGTCGTCCAGGCTGCTCAAAAGCTGGGGGTGGAGGCGGCCAAGGCGGCCGAGAGGATCGACAAGGCGATTAGCAAGGGCGTGGCCTTCCTGCAGAAGTACACGGGACAGCCGTCGGGGAGGGAGTCGGAGGAGCCCCGACCGGACGCGGCCAACCTTTTGTCCTGGGAGCTCTCTCTTCAGGGGCAAACCCGAGCCTCCAATCCAATCGCCTGGCCCAGCTATGGGGGAGGAGGGGAGGGAGTCGGAGGCCAAGGGGGCGGGCGGGTGGCGGCAGTGAAGACGGCCGTGGACAAGAGCCTGGTGCAAGAGGAGCAGCAGCTCCGGGACGCGCTTTTGGGGTTTTTTGTGAACATTGTGGGCGACGCAAGCACGTACCTGCGGCTGGACCGGTCGGGAAAGCTGGTGCTGGACAGAGACTTCTACATAGGCAGCCGGGGCTTGATGGGGGACGGGCCGCACTTGAGCAATTTCCTCCTTGAGCTGGTGCAGTCCCGGGCGTTCGACCGCCTGGCAGAAACGCGCAAAGTGCAGATGGCGGTGGAGATGGGTGCCCCAAGGGCAGTGCAAGGAAGAGAAAGGATAGAGGGAGGAGTTGGACCCTTTTATCGATGTGTGGAGACAGTCAGAGCGCGTGGAGAGACCTTTTCGACGAGCAACATCAAGAAAGCCCTCAAAGCGCAGTCGCAGCAGCAAGCCGCGGTTCCTGCCAACCAGCAAGGGCTGCTGGCGGAGGCGGAACAGACGTCCGGCCGTTGGACGGTGTTCCATGACTTAGTCTTGCAGCTGACTTCCAACTCGAGTCACAACATCTTGCCAGGGGAGGCGGAGCGCATGATGCAGCAAGTGCTGGAGGACGCCTACTCCTCCACCCTCCTTCCCTCCATCCTCCGCACCGTGTGGGCTCGCCTGGGCGATTGCAAAGGCTCGAAGTGGAAGCATGCCCACAAATCACTCATGTTGTTGCGCGAGCTTCTGTTGTACGGACCTGAGGCGACGTTCTCTGTCGCTCTGTCTCAGGTGACCATCGTGCGGGCCCTTCTCCAGTACAAGGGAGGGGGTCTGGGGGGAAGTGCGCAAACAAGCATGGTCAGGGATGTGGCGCACGACCTCCTCTTTTTGCTTCTTGATGGTCGCCGTTTTATGCTGGAGCGCGCAGTGCATTGGACCGGAGAGAAAAAGGTGGAGGGGCCGGCTGTCATTTTGAACGCTCCGCATGCCTTCAATTCTTCCTTCGCGGACCTGCACCACGCCCTAGCTCCGCCCGCACTCGCTTCCAAAGAAGCTTACTCCTACGCGTCATTCTCTTCTCTGTCGCCAATAATTCCTGCCAAAAAGAGCTTGGCAGTGCCTGTTGATCTGCTGAGCAGCAATAGCGCCCTGGCAGGGAACGAGAAGGATGATCTGATGCCTTTGACCGAGGCTCCGGCCTTTCGGACAGGAGGACCGATAGAGCACACGAACAACACCGAGCAGTCGGTAGGCCCCCGACAGGGCGCAATCCCAAAGCTGTTGCCCCTTAAAAAAGCGGCTGCAAATTTGCCGCAGGATGAGCTGCCGCCCCCCTGGGAAGGCCATCCGCGAAAACCTCAGTGGGAGGTTTTCAGTCCCAATGCCGCCAGCGGGGCCCTATCCTCTGCATCTACCTCATCCTCCAGCTCTTTGTCCTCTGCCGCCCCCCCTGACTCCCAGTGGGAAGCGTTTCCTCAAACACTCGCAGCTGACCTTGCCATCAACGTACAGCAACCAGGGCAGCAAATGCCTCCTCCCAAACCTGCTCGCCCAATCCAATTAACCTCAGATGCCCTTCCTCCCATCCAGCCCATGCTTCTTCCTTCTGTCACGGACCGGCAGCCGCAGCTTTCATCTCAAGGAGATTCGCGTATTATCGGAAACCCTTTTTTAACGAATGCCACGGGTCTTCCGATGAGCGGATGCCGTGCTGGTAACACCTCAGGGGCAGGGGGCAGGAGCCTCTCGCCCACGAGCGGGATGAGAGGAATGACGATTGGAGCAAAGAGCGGAGGGGAAACAGCCATCGGGGAAGGAGTGAGGATACAGGGTTCGATGGAGGCTTTTGGTAGCGTGTGCGATCCCTTCGCTGAGATAGAGAAGAGCAGTGTGTAGAGCTGTGTGGAAAGGGTAGATGGACGTTAAGTGGGGGAGGACTCCTGTGTCGGCTAACTCAAGGCCCCTCGGAAACGAGCAATGTGAATTAAATGTACAGAAAACTGGGAGTATCGGTCACGTGCAGTGGAAAAAACGCGCCAGACGAAATTGCAGAAAACGATGACGTCCCCTCTGAAGGCCATGTCCATCGGGCAGTGTGTGGAGCGGACTATCGATACCCTCTCCCTCGACGCTCAACTAAACGGCGCTTATTTCTTTTTCGGATCCTCTTCCCCATATCCTGACGCTTCGTTCTCATCTTCCTCTTCCATGACTTCTTTCCCTTCCTGCACAAAGTCGCTGCGTCGGGTCCCCTTCCGTCTGCTGTACGAGTTTGCATTCGGATACTCCCACACGCGCCCCGGGGTATACCCGAGCAGCTCGTACGTTTCCTCTCTTGTCAAGAGCCTCCCCTCCCTCAGTGCCGTCTTGCTCACTCTCCCACCTTCTCGAAGCTCCTCCAAGGCCTCCACCACGCCCCGCATTGCCCACCGAAAAAGGGTCATGGGGAAAATGGTCGCATGGTACCCAAGCGCCCCCATGCGACGCACGGAAAGCAAAGGTGTCTTCCCGAACTCCGTCATATTCGCCAGTAGGTAAGGGCCTTCGCCCCCGTTCACACCGTTGTACCCCTTCAACGCTTGGCTCACGCGCAAGAACTCATCTCCGGAGCAGAGACCCTCGGGAAAGATCATGTCCGCGCCAGCGTCCACGTACCGCTTAGCCCGCTCGATGACCTCCTCCACCCCCACCACCGACCGGGCGTCCGTGCGAGCACAGATCATCAACCCCCCGTTCCCCCCACCCTCCTCTCCTGCTACTCGCCCCTCGTCGCGGGCTCGTGCCGCTGCCTGGACCTTCAGGGCAAATTCGTCAGCAGGAACCAACTCTTTCCCTTCCAAGTGCCCGCAACGCTTCGGAAATACCTGGTCCTCCACGTGAAGAGCGGCCGCGCCTGCCCGTCGGTACTCCATCACCACGCGCCGCACTCCTCCCTCCCCGCCCTCCCCTCCCGTGTCGGCGTCCGCCAGGAGCGGAAGACCGGAACAGGCTGAGACGTCCCTTATCACGCGAGTCATGTCTTCCAGACCTATCGTGCCAAGAAAGCCGGAGAAAGCCATTGACGAAAGGCAAAGGATTGACATGTGACGGCAAACAGAGGAGGAGAGAGCTCTCGGGGGATGGACAGTCACCGACAGCCGCTTCGACACTGGAGCCGGTCCATGTTTAATGCGCATCCCCACCCCTGCACCCCTCCTAGGAAGGCCCCAATGCGATTCCCCCTGAGCTCACCTGCCAGGCCTACGTCAGGAAGCCCCATGCCAGCCGCGACGCCCGCCCCGGACACGTAGGTTGCCTCGAAGCCCGCATTAGCCACTGCCCGAGCTACCAGCCCGTTGAAGGCGCCCGGCAAGGCCAGACTCTCCTGGCGTGCGGAGAGGCCTGCGAGCAGAAGACGGAGGCGGGCGGCGGAGGAAGGAGGGGGGGGCATGCGATTGGCTGCAAGCGCTGTGGTTGGGAGGGATGGTGGCAAAGAGTGCAGGGTGAAGAGATAGAGCCCGCGGGAACAGGAGAGAGCAGGGCCAGGCCCGAGACATTAAATGCCGGGCTCGGAAACAACACAGCCTGATTGTTTGGTGCTCGCCGATATGCTGAGACGTGTCCTCCGCCACCCATTCTTTCTCTTCGGGCGGTAGGAAAAAGACAAACGCCGCGAGCGCCCTCGCACTTGAAATCGCCAGGAATTTGCCGGCCCTGCCCCCTCTGCATGCGTCGCTCTCCGACATCCCCCTCTCCGCCTACACCACTCCCTACCATCCCCGTCGCGTGGGACATCCGCGCAAAAACCGCTCCTCATGAGTCACTCGTTTCGCCTAAAATACCCTGCAAGACCTCTCTCAAACCGTCGCGGAGGGCCCGGGACCTGGTCGCCTTCTCGCCCAGCGCCTCTTGCAAAGCGGATATATCCAGCTCACCTATGGGACGGTGGCAGGGCAGGGGGCGAGGGGAATGAAAGGGAAAGGGAATGGATGATCGGGCAGGCGCACAAGGCATCAACACGCGGACTCGTCCGTTAAAAGCGCGCGGGACGAGGGACGGTCCTCCTGGAAGAAGCTCGTCATCCACCATGGCCCCTACCCCTTCGCCCATGCCTGCCCATACATCCCACGCGCGCCCATCACCCCGCACCCCCCGTCCCACGATCCACGCACTCACAGTCCTGGGGTCGAGGACCCCCCTCAGGCGGGCTGGCCTCCGGCTCCAGGTGCTTCGTCGCTCTCCCCAACACCTCTCCTATCAGCACGCTGATGCTGTACTTCGTGTATGCCCGCCCCCCCCCTTGTCCGGGGCATTGCTCGCCTCCTACTCCCCGGGAGAGGTCCTGAGACCGCTCCTCGCCTCCTGCTCCCCGGGAGAGGTCCTGAGACCGCTCCTTGCTGCTGTAGTGGAAGGTGCCGCGCAACTCCCCCGCCCCGGTCAAGGCCCGATCCACCATGGCCGTCACTACGCGGGCCACGTCCTCCGTGTGCGTGGCGTACCGAGCAGCCCAATCGTCCACCTTCTTCTGCGAGGACCGCGGGGGCACGAGGACGTCGCGTGCGAGGAGCGTGACGGAAGACTCAGCCAGATCGGCGCTTGGGCCGTAGAGGACTGGGACACGGAGGATGGCGCAGGCCTAAGAGCAAGACATTCACAGAGAGAGCGAAAGACAGGCACAGGCTGTGTCAGGAGAGGTTCTTTTGCGTGACGTGTAATTGATGATTCTATGCGAGTACCTTCGGTCCACACTTTGTCCCATCCCCCCTGTTTTTCCTCCCGTGACCCCTGCCCCGGACGCACCCGCTCTCCTGAATCCTTTCCTCTGAGGACCTTTTCTGACGCAAGTTTTTGTTCGCCGTACGCATTGAGTGGGTGAGGGTCGTCTCCTGGCTTGTAAGGTGGTTTCGTCCCGTCGAAGACGTAATCCGTCGAGATGTGCAGCAAATAGAAACCCAGTCGCGCACTTTCCTCGGCCAATATTTCCACCAAGCGCACGTTTAAGACGTGAGCTTTGGCATCCTCCTTCTCCACCACGTCTGGCCGTCGCTCTGCCACACAATTTACGACGACCCGAGGCGCTTGAGCCGCCAGAAATTCGCGTAAAGTCGTCTCATCGGTAACGTCGCAGGGTATCAGGCCGCGTGCCCGCGAATGTCCAGTCCCAGCGACCACGACGCCGTGAGGTAGCGATTCGAGTAGTGTGTGCTGTACAGCACGACCGAGTAAGCCCGAGGCGCCCAAGACGAGAACCACGGGGGGGTTGATGGCTGCCGGCATCTATTTTGTTGACATACTGAGGTCGGGGACGTGGGAGCTCGTGTGATTCAGCGACGAAGGAGCAGGATGCTGTGATTCGGAAGGAAGACAACGCTGTGGCGAAGTCAGGCAATAGATGCCTCTAACCGAGACACAAATCGTTATCGGAATGAATCGGTGTCCGGCTCGGATATGTGATAAATGCGTTGTCGGCCAGGTGTGGAAATAAGGGCGCGTCGATGATAGATAAGGCTGTGAGGTATCCAAACAACCTCCCTGCGCAACCCAGTACATCGCATCTTTACGTCGCGGGCTTGTACCGCCTGGGCCATGCACACTCATCCTTGCGCACTTGCGCTGTATAAACAGGACTTTCTTCCTTCTTAAGCTTTATATAGTCGTCGTCATGTCTGGTGAGTAGGTCTTGAGCTGTACGTGCTCGCCCCGACGCATCTTGGAACAAAAAGTTCAACGCTGCAAATGCCCCACCATACGACCCTAGGCAAGGAAACCCTCAAAAGTCTGGCAAGCAAGATCGATCTCAAGAATCAACGTGTCTTCTGTCGAGTGGACTTCAATGGTACGTCTTACTGGTCTGGTGTCATGAGGATCTACGTGCGGTCACTCCCAACCCTGACCGCTTCCCCACTTCCCCTCTCTCCTGTCACAGTTCCCCTCGACAAAGAGGCGAAAGTCACGGACGATACGCGCATCCGCGCTGCCCTCCCCACCATCAAGTTTCTCGTGGTACGTACTTCACCACAGTGTTGGCTCTTCGGCCTCCATGTTATGGTCTCCAGCCGTAAAGGAATCTTGTGCCCTGCCTGCGCCCGCCTGTTCAGCAGCTCTTCTGGTGTTTCCAATCAAAGCACAGTGAATGCGCTTTTGGTAGGTCTATTCAACTATCTAGAATACCTCACACGCGACCTTCCACTCCCCCGTGTTGCCAACCCCGGACAGGAGAAAGGCGCCCGAGTCGTCCTCTGCAGCCACCTGGGCCGCCCCAAAGGCGTTACCGAGTCCTTGCGCATGGCGCCCGTGGCCACCCGCCTCTCCGAGTTGATGGGTTCCGAGGTGAAGTACGTGAAGGATTGCGTGGGAGAGGAGGTTGAGCAGCAAGTGGAAGCCCTCTCTGCGGGCCAGGTCCTCCTGCTCGAAAACGTTCGTTTCTACAAGGAGGAGGAGAAGAACGCGCCGGAGTTCGCGGCTAAACTTGCGCGTTTGGCGGATGTGTATGTCAACGACGCCTTTGGGACGGCTCACCGCGCGCATGCCTCTACGGAGGGCATTGCCAAGCTGGTGAAGACGACGTGCGCGGGTTTTTTGATGGAGAAGGAGCTGTCCTACCTGGATGGGGCCGTGTCCAAGCCCACGCGGCCCTTTGCGGCGATTGTCGGGGGGTCAAAGGTAAGAACGAGAGGCAAGCGATGGCGTCTCATCAGACGTTCGGAAGGAGTGTGGTGCTACTCGTGGCGTGTCTGGGCGAATATTGAGTGCCGCCGACTCGTCTGCTCCGCGTTTCTTTCTCTCCGTGGGTCCCCTCGACGATGGGTCGCAGACGCCAGTTATTGTGATGCCAATCTTGACTTGCGGGAAATGCATCTCGTTATAGGCCACTGCTGAATGTACACCCCCCCGACCCCGCCCTGGGTCATCTCCTTTCGACCCTGCAGGTCTCGACGAAGATTACGGTGGTGGAGACTCTGATCAACAAGGTGGACAAGCTCATTATCGGCGGCGGCATGGTGTTCACATTCCTCAAGGCTCAAGGGCACGGTGTACGTTCTCGGAGGCTTGTTAAGGCTTATCCGGGACTGGGGAGGAACGCGTGCTGTCTCGGTCACTAGCTGACTCTATCCGTGTCCTATTTCCGACACTGACCTCCGCCACATTGACAGGTGGGATCCTCGCTCGTGGAGGAAGATTTCTTGGAACTCGCGAAGAAACTGGAGGCCATGGCGAAAGAGAAGGGTGTGAAGCTCATTCTTCCCACCGACGTGGTAATTGCCGACAAATTCTCGGCGGACGCGCAGAGTAAGGTCGTGCCTGCCACGGAGATCCCCGACGGTTGGATGGGCCTGGACAACGGCCCCGAGACGACCAAGATGATCCAGGCGGAGCTGGCGGATTGCAAGACCATCATTTGGAACGGGCCCATGGGGGTGTTCGAATTTGAAAAGTTCGCGGCGGGGACTTCGGCCATCGCAAAGACATTGGCAGAGCTGACTTCGAAGGGGGCGACCACTATCGTCGGCGGCGGGGACTCCGTGGCGGCGGTGGAGCAAGCGGGCCTGGCGGATAAGCTGTCTCACGTGTCGACGGGTGGGGGGGCGTCCCTGGAGATGCTAGAGGGTCGCACGCTGCCCGGCGTCGCTGCGATCCAAGATGCTCAGTGAAAAGATACCGAAAGGAGACCAGGATTCTCCCGGCAGAATGCGGTACGTGGCTCCAGATTATGAACTAGATATAGGTGGCAATTTCCGGGCTCGCAGAGAGGAAGATCCGGCAAATGGGATTCGATCCATGAGTGGGCATTGGCTGACATTTATACGAAATGTATGACCAGATTCAAGTTTTGTTGATGTTCTTGCGAAGAATTTGAAAAAAGTGTTTGAGAGAGGAGCACTTTTGAAAGGCGTCATCTGTGTTAAAGGCTGCACGAGAGATGTTCTGGGGGATGGTTATCCAGGCTATTTACGATCACAAACTTTTTCGCATCATTTCCTCTTGAACAGTTTTTTGTTTCGTTATTTGCTTCACATACCGATGCAATTGCATCATGATTTGGTGATTGAGCATCTGACAGCTCGGCAGATAGGTTTTCCTCACCCCTTCCTACTTGGATAAGTTGTACTGTCACTGCACTACTCCCCTTGAAATGTACTATGTTCACGATGCTTTGCTGTTGCCCGCGCCATTATCCTCGGCATTGTCAAGTCCACTCACTCACTACCTTTTTGGAAACGCAACGTACACAGCAAAATCCATACGATTCATCCTACACATTTCGAAGTCCGAAATGTCCAGCAGGGTTGTATTTCTTGCTACTCCTTCAGAATCTCCAGCCGTCTACCCTTCTTTATAGCTTTCACATGAACTCGCCCTTTCCCTTTATGTTTCCCAGTATGATGGGGAAAGGCATGCCTCGCGGATCCCTGGTTGGGCCTATTTCCAGTCCTGTGCTCTATCCGTTGCGCATGCTTTGGATGCGATACTACATCACCAGCTCCCTCCCTGTCCTGCTCTTTTTCCATTCCTGGTGAGTCCCCACTCTTATGTTCCTCGGGGTCATTCTGGATTTGCGAAGGATTGGCCTCCGTACTGTCATCTTTATCCATCTGTTGCCCGTCTTCCGCTTTTGCAGCTGGTGGCGGCGGCGGTTGCGGGGGCGCCACAACTTCTTTATCGCTTAATAAATTTGCGTAAAAGGGGGAGCAGGTTTCGGTCAAATGGAACGGAAAGTGCTCTTGTGACTTCTCGTCTTTGAGAAACCCTGTGCGCTCACTGGCACCTAAATCGTACTGAATCGCATATCCCCGGGGAAATCCGCGGTAATCCTCGATAAGACATTGCTGGAATGGGATCCATCCACCGAAGTAGTAGCCGCCATCGATTGAGTGGGCCTTGTAAATACTGTCCACGTGGAGAGTCTGTGCGAGCTCGTAACCAAGCCTGCTGATTTGACTAGAAAAAGTACCCACTAGGTAATCGGCATGCGCCAAGACGAACACGTCTTGCAATAGGCCTTCCAGGGATGCGTCTGTATAGCGCGACGACACTTTGGCGGCTTCGGCCCCCGCCAAGTTTTCGTAAAAATTGTATTCTGGGTATTTTATCTTCGCCCCTTCAAGTACGCTGGGATCATCCGTAGCCAGGTAGACATTTTGGTGCCGAACACGAGGCATATACTCGTCTAGCGCATGGAAATCAGCTTCCTTGCCGACTTTGTCCGTGCGGCGAACATGCAGCGCCGTGTAGGGGGCGGGAGGGTAAGTAATGATGGACGGGTCCATCAAATCCATAAGGTACGCAGACAAGACACCAACCCACCAGACATGCGGTTCTGTGTGGAATTTCCGAACGTGCGACATGACGTCTGGTGGCAGGAAGGGCGGCTCAAAACCAGTGACATCGTGGTCCACAATGTTTAAAAAGGCATGATCGTGGTTTTCGTGAAAGGAACGTCGGTTCCGCTGCTCTTTAGGAATGAGATCTGGTGAGCATTCACTGACTGGATGGAAGTACGTCTCAAAATGAGAGGAATAGCTCCATGGATGCACTTGTAATACCAGGGCCCGACGTGTCGCCACAGCATTGGTAAAGCAATGCACGGCATGGTGTAACTGGCACCCAAACCCACACTTCTTATTCAAAACACACAGCAGCGTCCGCGAGCAATTCGACTGTCGGTGACGGATTGCTTGAATTGTTGCTTCTCTAAATCTGGTTACGTATGCCTCGATTTCTGGGAGCGCCTGGTACTTGGCAATTTTCTCCTGAAGCACCTCAAGGTGGTATTTGTTGCCTTCAATATCATCCCGCTGCTTTACTTGGCCCCACAAGAGGCTCTCTACACGGTATTGTTCGAGCAAGGTAGCCAGGAAATCGAGCTCAGGAGGTTGAGGGGGTAGCTCAAAGCTGTTTGCAGCTTTAGCAGTGTCCTCCTTGTCTGAGCTTGTGGAGGCAGAGGCTTCCTCCAAGGTCTCTGTTCCCGGCACTGATGCGGTCCTTGGCTTAGGTGTGACCTTTCTACTTTCCGCAAGGGCGCCATCATCAAAAGATGATCTCGAGGAATCAGACACTTCTGACATATTTTGGGAGACGCTGTTCGTCTCAGCATCAGGTCGCTCATTTCCGAGTGATGCAAGCACTCGCTCGAGAGAATGGCTCTCTTCTTTCATCGATAAATTTTCGACCACCTCGTCGCGCAACGTGTTGTTTTTCCTTGCATCTTGACGACTCTTCTTGGCAGGAGCATGGTCTATATCAGACATCGGTGTTTCCTTGATATCTCGCTTCTGCATCTCAGAAAAATCGACAAATGCCTGTAGAAGCTCGTGCTCATTATTACCGTGACTCGCTCCCCCTGCTTGATTTGTGTAGCGCGGTATCATGGAAAATTTCAAAAATTAAGATATAATCCATCGACGAAGAAGGAAGCTTTTCCAAACTGGAGTACTTCAGTTTAAAGATGTCTCCCAAAAAACATCTGACTCCCTGCGGACAGCGAGACCATTGCTACTTATAAAAAATATTCGGTTTACAAACTTACACTCTTTTAGAAAGCTCTCTATGCTTGTTTGTTGCTCTCGTGATAGTTCCTTCCCGTAAAATGGAAGCCGTTCTCTCCGACCCGCAGCTTCCCAAGAACTCGCTGCATCTGACACTTGGACAAATTGCCCGCTGCTTCCTTCGCGGCTTTGTAGCACAGGCAGACTCCGAGAAAAGAGGTAGCACATTGAAACGAAGAAAAAACAGGTCACAGTTACAAGGGCTAGGAGAATTATTTGCTTCATCCCTGCATGTTGTCGCGCTTATGGAAAAGGAAATGAAAGCGTTGAGCGCATTTAATTAGGTCACAGTGATTTGTCTAGGGGAATGGTGCAACAACAATCACACATGGTCAGGTAACCTACCTATAAGCCCATTTCGCGGGTGGCCGCTGACCATGCTGGGCGTAGAAACTGTCTAGCACAGCGGTGATGGGTGAAGTCTACAACTGACAGATACCTCTGGAGGATAGGCTTATTGAACAAGAGCTGACGCGTATAATGGGTAGTTTGAATGTAAGCTGCATGATTCTTTCGATTAATCGGAGTAAGGTATGTCAAAGGCCAAGCCGCGCATTTATATGTTGAATACCGCGAATCGCCGTCTTACGTGCCGGTTACTCGTTCCCCGAGCCGTTAGCGTAACGGTTGGGGCTTGCCGCGCAAGAAGAAGTCCAGCTCACTTACAAGGAATTTATACCGCTTCCTTTGCGGAGCCAACTGAGAGAGCATAGAAAGTCCAAGTCGGCAAGATTAAAGACCAAGATCTGAGAAAAGATGCATTCGCATATGGCTGTGGATCTTGAAAATGATCAACCCCTCCTTGTAGGTCGGTTCTCGATGACAACATCAGTCGAGTCGTCCCCAAAAAAACAATGCCTGCACAGAATGGAATAAAATGTCACCTTGGAAAAGTCACTGCTTTTGTGGAAGCAAAGTGAAAGATCAGATAAAGTATTCGGTCGACATTCCTACATTTTATTTGGTATCCCTTCCAATACATGTCTCCCAATTACACTCTTATCCTTTAAATGGTGTAATCATCACTTAGTGGCCGCCATTTCCACTGCTGAAGCTACTTGTCGGCGATGAAGAGCGAGAGGAATTCGGAGAATCTTTACAAGTATCGACTACCTTGAAGGCCTTTAAAAACTCGTTATACGTTATCTGACCATTGCCATCCTGGTCGATTGCCTCCATCAAGAGGTCAATTTGCTCCTCAGTAAGCATCATATTGAAAACTTGATTCAATTTGATAAAGCCACTTCGAAATTCCTCAGCCGAAACTACGCCGTCATTATTCACATCTATCGCTCGATACAGAGAAGCCAACTCTAATCTGTACTGGAACAGGAAATTAGACATCTGCTGTATGATGCGATCTGTCCACCCTGGCTCGCTGACGCTAGCCTCTGAATCCTCCATGCCGCCCACATCCTCCGATATCTGTTTTTCCAAAGAAAGAAAGCCCCTGTCGCGTACTAAATGCGCGCCATCTTGCTTTGGCACCTTGACCAAACTCACCGAATTACGAGACATTCGCAACTTCGGGCGTGTTTCTTTCAGGTCTGCCACTTTAAATCCACGGGAAAACTCAGCGAAGTTGATGGTCCCGCTTCCGTCGACGTCAAGGTGCTGAGCCAGGCGCAAAAGTTGTTCATCAGAGGCCTTGGATGGCCCGACCCCTAGTTCGCGTACGAAAGCTTTAAACTGCTCGTAGGAGATGGTATCTTCCTCCTCATCCTCCATCACCACCCCGACTGCGTCCTGCGGCCCAGTCTCATTCTCTACGGCAGTCGAGGCCTTGCGGACCAGGGAGGGAAATGGCTTGCCCGTGATTTCCCCGTACACCTGTCCCAATTGCTTACGCTCCTTGACCAGCCGCTTCCCGATTTTCATGAGGAGCTTGCTGTCTGCCGCCGACAAACCCACGATCACGCCCTCGTTCTCCCTGTCCACATAGCCCGTGAAAACGATGCCGAAACGCGACGTGAACTCCTCCAGGTCGATCACACTGTCCTTGTTCTTGTCCATCCCGCGCATTAACTCGTAAATCTGCGCCTCTGACAGGCCTACGTCCATGCTTTTCAAGAGTCCGATAAATTCCTCGTACTCGATCCGCCCGTCCCGGTCCACATCGAAGAGGGCGAACGCGTCCTTCACCGACGACCCCGACTGCGACAAACTTCCTTTCTGCCCGCGTCCCTCCAGACTTTTGCCTCCACGCCGGAGGGCCAAAAAGAGCTTCTCGCAGACTCGGTCGATGACAGCCTCCTGCCACGCGGCCGCTACCGCGTCAGAGCCCGTCACTTCCACTCTGTATCGATCCAAAAACTTGGCATAGCTGATACGCTGCACCTTTCGCCTCTCCCTAATCCCCGTGCTATCTACCTCGACGACCTCCTCCTCCACATCCGCCAGACGACTCGCCAAGGAGGCAAAGGGCAGGTCCAGCTTCAAGACCGTCTTCATGCCCGTCGCCCACTCCTCCACCGACACCCGCCCTGTCTTCCCCTTGTCTGTCTGCGTGAAGTACCAGTACAGGGACGGCTTGTGGTCCAACAGCGTGACGATGATCATCTTCGTCATGTCCTCCTCCAGAACCTGGGCCATGGCCGCTTGCTCCGTCAGCCCCAAGGCCGCGGGAGCCGTCCAGTGCGACTCTTGCATGGGATGCGCGTAGAACTGCTGGATCTCTGGCTGCAAGTCCTTCTTCATAGACAGGAAGGCGCCCTTGTTTGTCTGCAGCCCGCAGTACCGGGAGGCGGAGAAGAGCGTCATGAGACGGCCGTTGTGGACGAGGTCGTATCCCTCGGCGACGCATTCGTGGCTCCGGACAATCAGGGCGAGCTGGTTCGTGCGTAGAAATTCAAAGGTCACGTCCTGCCCGAATTCGATACCCGCCCCCCGCGTGGAGATCTGCTTTCCCGCCAGGTGGGCCCGAGGGTCGCTCCAGAGCATTTCTTCGTAGAGCCGATCTTCGAAGACGTCCGAGTGGACCGGCGGCTCCCGTTTCCGCGAGATGCCACGGAGGTGGTCGAGGGAGACGGCGTCGTTGGAAAAGAGGCCTCCGTGGACCACGAAGATCTTTTCCTGGATGAGGGCGCAGAGGGGCATGCAATCGAAGACCTTCTGGCAGGCGGCGAGCAGGACCCGTCCGTTCGGGCCCGGGTATTTGGTCAGCACCTCCTCTTCGAAGCCCATCAGGCGGTTCTGCTGCCGGCTCTCGTGGTTGCCCCGGTTCACCCTGACCTGCTTGGGGAACAGGCACTTGAAGGCAAGGATCGAGAAGAGGACCTCCGCGCCGTACTGCCCGCGGTCCACAATGTCCCCGTTGAACAGATACTCGTTGTCCTGGGAGGGGAGGCCGTTGAGGGTGAAGATGGTGAAGAGGTCGGCCAGCTGCCCGTGCAGGTCCCCCACGAGGGTCAGCCTTTTCCCCTCCGGGATGGAGATCTCTTGAACGGTGGGTTCCGCGGCAAAAATTTTCCGTGACTGAGCCAGAAGGTCGAGGGCGAAATTGATGTGCAGGGGCTTGCCCTTCTTAAAGTGCTCCAGAAGGTCCACCAGCATGTCGCCTGTCAAGGGGAAGGTCAGGCGGGGTCCCTCGTACCCCTCCTCCATCTCGATAGGGTCCATTTCGTCCACGTTGACCCGACGGGTGCAGGGGCCGAAGATGTTCTCCAAGACAAGGGCGTGTTTCAGGAGGAGCTGCTCCTGGTGGTTATCCAGCTTATTCCATGTCTCGGCGTTCTCCTTTCGCTTCCGCTCCAGTTCCTTCGCCGCCAAGCGTTTCTTCACGTCGTCGATGATGGCGACGGAAGACATTTCTTCGTCGTAGGGCGTGACAATGTTGGGGCTGATGAAGATGGCCCTGTTCGGGGGGGCCACGAAGTATGTCTTGCCTGCGTACGACCCGTCCGTGTCTCCTATGGGCAGTTCGAGCTCCACCCCCACCCAATCGCCTTCACCAAGCTCTGGTACGGGTCCCCAGTACCTGACCGTCTGTATTGATAGAAATTTTAAGAGTGTGACAGAATTAGCTCTCGACGTTTCAAGGGGTGATCCAAAGGTGACAAAAAGTGATTGTTATGTGGTGTTCATCTGCGCAATCCTTTCTTATTTAATCTGATGCCTGACCACAGAGATAATGGACAGCAATCACGGTACGATGAGGAAGGCCTCCACAGCTGTCGTGAGGCGGCATTCGGCAACGGAAAGAGTGCAATACGGCTAAAACTTTGCGTCCCATGACTTCTCCGGAAACTCACCCCTTTGGCAGTCTCTTGCACCAAACATAGACTTCCCATAGGCAGCTTCACTTTTTCGGGATGGAAAATGCTATCCACTGTAAGGACTCCATGGTTATAAAGTGGAATCGGGCTCGGCGGTGCTGCGGCGGCGGACGACATGAGATCTCGCAGCTTTCGGCTCCGTCTTTACAGCTTTCCGAGCACAATTAAGGCAGCCAAGGAGAAGCACCACAAACAGAAGGGAATACCTGTGTTTAAATGTAGAGAGGGTGGTCTGACGTCGGCGGCGGCTATCACGGCAGTGAGATACATGTTCGATCAGGACAGGGCAATCGCCGTTGCCGGGGAGCCGCCGAGTTGCGCCATCGCCAGATTTGAAGTTTCTGAGGTGACGTGACGGGAGACAAGGGCCGTCCGCGTGCGTGCAAAAGGGGCCATGGGGGCGTAAGAAAAGTTGAGATGGACCTAGCATGCTCGCGGTCTCAAGGCGGGGTTTGTCGTAGAAAGAGAAAATGAAGAAAAAAGGTTTGTCGTAGAAAGAGAAAATGAAGAAACGGCATAGGAATCATTGGCAAAAACACGTCGCCAAGATAATTCCCCAGGCGCCCCGGAGTGACGGAGACATTTTTTTGGCGCACGGCACGCAGCATCGTGTTATGCATTTTTCCTCCCGCTCAGTCCAGTTGTAACCGGCTCCACGTTATCAAACAGCTCTTCGACGCCAGCCATCGGAGTTCCGACCTCACTCACACATACGCACTATTCCTTTTGATGACTCGACACTTAACCAGATGCTTTTAAATCACCCGAATAACCAAGCCACCAAACTGAGAAAAACTGCATCAACGCAAAACCAAGGACCATCAATTCGACACGGACAGGAGCCGAGGCCAAATCACGCGGCCCGGCTAACCGAACAGCTTGAGCAAACGTTTTGAGAGAGAAATACGCTATTGCCAGCCCGGTATAGAACATTGCCGCAAGGTAAACGCGAGGACCCAAATTGAGGCCTAAAACCATGTTGAAGTTCAATGCCACATATTTGTATCCGGTGACGGCCAAAAGATCGAGCAGGGTTGCCGGGGCTTGAAGAAGGTAAAGCCCTAGACGAATGACGGCAATTTCCAAGAGCTGCATGACTAAGCACGAGGACGTTACTTCCACCAGAACCTCGGGCGTGAAAGAGTTCTTGGTGCCCTTCGCATAGCCAGTAACAAGCACGTAAGTGACAAATGCCATGAGTGGAATGTACAAGTCAGGGGCGTTTTCATCCAGCATGGGGACCTGGTACTGAGGACGGTACATCGCACTAGCCGAGTCAGCGTTGCCTCCTTGTTGCCCGTACGCCCCACTGCTGCCTGCTGCTCCGCTGTCTTTCATCTGTCTTCTCCAATGCCTCTTTCTGTAGGGGAAGACGAGAGTGAAGAGCTTCCGGTTCACGTAGTGGTGGTTGACAGCGAAGTAATATTTGAGACCGTGCCACACCGAGGTGACCCAAGGAGTGTACCGACTCACGCTCGCATTCAAGTATTCTTGGCCCATTCCCACCCCCATGCTGAATGCTTGGCTATTTGCTGCTGCTGTAATGGCGTTGAGGCCAAAGTCCATGTTGGGCTGGTGTCCTTGCCCGAAACTTGACGGAGGCCCCCCTCCGTACGGAGCTCGACGAAACTGCTCTTGCTGCTGCTGCGGTTCCTGTTGCTGTTGTTGCGCTTGTTGCTGCTGCTTATAGGCCCCGGGATTAAACACGTTCACGCCCGGTTGCAGCTGCTGGTGGGCCGCGTGAGGGACTTGTACATGTCCGCCATACTGTTGCTGAGTGCTGTAATCCTGATTTGCATGCTGAGGCGGGAACTGATGCCAGTGCTGCCCCCCATCCTGCTGCATGTCGTGCCTTTCGTTCGGCGCCGACAGGCCCTCTGTATGTTCGTTCGTGGATTTAGGGGAGGAAGAAGGCTGTGGGTACGCTTGAACTCCAAGGAACCCTTTGAATGTGGCTAGGCGCTGGATCACTATACGTGGGGTGATCCACCCCACATGGCCGCGTCCGGTCACGATGTGAACATTGCAAAAACATGGCAATGTGAGCAAAATTGTTCGGCCTAGCCCACTGCAACAAGTTCAGACACTGGAAAAGGGCGCGGAGGGGCCATCATTTTCTGTCGCCATGCCCGCACAGGGGAAGGCGGGATTCGAGCTCTTTCTTGTGCCTGCAACAAGTCAAATACCACATACAACGCACAATATGCCCGCTCTCACGCACCACGAGCAGGAATGTTGTCATCATGGTCACAGCTATCGCTCACGCTGTTCGCTTTGCTTCTGCTTGGGCATATATTTTGTAACAGACGACTTCTTTCGCTTTTTTCTGTTGCTGCTGCCTTCCCGGATTGATTTCAGAAGTCCCAGTAGACCTCCGCCATGCCCTCTACGCAAAGCAGCAAACGCAAGAGCAGCTCTTCTGGCGGTGATTCGGCCACAAGCTGTCCACACTTAGAGAAAAAACGCATGTCGTCCCCGTCCTCGTCCGTCGCGGACGCTGCCGATGGGGCTACGTATCGTCAGGGTCGATCCGACGGGCCTGTGAAATGCACATGGACGCCTTGGACGACAGAAGCCTCCCCGCACATTCATGAGGCACGTCGACCTAAGCCTAAGATCTTGAACAACATTTTGGACCATATTGGAGACACGCCATTGGTGCGGATTAACAATATCACTGCCTCGGAGGGCATCAAATGCGAGATTCTTGCCAAGTGTGAGTTTTTTAATTCAGGGGGCTCTGTTAAAGACCGTATAGGCAAACGCATGATCGAGGACGCTGAGCGAAGCGGGCTTATCAAGCCAGGGGACACGTTGATCGAGCCCACGTCGGGAAACACAGGAATCGGGTTGGCCCTGGCGGCGGCCATCAAGGGGTATCGAATGATCATTACCTTGCCCGAGAAAATGAGCCGTGAAAAGGTCGACATCTTGAAGGCACTAGGGGCCGAAATCGTTCGTACACCCACAGAGGCTGCCTTCGACTCCCCCGACTCCCACATCGGCGTGGCCAAACGCCTGCAGACCGAGATCCCGAATTCGCACATCCTCGATCAGTATGCCAATCCGTCCAACCCCCTCGCCCACTACGACCACACCGCGGAAGAGCTCCTGGAGCAAACCGACGGTCACATCGACTTCTTG
>Ga0102934_1000437_pt1 | contig 27935 bp, 26 predicted proteins | sample SalPonR2_A_D1_MG_FD_78175 | JGI IMG/M metagenome (GOLD analysis project Ga0102934, IMG submission 78175) | Salt pond soil microbial communities from South San Francisco under conditions of wetland restoration - Salt Pond MetaG R2_A_D1_MG | ecosystem: Environmental > Aquatic > Marine > Intertidal... | reverse complement strand
CTGCCTGATTGGGCACTGGACAAACACTTTCCGTATGAAGACGAACGCCGTTTCATAGACCAGGTCAATCAGTATTGCCACATTAAAAACTCCTATGCCGTCACAGGAGAAGAAGAAGGAATTCTAAAAACGCTGAAAAGAGGCCTTCGCATCAACCAGGGAATAGTTCAGAGTTTCCTGGGACAGTTCTCCGATGCACTATACAAAAAAGCACAACGAACCGGCACCCGGACTCTGCTTTCAGGATTTGGCGGTGACGAGCTGGTTTCCTATAAAGGCGGCGGAGTCTTCCTTGAATATGCCTACAAATTGAAATATTTAAAGCTATTAAAAGAAGTGACTTATAAACGCTCATTGCTGAGTTCAACCAAGCAACTGTTAACCAGTCTTGCATCTGCTGACTTATTCCTGCTGAAAAAGTTGGTGGGGCTTCACTCCGGATATAAAACACCCCTCTGGGCACATGATATTTATAATGTATTGTTCCTGGATAAGGATTTTTTAAAGCGGATGAACATCAAAGAACGGTTTTACAACAGAAAAAAACTGCCCAATGACCCAACAGTACGCATGCGCCAATATCGCCGGTTTCATTACAGTTATTTCCCCGGCCGCCTGGAAAATTGCTTTGCTTCAGCGCAGGCTCAACAAGTAGAATACCGCTATCCGCTATTAGACAAAAGACTCCTGGAGTTTTACCTCGCACTGCCGGCGGAGATGAAAAGGAAATATGGCTGGGGCCGGTATATCCTGAGAAAATCCATGGAAGGGCTTCTGCCACCGGAAATTCAATGGAGAAATGATAAAGTCGGGAATACAGTGCCGGGAGTGAACATAAGGCTGAATAAAGATTATGAACAGATTAAAACGATTTTTCAACGGGCAAGAAACGAAGAGATTAATCATTACATAGATTATGACAGGGCTTTAGAAATGCTGGATAAAGTTACTTTCCGTTCAAAAGAATCGAAGGGAAGGATAATCCCCCAGGCCCTGTTTAGCACTGTGATGTGGCTGCTATATCAACTGGAAGAATATTAAAGGCCTATGAAAGACTCTTTTCAAAAATATTATGACCGGTATCCTGCGGAATTATCGCTTCTGCTCAAAATATTAAGAGAAGGCAAACATTCCGGCATTGCTGAAGCGTTTAAAAAGAACCGAATCAATGAAGAATACCTGCTTAAATTAATATCAAGGCATAAGGTAATCGGTTATCTCTACAAAAATTTATCACCTCATTTAAGCAGCCCGGCAAGGTCTGTCTTTTCAAACAATTACAAGGAGCACACCAGACATACACTGAATTATGTGCGGCGCCTTATTTTAACATCTCAAAAATTAGACAAACACCAAATCCCTTACCTGGCCTTTAAAGGTCCTGTTTTATCGGAGATGCTATATCATAATCCACTTGTGAAAGATTCATTAGATTTAGATATTTGGGTTCCCCTGGAGTACGTGGAAAAATTTCAGCAGATAATCTATGATGAGGGATTTATAAGAATAGCTCCTAAAGCCAGACTAACCCCCAAGCAAAAGAAAAAAAACTATTCAATAAGTCACCATTATACTTATTTGCACAAGGATGAAAGAGTGGTGATTGAACTACACTGGAACATTACCAACCCATTCTCTCTTTTTCCTTTAACTTTCAGGGAAGCATACAAAGAATACAACACGGTAACTTTAAACAATCATGAACTCAGGACTCTCAGCCACGAACATTATCTTTTATATCTTGCCGTTCACGGATCATCTCATAAATGGTCGAGACTTCACTGGCTCAAAGACTTTTCGGCTTTGCTTAAAGCATCAAGCAAAGAGCAGCTTAACAGAGCCTTTCAGGTTGCAGAAAAACTTAAACTCAGCAAACCCCTGATTCAGGCTTTGTGGATATCTCATAAAATCTTTGATACACCAATTGATGAATCTTTTGTCAATACTAAACAAATTAAGAATTCTTTTTTCTTCAATACTCCATTAAAGAGCATCCCAAAGCCAACCCAAAAGCTGAAAAAGGAAAAAATTAAAACAATATTCTACAGATGGCAAATCCGGAAAAATGCAGCGTACAGATTCTCTCTTCTGTTTAGATTAAGAACACATTTCAAGGACTGGGAAACCCTGAAACTGCCAGACAGTTTATTTTTTCTCTACTACCCCCTGCGCCCTTTTTTGTTTCTTTACCGTTTAATCTTTAGCCGGTTGAAAAGGAATTGAACGAAAACGATACCCTTGTTGATCATAGTAATCCAAAACTTTTGTCAGGACGGGTTTCATATTCCGGGAAGCTTTGTTAGAATCATGAAAAACAAGTATTGAACCCGGGCGGGCTTTTTGAACAATTTTCCGGAAAAGTTCTTCTGGTTCCTTCTTTTTCTTATAATCTTTTGTCATAACATCCCACATAACAATCTTGTATCTTTGCTTTAAATGTTTTATTTGAGATAAGCTAATTTGACCGTATGGAGGCCTGAATAAATTGCTGTTGATTAATTGACACGCTTTATGAATATCATCAAAATAAACCTTATTCGTTGATTTCCAGCCTCTCAAATGACTGTAACAATGATTGCCCACAGAATGTCCTGCTTCAAGGATTTTCTTAAACTGTCCAGGATACCGTGCAACATTTTCACCCAGACAAAAAAAAGTGGCTTTGGCATTAAAGCTTTGCAGTTTATTTAGTATCCATTCAGTGTTCTCTGAAGGACCATCGTCAAAAGTAAGATAAAGAACTTTTTCATCTGTTTTTAAATACCAGATCAGATCGTTAAAAAAAACAGATAACCATCTCACTTCAGACACGTGTTGTTTAATTTTATCCTTTTTGTTTCCCCTGCAGGGCCTTCATATACCTGTTTAAAGCATTTTGAATCTCATTTGCTTCTTCCTGGGTTCCAAACCTCCGGGTAATCTGATTCATTTGTTTTAAGATATACAAATTCCTTCTAAGATCATTCATAAAACTGTAGGTATGTCCCCCAATACTCAAATAATAATCCATTTCCTGGTAAACATTTTTAAGAAACAGATCAGCATGTTTTTTAGCTTTCTCCAGATCACCCAGGCGATAATAATTCCTGATAAATGACATTACCGTAAAATCATAAGCAACCACATCATCAGAAATAATATTCAGACAATAATCCATAACTTTCCTTGCTGAGTCAGGTTTGGATTCCTGCATACATTTATTTGCCAGTGTACCAAAACTATTTCTGAATCTTTTGAGCATACGGCGGTTGTCCTGATTCAAATAGAGTTCACTTGTATCAACTCCTCCCCACTTAAACTTATTCATCAAAATATTATACATACGGTCAGTATTAACCTCTCCAATTCCCTGCCCACTTGTCTTCATTGGTTTTAAGTGGTAAGCTAATCCTTCTTCCCAGAAATATTTATCCAGGTTAAAATATTTACGATCTGTTACTGTAACAGAAAAATGAATGGGGCGTTCCCAGTTGTTTGTAGCCAGAAGATCCAGAATAGTCAATCCGTCTTTCATCAGGTAATTCCTGTTGATTGACCATTGCATTTCATCAACAATTAATGCAGAATCTTCTTTTTCAACCACATTGTTTTTAAGAATTTGTTGTTTATCAATCTTTAATTTATATTTTTTGGACGGGATATAATTTGATTTTTCTCCTCTCACAAAAGGAGAAGGAATCTTCGTTCTTTCATCATCATTTGCCACAAACTGCACAATTCTCATAAGGGAAACAGGCTTTTTTATCTGGTTATAAATGGGTACCACTTCCCTCTTTCCTTTCATTAATTGTTCTCTTGTGTGAGTCAAGGGTAAAGGATCAGATTCGTATGCTTTACGGGTCATTTGTTCCACATACCAACCTGCTCTCAGGTAACTCAGATTTGCCACCCTTACATCAGTCCTTACACCTTCCACTTCCTGGGCATACCATAAAGGAAAGGTGTCATTATCCCCATTGGTAAATAAAACAGCATTTTTCCGGCATGAATTCAGGTAATTTGTTGCAAAATCCCTCGCGGTGTATCTTCCCGAACGATCATGATCGTCCCAGTTCTCAGAAGCCATAAGCAATGGCACGGGCAATAAAACAAGAAATGATAGCATTGCAGAGACCTTAGCATTCATAAGCTTTTTAAGACCTTCGTATACAGCCAGTACAGCAAATCCTATCCATATTGAAAATGCATAAAATGATCCTGCGTAGGCGTAATCTCTCTCCCGTGGCTGATGTGGGTATTGATTCAAATAATATACAATAGCCAGTCCGGTGAAAATGAACAGAATAAGCACTACAAAGAAATCTCTTCTCTGCCTGGAGCTGTGATAAATTAACCCGATTATTCCCAGCAACAATGGAAGCATGTAGTACATATTTCTTCCCGGATTGTTCTTTAAATAATCCGGCAACTGCTCCTGGTCTTTCAGTCTTGAATTATCTATAAAAGGTATTCCGCTGATCCAGTTCCCGTCTCTTATGTTTCCGTGACCCTGAATGTCATTTTGCCGGCCGGAAAAATTCCACATGAAATATCGAAGGTACATATGCCCCACCTGGTATTTCAGGAAAAAAGCGAGGTTGTCATCAAAGCCGGGGACGGTTTTCTTCTTTGCCTCCCCGCGCGACCTGACAGTTACTTTTTTCCCGTCAATATTCACCCAGTTTTTATAATCTTTTACGTGTTGGCTTTCTGAACTATACATCCTGGGGAAAAAACCGGTGAAACGATCGTCATACTTCAGTTTTGTTTTATAATCCACAATTTTATATTTTCCATTCACAGGCTGGTAAATTGGCTTTCCCTGCTCCCTTTCTTTCACAGGAGCATTAAAATAATGTCCGTAGAAAAGAGGACGATCTCCATATTGTTCGCGATTCAAATAACTTAGAAGATTAAAAACATTTTCAGGATCATTCTGGTCCATTGGTGGATCTGCCTGGGAACGAATAACAATGAGCGCATAAGATGAGTACCCTATAAGAATGACCGTCAAGCCCACAAGTAAATTATTCAGCAAAACTTTCCGTTTCTTGTAAGTATATCTTATTCCCCATACAATCAATCCAACCACAATCACCAGGTATGCAATCATGCCTGAATAATAGGGCATGCCAAAACTATTCACAAACATTCTCTCCACAGGTGCCATAAGATTTACAAAGCCGGGAATAATGATGTACATAATGGCTCCGAGGATCAGGAAAGAAACGAGCAAAGCTCCAATAACCCCTTTTGTGGATGGTTTATATTTTTTGTAATAAAAAACAAGAACAATTGCAGGAATGGCTAACAGGTTAAGTAAGTGCACGCCAATTGACAAACCCACTAAATAGGCAATAAGAATCAGCCATCTTAGTGAATGCTTCTTTTCAAATTCATTCTCCCATTTCAGAATTGCCCAGAATACAACAGCTGTGAAAAGGGATGAAGTTGCATATACTTCAGCCTCTGTTGCTGAAAACCAGAATGTATCTGAAAATGTATAGGCCAGTGCTCCTATCAATCCCGATCCTATTACAGCAATTATTTTTCCTGTTGAGATCATTTCTCCTGATCTCATAAATATTTTCCTTGCCAGGTGTGTAATCGTCCAGAATAAAAACAAAATGGTGAATGCACTTGCAGAAGCAGACATGATGTTCATCATTTTGGCAGCATTTTCTGCACTTCCGGCAAATATTGTAAAAAACCTGCCCAGCAACATAAAAAATGGCGCACCCGGAGGATGGCCAACTTCCAGTTTATAAGAAGAAGCAATAAATTCTCCGCAATCCCAGAAACTAACTGTTGGTTCAATAGTTAAAAGGTATACAACCAAAGCAATCAAAAAAGCTGTCCATCCGAAAAGGATGTTATAAAATCTATATTTCTTCTGCAGAAAATCATTCATGGGTTATTTGGGTTTGTTGTTAAAATTATCAACTAAATAAATAATAAATTTTTATCTTTAAAAATTATTTTTAGTGATCCTTATGAGATTGTTACTCTCTTTTTTGATTTTCATATTTTCTGCTCTCCAGGTAAATGGTCAAAACCTACAGTTATGCAAAGCGACCTCTGCCCCGGGAGAAAACAATGATACCTCAGAACTTTATTTCACTTTTGAAAACTTTAACTTTTTCAAAAACAAGGAGTACAAAAATAATTTTATTAAAGGATATACAAAATTAGGATTCTTTATAAATCCAAAAATTACCTGGCAAATATTTAAAGGGACAAAAATAAGTACAGGGGGGCATTTTCTGAAATTTCAGGGAAAAAATAATCTTCAAACCGGGTTTATATTTACTGCAAAGCAGAGAATTACGCAGGGCATTCAGTTAAACATGGGTACGCTGGACAGGGGCGTTAATCATGGATTAATTGATCCTCTGTACTACAAAGAACTTTTTATCGATGAACATGTAGAAAACGGATTTCAGTTTTTAATCAACAAACCCTTCATAAAAGCAGATTTGTGGATTAACTGGAAAAAATTTATCACTAAAGACGATCCGTTTCAGGAAAACTTTATAACAGGAGCGCAAATAAAGATTCCGGTATGGAAAGAAAAGAAAAATTTTAATCTTTCCATCCCTGTTCAATTTATAGCTGAGCATTACGGAGGTGAGATAGATCTCTCACAAGCACCTGCAAGCACAGAAGTTAACCTTGCTTCGGGTCTGCAAATGGAATGGAGATTGAAAACTCCATTTTTACAAAAAATCTGCTGGAAAAATTTCTGGGCCGGATATAAAGAGTTAACAAATACAAACAAATACCTTTTTCCCAAAGGAGAAGCTTTTTATTCAAAAATCGGCCTGAAAACCAACCCCTTCCTATGGGGCATGTCATACTGGAATGGTTCAGGTTTTAAACCAGTTAACGGAAATCCACTATACAGTTCGGTTTCTTCTTTTGATCATTCGATTATTTCAAAAAACAGGGAATTAATGAGTGCTCACCTGGCCATTTACAGAGAAAAAAAAGGAATTTTCCTATCGTTAAACCTGAATGGATATTACGATCTTAATTATAATGATTTAGATTACAGTTACAGCTTGTACCTTTTGATTAATAAAGATTTTAAACTAAAAGAACTGTTGGACTAACCTGAACCTACCCACTTCAACCTCCAAAGCCTGTCTCTGTCCTCCTTTTGGGCATAATCAATTCCAATTCGCGGATATTTTTCAATTTCTCCGTTTTTATCAGGATTCTTTTCAATCCATAATGAATCAGAAACAGAAAGATCTTCTCCATAAAAAGACCCATCAATCTGAAGATGTTTTGTCAATTTTCCGGGACCATCAAAACCACTAATTCCTCTAATAAGCAAAGCCTGCGGATGTTCTTTTTTGCCGGTAACAACATTAAGCATCCAGTGCATTCCATAAACCAGGTACACATAAACCAACCCACCTTCCCTGTACATTACTTCGGTTCTTTTTGTTTTACCCCGGCTTACATGACAGCCAGTATCATCTTCGCCCCTGTATATTTCCACTTCTGTGATGGGATACCGAAAGGTCTCTCTTTCTGTAACCCTTACAAGATGATGTCCTAAAATTTCAGGCGCTATATCCAGGGCGTCTTTTTGGTAAAAATCCTTTAGAATTTTTTCGGGCATATTTCCTAATACTCTGTTTTATCTTCCATTTCTTTCCACTTATCAAATGCTTCAAGAGCTTTTTCTCTTAACTCCTGAAAGGTCTGAATCTTTCGTTCTCCCATTGGAGCCTGTAATTCTTCGTAGATAAATGAATCATCGAATCCGGCATCTTTTGCATCCTCTTTTGAAGCGGCAAAAACAAGCTTATCCAGCCTGGCCCAGTAAATGGCCCCAAGACACATCGGACAAGGCTCACAAGAAGAATAAAGTGTGCATCCTTCTAAAGAAAAAGTTCCAAGTATTTTACATGCTTCACGTATAGCACTTATTTCCGCATGAGCAGTTGGATCTTTGCTTAAAGTCACATGATTGCCTGAGCTTGCAATAACCTGGTCTTCTTTCACAACCACTGCTCCAAATGGACCACCACCTTCATCTATATTTTTAATGGATATTTCAATCGCTTTCTCTAAATACTTTCTGTCTTTTTTCTCCATAATGTCACCCTGGTGTTAATAAAAACTCCTTCTAAATTAGGAAATAATTTTCAAAACATCATTCAGTAGGGATTACAATTGCAAATAAAAAACAATTTCTAATTTATACAAACATTTTGCTATTTTTGTGACTTCTTAACCTGAATTATTTGTTAATAAAATTGTTAATTTTCTAAAAATAATATTATTTTTGCAACCTGCAAAAGCGGAAAGCTTATTGTAATTAATTAATAATTAAAAAGTTAGGACTTAACGTGGATTCAAACAGTTACAAAACGATTTCTTTACGAAAAGAAGATGCGAAAAAGGAATGGGTCCTTGTTGACGCAAAAAACGAAGTTCTGGGAAGACTGGCCTCAAAAGTTGCAAAAATGATTAGAGGCAAGAACAAACCTGAATTTACACCACATGTAGATTGTGGTGATAACGTAATTGTAATCAATTGCGATAAGGTCAGGTTAACCGGGAAGAAATGGACAGACAAAGAGTATGTTCATTTTACCGGATATCCCGGAGGCAAAAGAACAAGGACGCCGAAAGATCTTATGGAAAAAGATCCGACAAAGATCATTGAAAAAGCAGTACATGGAATGCTCCCAAAAAACAGATTGGGAAGAAAATTAGAGAAAAATCTTTTTACTTATGTAGGCGAAGAGCATCCGCATGAAGCTCAGAAACCTAAGAAAATCAATTTAAAAGATATTAAATAAGAAGCATGGAAAGAATTAACACAATTGGTAGAAGAAAAGAGGCTATTGCCCGGGTTTATTTAAGCGAAGGCAAAGGCAATATTACCGTTAACAACAGAGATTACAAAGATTATTTTCCTACTCCCAACATGCGCTACATTGTTGAGCAACCAATCAAAGCGGTTGAAGTAGAAGGGAAATATGACATTCAGGTAAACATCAGAGGTGGTGGACTGAAAGGTCAGGCAGAATCTGTAAGACATGGTATTGCCAGAGCACTGATTGAAGCCAACAGCGAATTCAAGGACAAAATTAAATCCGAAGGATTCTTAACCCGTGACGCAAGAGTGGTTGAACGTAAAAAGCCCGGACAACCGAAAGCACGTAAGAAAACTCAGTTTAGTAAACGTTAATATTGATATAATATTCCGTTTAGTATCTAAATTACCAAGACTTTCACTTGCTTGAAACTACCTGGTAATTGATTAAAATGAATGTAAACGTTAAAAAAATTATTTATGAATCCAGCAACCTTTAATGAACTATTAGACGCCGGAGTACATTTTGGACACCTGAAAAGAAAATGGAATCCTAAAATGGCTCCCTATATATTCATGGAAAGAAGCGGAATCCATGTAATTGACCTGGAAAAAACCGCTGTTAAATTAAACGAGGCTTGCAATGCCTTACACCAAATTGCCAAGTCAGGAAGAAAAATATTGTTTGTTGCCACAAAGAAACAAGCTAAAGAAATCGTAGCTGAAAAAGTAAAACCAACCTCTATGCCATACATTACCGAAAGATGGCCCGGTGGTTTGCTCACTAATTTCCCAACCATTAAAAGAACCATCAAAAAGATGGCCACTATTGACAAAAGATTTGCCGATGGTACTTATAACAAACTAGCAAAGAGGGAAAGATTACAAATTGAACGTCAAAGAGCCAAACTTGAAAAAACGTTCGGAAGTATTTCCAATATGAATCGTCCGCCGGCAGCAATTTTTGTTGTGGATGTACTTAAAGAACATATTGCTGTGAGGGAAGCACAGAAATTAAACATCCCGGTATTTGCAATGGTTGATACAAATTCAGATCCCGGATCTGTTGATTTCCCAATTCCTGCTAATGATGATGCTTCAAAATCAATCTCATACATCATAGGGAAAACTACAGAAGCTGTTAAAGAAGGACTGGAAGAAAGAAAAGCAGAGAAGGAAAAAGAAGGACAGGAAAAGAAAAAGAAACAGCCGAAAGCAGAAGGCGGAGAAGAGGCTAAAAAAACAAAGCCCAAAAAGTCTTCCGCAAGAGCAAGTAAAGAAGCTCCTGCCAAAGAAGAAAAGCAGGCCGGAGAATCAGAAGAAAAATCTGAAAATAAGGAAGAAGAAAACAAATAAGTCAAACATTTTAATTCATTTTGAAAATGACCAAGATAAGTGCATCAGAAGTAAACAAGCTTAGAAAACAAACAGGAGCCGGGATGATGGATTGCAAAAAGGCTCTGACAGAAGCTGAAGGTGATTTTGACAAAGCAATTGAAATAATCAGAGAAAAAGGTATTGCAGTTGCAAACAAGAGATCAGACAGAGAAGCAACAGAGGGTGTTGTGTTTGCGAAAACTACAGATGACAAAAAACAAGGTTTTATTCTTTCGCTGAATTGTGAAACTGATTTTGTGGCAAAGAATGATGACTTCATCAAATTAGCCAATCAAATATTAGATCTTGCTGTTGAAAAGCAACCTAAAGATCTTGACGAACTTAAAAAAATTGATCTGAACGGAAAAACAGTTGAAGAAAATGTAGTTGAGCAGACTGGTATCATTGGGGAAAAATTACAACTTTCTTATTATGATTTTCTGGAAGCTGCAAAAGTGGTTCACTACATTCACATGGATAACAAATTAGCAACAATTATAGGGCTAAACAAAGAAAACATCGACGAACAGGTAGGGAAAGATGTCGCCATGCAGGTTGCTGCTATGAATCCGGTTGCTATTGACAAAGATGGTGTTCCACAGGACATTGTAGAAAAAGAACTGGAAATAGGAAGAAACCAGGCGAAATCTGAAGGCAAACCAGATAATCTTCTGGACAAAATTGCACAGGGTAAGCTTGGTAAATATATGAAAGAAAACACATTGCTCAACCAGGAGTTTATCAAAGAAAGTAAAAAATCTGTTAAACAATATCTGCAGGAAGCAGACAAAGAATTAACAGTTACTGATTACAAAAGATATTCCCTGAAAGGGTAATAAAAAACCTTATATTTGCTAAAGAGAGAGCTTCAAAAGTTCTCTCTTTTTTTTATCTTTATTTCCCCATAAAGTTTGCTATTAGAGAGAACCTGAATGAGGCTTAACACCTGATTAAAGATTGGCCTTTTAAACAGAAGCTCAATGTGTAATGTGAAAATTATATAACCCATGAATATTGTTGAACTTGAACCTATCGGGTTTACCGAGGAAGAAAGAAAAGACGTAATTCAGTATTTTAAACAAAAAGGACATCAATACACCTATTTTGAACAAAAACCGGAAGATGATTCTGAAAAAATTTCAAGAGCTAAAAATGCTGATATTATAATTATTAGCAACCTTCCCTTAAACAGGGAGGTTTTAAAAAATATTCCCAAACTAAAAATGCTATCTGTTGCTTTTGCTGGAGTGGATCATATCGACATGGAGTATTGCAGAAATAACAACATAACCGTATCGAATGCAGCAGAGTACAGTGTGCATTCTGTAGCAGAACTCACTCTGGGCATGATCGTTTCTCTATATAGAAACATAAGATGGAATGAAGATAAACTAAGAAGCTCAGAGGACAGGCAGGGATTCCTGGGGAATGAAATATTTGGCAAAACACTGGGGATTATTGGAACAGGAAGAATCGGGAAGAAAGTAGCAGAAACAGGCAAAACCCTGGGGTGCCGTGTTCTGGCATACAGCAGAACTCCTAAGAATATTCCGGGTATCGAATATACTGAACTGGAAAACCTTCTTAGTGAAAGTGACATTATATCAATACATATCCCTCTGACAGAAAAAACAAAAAGATTAATAAGTCAGAAAGAATTAAATCTGATGAAACCTTCAGCGATTCTGATTAACACTGCCAGAGGCCCTGTTGTAGATTATGAAAGCCTTTCGAAAGCTCTGCAAGAAAAAAGAATTGCCGGAGCAGCCATAGATGTGTATGAACAAGAGCCACCAATAAAGAAGGACCACCCGCTGTTGTCAGCTCCCAATACATTGCTTTTGCCCCATATTGGATTCGCAACAAAAGAAGCGATAAAAAGGAGAGGAAAAATTGTGACAGAAAACATAGAACAGTGGATCAATGGTTCTCCAATTAATAAAGTAGAATAAAAAAATAATTCATGAATAAAACAGACACCTGGAAAAAACTAAAAACAAAAGTACAATCGTGTACTTCATGTCCCCTTCATGAAACAAGACAAAATGCAGTATTTGGAGAAGGCAATGAAAAGGCAAAAATTCTTATAATTGGAGAAGGCCCGGGAGCAAAGGAAGATGAACTGGGAAGACCTTTTGTGGGTAGGGCAGGCAAGCTCCTCGATCAATTACTGGAAGAAGAAGGATTTTCAAGGAAAAAAAACGTATTCATAGCTAATATTGTAAAGTGCAGGCCCCCAAAAAACAGGATCCCTCACAAACAGGAAATTAAAACCTGTTTTCCCTACCTGGAAAAACAAATTGAATATCTTAATCCGGATGTAATCGTTTTATTGGGATTAACAGCTTATAAAAGTTTTACCGGAGAAGTGGTAAAAATGGGAGAAACACATGGGAAATGGTTTGATTATAAAGGACGTAAAATGATGACCACTTATCATCCGGCTTCTGTATTTCGTAATCCCTCCTTTCGAAAATTTATAAAAGAAGATTTTAAGAAGATAGTTGCAATGATAGAAAAATAGCGGAATAATTATTTACTCCGCTATTTTTACCCGAAAATTTTTGCTTTATAAGTTAGTCATCAATAATTAACAAAGCATCTCCGTATGTTCCAAACCTATATTTCTCTTTAATGGCTTCTTTATAAGCATTCATTACTTCATCATAACCACCAAAAGCAGATACCATCATCAAAGGAATAGACTTTGGAAGATGAAAATTTGAGATCATCATATTAGGTATTTGAACTTCATAAGGTGGGAAGATAAACTTCTTGGTCCAGCCATCATAGGGCTTAAGTCTTTTTGTAGTTGAAACAGAAGATTCAAGGGTTCTCAACACGGTTGTTCCCACCACACAAACATTCCTTTTGTTATCTTTCGCCTCATTCACTTTCTGAGCAGCTTCTTCAGAAATATTTATTTTTTCGGAATCCATTTTGTGCTTGGTCAGATCTTCAACGTCGACATTATTAAAATTGCCTAAGCCAACATGCAATGTTATCTCTGCAAAATTAACCCCAACAATTTCGAGTTTTTTCAATAAAATCTTACTGAAGTGCATTCCTGCAGTAGGCGCAGCAACAGCCCCTTCATGTTTTGCATAAAGTGTCTGATACCTTTCTTTATCTTCCGGCTCAACTTCTCTTTTAATAAATTTTGGCAGTGGGGTTTCACCAAGATTGTAAAGTGTTTTCTTAAACTCTTCATATTCACCATCAAACAAAAACCTAAGCGTTCTGCCACGAGATGTGGTATTATCAATTACCTCAGCAACAAGGGTCTCACCTTTCTCCTCATCCCCAAAATAAAGTTTATTTCCTATACGGATCTTTCTTGCCGGATCAACCAATACATCCCATAATCTTTGGTCCTGGTTTAATTCCCGCAATAAAAAAACTTCAATCTTAGCCCCGGTCTTCTCCTTATTACCATATAAACGGGCAGGAAAAACTTTCGTGTTGTTAAATACAATTATATCTTTCTCGTTGAAATATTCCACGATGTCCTTAAAAACACGATGTTCTATTTTTCCGCTATTTTTGTGCAGGACCATCAACCTGGACTCATCTCTGTTCTTGGCTGGATAAAGAGCAATTAATTCTTCGGGCAATTTATACTTAAACTGCGATAACTTCATTAATCTGGTTTCTTTTAAGTGTTAAACATTGTGCCCCCCTTATACGGGGCATTTTTTGATTGGTTACAAATATCGTATTTTTTCTTCAAACTTTTTAACAGATTCCGCATTATTTATATCATATAGACCTATTTGTGTGCGCGTTAATCCTACAAGATGAGCTCCTGTATTTAGCTTGTTTCCTATATCATTAACCAGCGAACGCACGTATGTTCCTTTTCCGCATGAAATATACAATGTAATTAAGGGCAGATCAAAATCTTCTATTTCAATAGAATCTATACGGACAAGGTTTGGTTTCATCTCTATTTTTTCTCCGGCCCGGGCAGAATGATAAGCTCTTTTTCCGTTGACTCTTTTTGCTGAATATACAGGAGGATATTGCTTAGTTTCTCCAATAAATTCTGAAATTACAGTTTCAACCTTATCTCTTGTAATAAATTCATAAGGCCGTATTTCATCATATTGAGTTTCCAGATCATATGAAGGTGTTGTTTTCCCTAGTTCTATTACTGCACGGTATTTTTTGTCATGGGTTTGCAGATGATGAAGCTCTTTTGTTTTTTTCCCGGTGGCCAGAACCACCAGCCCATCAGCCAGCGGATCCAGAGTTCCGGCATGTCCGACCTTGATCCTTTTTTGTTCTGTACTTTTCTCCTTAAGTTTTCTTTCCAATACCCTTTTTACTTTTTTAACAACGTCAAAAGATGTCCAAAATAAGGGTTTGTCCATTAACAAAATCTGCCCTTTAATGAAATCATTAAAATCATTAAAACTTTGCTTATCCATTATTTAAAATACGTTAATGTCCAAGAAATATTGCCAGCAAACCGATGATTAGGCAATAAAACACAAAATAAATTAAATTTCCGCGATTAACTATTTTTATCATCCATTTACAGGCAAGCAACCCTGAAAGAAAAGCCGCCAGAAAACCTATAGCCAAAGGTAAAATCCCAATTTCGACCCCAGCGGAAAGATCCTTGTCTGCCAGATCTTTGAAATTGGCTCCTATTATTGGTATAATAACCATTAAAAAAGAAAAACGCGTAGCTTCTTCTCTCCTCACACCAAGCAGCAAAGCTGTTGATATAGTTGCTCCCGATCTTGATATTCCCGGAAGAACAGCAAAAGCCTGGGATATACCAATAATAACTGAGTGGAAAAAATTTACTTTTCGCTCTTTGGCTTTAAAAAAGTAAGTAAAAGCAAGCAATAATGCAGTAACAAGCAACATAGAGCCAACTAAAACAAGATTACCCGTAAACAAAGACTCTACATCTTCTTTAAAAAACAATCCTACAACAAGCACAGGCAACATAGATAACAGCAACTTTGCTGTATATTGATTCGACGAATTCCAGCGGAATGAGAAAACCTCTTTAATCAACTTATAAATATCTTTCCAGAAGACAAATAAAATACTTAAAACAGTTGCTCCGTGAACAACAACTGTAAAAGTCATACTTTTTTCAACACCAGAATCTAATAAAACTTTACCTATTTCAAGGTGCCCGCTGCTGCTGATAGGCAAAAATTCAGTTAATCCCTGGATTATTCCAAGGATTAATGCTTCAAACCATGACATAAATGAAAGGGGTTAAACAATTATTGACTTTCGTTCTCTTCTTTTGGCTTTTTCATTATGGCATAAATTTCAAAGGCAAAACCTATTAAAACTACAATCGGAGCCAGGGTAATACGCCTGAAACTAAAAATTGCATCATTAAATACCTCCGGACTTTCTGCCTTTCCTCCTATCATCAAAATAAAACCTATTACAATGATGACAAAACCAATAGCCAATAATTTGAAATTTTCTTTTCCAATAGCGAACTTATCTTTAACATCACTCTTCTTAGCCATAACTATTAATTTTAGTAATATAATTTGTCGACTTTGATCTTTAAAAATTTATTGACAGCAAAAAATGTTGATATCCAGTTAATTATAATCCCTATAAGCAGCACCATTCCAAACAATATCCCTAGAATTTCGTATTCCTTCAATGAAATGATCCTGTCAAATTCATTCTGGATCAGGTAAACCATCCCTATCAGCAGTCCAATGGATATCAAAGAAGCATAAATACCATGAAGAATGCCTTTATAAATAAAAGGTCTTCTTATAAAACCCTTAGTAGCCCCTACAAGCTGCATTGTATTTATAATAAATCTTTTCGAATAGACTGATAGTCGAATGGTGTTGTTAATTAAGGCAACGGCAATAAGAAAAAGCAAAGCGCTAAATGCCAATAAAATTAGCCCGATCTTCTCAATATTCTGGTTCACCAATTCCACCAAATCTTTTTGGTAAAACACCTCTTTAATCTGATCGTAACGTTGGAGATCCTTTTTAATCTGGTTTATACTTTTTGGATTGGCATATTGTGCATGCAGATGAACATCAATGGAAGCAAGCAAAGGATTGTACCCAAGAAACTCTATAAAATTTTCTCCTAATTCTTTTCTCAGTTCTTCTGCTGCCTCTTTTTTGGTTATATATTCTGTAGATTTTACGTAATGGGTTGCATCAAGATTTTTTTGAAGCCTGATAATATCAACTTCTTTCACTCCTTCTTTCAGAATAATCGAAAATCCTATGTTCTCTTTCACATATTCAGAAAGCCGTTTGGCATTTAAGACCAAAATACCAAGGACACCCAACATAAAGAGCACCAGTGAGATACTTATTACAGAGGTCAGGTAAGAACTCCTTAAGCGTCTTTTGGTTCTTTTGGTTTCTTTTGTTGCCATTTTCATTTAATTTCACTGCTAAGATAAAAATTAATTATCCTAAAATAATCAATCAACTAAATTTTTATAAAGAAGAATACAAAATTGCATCATCTTTATTTTATATTTATCATGACATTTAATAATTATTCTGTTTTAGTCATTTAAAATACAAAAATTGGAAGGAACAGTAAAAAAATCGACAGGAAGCTGGTATTATGTTAAAGGGCCGGAGGAAAATCTCTGGGCCTGCAAAATTAAGGGAAAATTTCGAATAAAAGGGATCAGGACAACCAATCCTGTGGCAGTAGGAGACCATGTTGTTTTTTCCCCGGTTCAGGAACAAAATCGTGAAGGCTTAATTACAGAGCTAAAACCCAGAAAAAATTATATCATAAGGCGAGCCACAAAATTATCCAGGGAAAGCCATATTATAGCAGCAAACATTGACCAGGCAATAATTATGGTTACAATCGCTCATCCAAAGACTTATTCCTTATTCATTGATCGATTTCTTATCACAGCAGAAGCTTATGAAATACCTGCCAAAATCATCATAAACAAAACTGATCTTTACAACGAAAAAGAAAAAATACAACTTGCTGAGCTTAAGGATATTTATGAAACCATTGGCTATGAATGCATTGAGACTTCAGTTAAAGAAAAACACAAACTTGAGGCAGTTGAAAACCTATTAAAAAACAAAATATCGGTTATATCAGGTAATTCAGGTGTAGGCAAGTCTACTCTTATAAATTATCTTTGTCCGGAAGCCAACCTGAAAGTTATGGATATCTCCGATCATCACAAAAGCGGACAACACACCACTACTTTTGCAGAAATGATTGATCTTTCCTTCGGAGGCGCCATAATTGATACACCGGGTATCAAAGGTTTTGGTTTAATAGACATGGACAAAGAGGAAATATATCACTTCTTCCCGGAAATATTTGAAGCTGCTCAAAATTGTAAATTCCATAATTGTACTCATGTGCATGAACCAGGCTGTGAAGTTAAAAAGGCTGTAGAAGATAAAAGAATAAGCAAACAACGCTATGAAAATTACCTGAAAATATTTCACGACAGTGAAGAGAAATATCGTTAATAAACAATTATTTATATTCTGTCCTCCTAATTATTAATTTTATCAAAGATCATATTTTCAGGACAATTTTTTTTTGTTTTTTCCGTATTTTGCACTGAATTACTGTGCATTAATATGGAGGCTGATGTCAAAAATAAGCAAAAGAATATTATGATATTGCTGGCTGAAGATGAAGAATTATACCAGGAAATCATTAGTCAATATATTGACTCTATTGGCTTCAAAATGACTGTTGTCAACAATGGCAAGCAGTGCATTAATGAGTTAATGAATAAGCCTTACGACCTGATTTTAATGGATATTGAAATGCCGGAAAAAAATGGATTGGAAACTACCAGAGAAATAAGAAAAAAAGGAATCAGCATACCCATTATCGCAGTTACCTCAAATACCTGGAAGGAAGATGAAATAAAATCGCTCAAATCAGGGATGAACGATTTTCTTGCCAAGCCATTCAATGCAAAAACACTTGCCAAAAAAATTGAATATTGGGGAAATGCTTTATAAAAAAAGCTGCTCCAGAATTGAAGCAGCTTCTTTCAGAATATTCAAACAATTTTATATGTCGAATTTAATGCCTTGTGCAAGAGGCAATTTAGTTCCATAATTGATGGTTGTGGTCTGACGTCTCATGTATGCTTTCCATGCATCTGAACCGGATTCTCTTCCTCCACCGGTATCTTTCTCACCACCAAAAGCACCTCCAATTTCTGCTCCGGAAGTTCCTACATTCACATTTGCAATACCACAATCTGAACCTGCATGTGAGAGGAATCTTTCAGCTTCCCTCACATTCAGAGTGAAAATACAGGAAGACAATCCTTGCGGTACTTTATTATGCAATTCAAGAGCCTCATCAAAATCTTTATATTTAATAAGGTATAAAATAGGAGCGAACGTTTCGTCCTGAACAATGTTGTAATGATTTTCTGCCTCGGCAATTGTCGGCATTACATAGGTGCCTGCCTCATAACCTTTTCCTGATAAAACTTCTCCGCCAAAGAGGACTTTTCCACCCTCTTCTTTTAGTTGTTTTATAGCGTTCTGATACAACTCAACAGCTCCCTTATCAATCAATGGTCCCATAAGATTCTCCGGATCCAGCGGCGTACCAATTCTTTGGGCTACCTGTTCATAAGCGCTAACCAACCGCTTTTTCACATCTTCGTAAATGCTTTCATGTACAATAATTCTTCTGGTGGTTGTACACCGCTGACCTGCTGTACCTACAGCACCAAAAACAATAGTGGGTATAGCCATATCAAGATCTCCGTGCTGAGAAAGTATCATTGCATTGTTTCCACCTAATTCAAGAATAGTTTTTCCAAGTCGTTTCCCAACACGTTCAGCAACTCTTTTTCCAACAGCGGTAGAACCGGTAACAGAGATAAGTGGGATTCTTTTATCGTCTACCAAAGGATCACCAATTTGAGAAGATTTACCCACAGTAAGATTAAATATACCCTCGGGAAGTTCATTGGCCTTTGCTACCTCAGCCATAATTTTTTGAACTGCAACTGCTGTCAAAGGAGTTTTGGAACTTGGTTTCCACACAACAACATCTCCGGCAATAGCTGCAATCATTGTATTCCACGCGTATACCGCCACCGGGAAATTAAACGCAGTAATAACACCTACAATTCCCAGGGGATGATAATGGTCATAAAGTCTGTGGTTAGGTCTTTCCGACTGCATAGTATATCCATAAAGCTGCCTGGACTGGCCTACTGCGAGGTCGGCGATATCGATCATTTCCTGTACCTCTCCAAGACCTTCCTGGTAGCTCTTTCCCATTTCGGTACTAACAAGCATCCCCAGGTCTTCTTTCTTTTCACGAAGCTTTAAGCCGATCTGACGAACAATTTCTCCCCTGTCAGGAGCTGGCTTCTCACGCCAAACCTTAAATGCTTCTTTTGCTTTTCCAATAATTTTTTCATAATCTTCTTTGGTAGCATTCTGGACTTTTGCAAGTTCACTTCCATCAATAGGAGTATAAGAAGTTGTTATGTCGCCGGAAGCTTTTAGCCAATCCGTCCCTGTTGATGCACCTGAATTTACCTTCTCGATTCCAAGGCGCTTTAAAATTCCTTGAATATCACTCTTTTTATTAGCCATAAAATATTATTTTTAGTTTAAAGATTTTTTTGCTAGCCGTGCAATTTATAAAATTTACAAGAGAAAAAAAATTGCATTCAAATTTAATAAAATAGTACAAGGAAACCGATAAAAATTTGGCACATCCAAAACAATTGTATATTTTTGCATTTGCTTTAAATTGCTGAAATAATAAAGCCTGAATGGCGGAATTGGTAGACGCGCTGGTCTCAAAAACCAGTGGATTTATCCGTGCCGGTTCGACTCCGGCTTCAGGCACAATTTTTAAGCTGTTAAATGACTAATAATATAACCCTCATTTTCCAGCTATACTTATAACAGCCCTCTTACATTTTTTATACCAAATTTCAAAAGATGGTTACATATCCCAAAACGCATCCTTATAAAGAAAAACAAGAGATATTCGACAAAAGATATATCGAAATGGCCCAAATATGGGCAAAAAACAGTTACTGCAAAAGAAGACAAGTTGGAGCCCTGATCGTTAAAGGTAAAATGATCATATCAGATGGATACAACGGGACTCCTTCAGGCTTTGAGAATGTCTGTGAAGATGAAAATTACGAAACCAAACCCTATGTTCTTCACGCTGAAGCCAACGCCATTACAAAAGTTGCAAAATCAAACAATAGCAGTGAAAATGCCACGTTATATGTTACAACTTCCCCTTGCCTCGAATGTGCCAAACTAATTATTCAGTCAGGCATAAGCCGGGTTGTTTACACAGAAAGGAAGACTACTAAAGACGGAATTCCATTACTTGAAAGAGCCAACATTGAGGTGGTTCAAATTAAAAACGAAAAAATTAAGAAATGAGCTTTAACAAAAAAGAAATACAAATCTACCTGCCTATTATACTGGGATTAACTTTAATAGGAGGTATTATCCTTGGGAACATCCTGAGTAAAGAGTCTATTGGTCCTCAAAAACTGATTCCACAGAAAGAGAATAAGATTAACCAGGTTAGTCAGTACATACAAAATAATTATGTTGACACGATAAAGGAACAAATACTTGTTGAGGCAGCAATTCCTGCTATGCTGAAAGAATTAGACCCTCACTCGGTTTATATTCCATCAAAGAAACTTAAAGAAATCAACGAGCCATTAAAAGGCAACTTTGAAGGGATAGGCATTCAATTTAATATGCAAAAAGATACAATTATTGTAGTCAGCACCATTACCGGAGGTCCTTCGGAAAAAGCAGGATTAATGGCAGGAGACAGGATTATAAAAGTTAATGATACTGTTGTGGCAGGTGTTGATATGCCCAGTTCTAAAATAGTTGAAATGCTGAAGGGCGACAGGGGTACAAAAGTAGATGTAAGTATAAAAAGAAAAAACTACCCGAAATTATTGGATTTCACCATAACAAGGGATAAAATACCAATCTATAGTGTTGATGTAGCTTATATGGTAGACAATCTTACAGGTTACATCAAAATTGACCGCTTTGCAAGAACCACTTACAGAGAGTTTATAGAAGGAATTAAAAAACTGAAAGAAAAATCAATGCAAAACCTTGTACTTGACCTCAGGGGAAATAGCGGAGGTTACATGAATGCTGCCACAAGCATCACTGATCAGTTTTTGAAAGAAGACAACCTGATTGTTTACACAAAAGGTAAAGCAAGTCCTAAACGGGAAATTTATGCTACTTCAAAAGGAATGTGCCAGGATATTTCTGTTGTTGTTCTTATTGATGAGTGGTCGGCCTCTGCCAGTGAAATTCTTGCAGGCGCAATTCAGGACAATGACAGGGGAATTATTGTAGGAAGAAGATCATTTGGTAAGGGGCTGGTGCAGGAGCAAATCAGACTTTCTGATGGTTCTGCCATTCGTCTGACCGTAGCAAGATACCATACACCCACGGGCAGAAGCATACAAAAACCTTACAACAAAGGAAGAGAACAGTATTACAGCGACATTAGCAAAAGATTTGAACACGGAGAGTTTTTCGATGCAGACAGCATTGATTTTGCCGATTCATTAAAATATACTACTCCTAAAGGAGATACTGTTTATGGCGGTGGTGGAATAATGCCCGATTATTTTGTGCCTATCGATACAACCTATCATTCAAAATTTCTTTCAAAAATTACAAACAAAAATCTTATCTACAGGTTTTCCTTTGATTATTCGGATAACCAAAGAACCACACTCAAAAAGTTCAGTAACGTTACTGAACTAAACAATTATCTGAAAAAGAAAAATCTATATTCTGAATTTCTGAGCTTTGTAAAACAAGAAGGAATATCTACTTCGGTTAATGGAGTTGAGAAGTCAAAAAAATTAATCGATACCAGAATCCGTGCATATATTGCAAGAAATATCATGGATAACGAAGGGTTCTATCCTGTATTGAATGAGCTGGATAAAAGCCTGAAGAAAGCTATTGAACTCATTAAAAAAGAAAAATTAAACTAAACCAACAACGTAAGCTTGATTTAACCAATAACATTTGGATTTTAACATAGAAACTCACGTTATTAAAACAACCCCGAAACAGAATCGGGGTTGTTTATTATGATGGTATAAAGTCTTTCAAGGCATGTAAAGATTTTTCCTTTTCTTCTATGAATCCCAGGTGTCCGGAATTTTCAAGAGTCAGTAAAATTCCCTGTTCAGGTAATTTAATTTCAGGAATTACAGAATGGTAATCGATATAGTTATCTTTTTTCCCGGCAATTATTAAAAAAGGTTTGTCTGTATTCTTTACAAGTTCCGAACGGTCTGGCCGGCTTTTCATCCCTCTTAAATTTGCAATAATACCCTCCCCCTCTGTTTGCATGGCTATTTTTTTTGCCTTTGATACTTCTTCCGGGAATCTTTCCAGGTTATCAGTAGCAAATGCCTTGGGTATATTGGTTTGAAAAATCAAATCTTTCTTTCCCTTTTTTACCAGTTCTATTTCTCTGTCCCTGTTTTCCTTCACCTCTTTTTTATCAGCAAATGGATGAGAATGAAAAAGAACCAGTCTGTCCACATGGTTTGGATATTTCTCCAGAAAAGCCAGGGTAACATATCCACCTAAAGAATGTCCAACAATAGTTGCTGAATCTATTTCTTCAGCCTCCAAAACGGATTTTACTCCCTGTGCCAACAACTCCATGTTGTGTGTCTCTCCGGCAACATCAGATTCTCCATGTCCCGGAAGATCAACTCTGACAACCTTGTAGTCCTCTGCCAGAACAGAAGCAAAATCATCCCATATTTCCAGGTTTTCAAGATATCCATGTATTAATACCAAAGGTTTTCCTGTTCCTTCGATTTTGTACCGTATTTTCCCTCTTCCTGAATCAAGATATTTCATATAACAGTTATTTTACAAATAATAATTTTTCAATATGTGTTTTAGTTCCGTCTTCATTTGTCAGAAAAATAAGATAAACGCCTGTATGAACCTTCTTACCTGCCAGGTTTTTACCATCCCATATGGCTTGTCCTCCTTGTGCAACCGTTTCATGTACAAGATTCCCGTTAATATCTGTTATTTTTACGTTTACCCCATAAACAAGTCCTGTGATGGTAATCAGCCCTTCATAATCAGGCCTGACAGGATTTGGAAAAACATAAGCATTTTTAAAATTATCATAACTTTTAGCTGCTTCACCCCTGTAAGAAACAATACCCCCGGAGCATCCAACAAAAACTTCCCCTGATAACTTATCAATTGCAATTGCTCCGATAGAATCACTTATTAATGGTGTATTTTCTGTTGAAAAATTATGAAGAACCTCTTCTCCGTCCTCAGAGAATACAAAAACCCCGGCCCTTTCTGTACCGAACCATTTCCTGTTTCCCGGATCTGTTGCCATGCAAGTAACGTCTTTTTCACTCATTAAATATTGAGATATCCCATCCACAGTAATCATTATTCTTGAAGGTCTGTACGAATTAACTGAAAAAATTTCTGAAGGTTCATAATCAGCAAGAATTCCCTCGTCGCTGATAAACCATATTGTCCCATCTTTATCTTTATTAATTCCATATATTTTTCCCAAAAAAGCTTTGCCGTTTTCATCCTTAGGTTCTTTAACAACCAGCTGATCATCATCGGTATTTCCGGGGGTTTGGTTATAATCTAATGCAAATACAAACCTGGAATTATTAAAATAACCCCAGACTGTCCCGTTATTGTCTACTGTCAAATTTCCAATTCGCCGGTTCCGCAGATCTGAATGATCCAAAACATACCAATTCCCATCTGCATCCATACACTTTAGTGGATCTGTTGTTTCATCGTTTATCACCCATAAATTTTTAGATCCATCCAATTCCAGATCTTTAATTTTTACTCCCCCGGAAGAGGCCACTTCAAGGGCGCTATTCGATTCAGTATAATGGTCAATTATCTCGCTTCCGGAAAACTTTAAAATTCCATCGCCCCAGGTTCCCGTGAAATACTGTCCATCCACATCCGAAGGAATAATTTCTGTTGCATCTTCCAGCCCATCAAAATCAAGGTTAGTCCAGGCTTCGTCCTGGAATTGAAAAACCTGGAACGGCCGTTGCAATTCATTAAAATATTGATTATATCCTCCTGCCGTCACTGAAACAATCCCCTCTTCTCCAACCATGGAAAAGGCATAAGACGAAGAAGGGCCTGGCCAGATAATACTTTCATTGTTGGTCCCGGAAATAAAATGTATCAACCCTGATTTTCGATCTCCAATCCAGTATCCGTCATCTGAAGGTAATACAGAGAGTGGACTTGCTGACTCCCCTGCATATTGTTGTATTTGATCTGTAAGAGAAAATAATGAATTATAGATCAGAACCTGCTCGTTTGATGCAACTAAAAGTTTGTCCTGGTTTTCTCTGATATCCATAATATTCGTTTCCGAATCAAGCAACAAAGTATACGAACCCAAATTATCAGAATAATAAACCCTATCAGGAGATCCTGAATATGATTGTGAAAGAACTATATTGTTCTGAAATGTTTCAACATTTGATACAGGCTGCATATAATTTGGAAGAGACACAACCTGTTCCCATGCAGCCGGATTGCCAAGATCTGGATCGTTCTCACTGGCATAAAACAGGCCCTGATCAGTAGCCGCATAAAAATAACCTTCTGTTTTTGCAATATCTTTTACACCTATAGTGGAAATATCATCAACAAGATAAGTTTCATCAATATTCTTAGTTTGCATATTCAGAATCACAATTCCAAAAGAGGTACATAAATATGCCTGATCATCGTAGAATTTAATATTATGAATTTTCTTCCCTGCGTAAATTGATTCATCTTTTATAACCGGGATGTTTGTGATATCTTTCCCGTCAACTATATCCAGGTTTCCGTTTGTGTATCCGACAAATAGAATGTTCCGGTTCTGATTATACCCTAAAGCTGAGATGTTGACATCGTTCAGATCATTAATAATGTCAAGAGTTTCTGTGTTGCTATAATTTTTGTTATAAATCAGAATCCCATTTCTGGAAGCAGCAAAAACCTTTTTCCCACTTTCTGTCAAATCATGGATTTTGTTGTATGAAAAGTGAGAACGCCATTCGCTCACCTTAACCTGGGAATAAGCAGGGGCCTGAAACATCAATAGGACCAGCATTAAAAAGGTTCTGATCTGCATTGGTTTGTTTAAAATTAAAATCATGTTATAAAATTTTTTCACAAGAACATAAAAACATATTTAGCTGGTCTTGTGTAACTTATCATGTTGATTTATTCATTCTTTTCTGAGAAACATTTGAATTAAAATCAGATGAACGTTTCCTTCAGAAAATGTAAAAGTTTATAAATTGCACGACTTCTGTGACTTATTTGATTTTTCTCATCAATCGGCATTTCAGCAAAAGTCTGATGGTATCCGTCAGGAACAAATACAGGATCATAACCAAAACCTTCAGTACCTCTTCTGTTTTCAATTATTTTTCCATTCACTATTCCTTCAAAACGAAATTCTTCGCCATCTATTATCAAAGAAATCACAGTTCTGAATCGGGCATTCCGGTTATTTTTGTTTTTTAAGGCTTTGAGAACTTTGTCCATATTGGCCTGTGAATCTTTGCTTTCTCCGGCATAACGGGCGGAAAAAACTCCGGGTTCTCCATTAAGAGCTTCAACTTCAAGGCCTGTGTCATCTGCAAAACAATTTTTCCCGTATTTTTCATAAACGTATAATGATTTCTGATAAGCATTCCCTTCAAGAGTATTTTGGTTTTCAGGCAATTCTTCAGAACAATTAATATCTTTCAGGCTTAAAATATTCAGTTCAGGCCCTATAAGAGACTGTATTTCTCTTATTTTATTTTTATTATTCGTAGCAAATACCAAATCCATGAATTTTTTGATATCAAAACTAAGAAATAAAATGAGATTTAAATATTATTGGGTATTACTTATAACCATAACAGGAATGGATTTATGGTTTGCAATGATGTGCTGCTCCGGGGAACCCAGTAAATAATCGGCAAATGACTTTCTTGGAGCAACAATTAATATCAGATCTCCATTTTTCTTTTTTGCATATTCGACCGTTTCATCCACAAAATTCATTTTCCCTTCTGTCATATCCATTTCAAAGCTAATATTAGCATTATCAAAATAATTACGGCAGTAAAAAGTATTGGCCTTAATTTTACGGATAATCTCTGTGTCTGTAAAATTGGGTTTTAAGAGATAAAATTTGGGGGCATACAACTGATGAAGATATTCAACCCATCTTAACTTATCTTTGGCACTTGTCCTGAAATCAACAGGTAATATTACATTTTTTACGGCTTTATTTTTCGGTGGTTTTTGAACAACAATGAAAGGAGTTGAAGTATTTAACACAACCTTAAGCGCCCAGCTTCCTGTTATTTTTTGCATCCCTTTCATGCCATGTGTCCCCATAACAATAAGCTCTGCATCAAGCTCATTTGCTGTTTGTCCTATTTTGGTAAAAATATTTCCTGTTTTAATTAAAGATTTTATCGTTCGCTTATACTTAACGCTTTTACGATAAGCAATTTCAACCAATCTATCACCATATTCAGAAACATCTTTGCTCTTTCTGGCTATATGTAATAAAACAATTTCCTTATTTACTTTATTGGTTACTCGTATAGCAGTCTTAAGAGCATTGTCTGCAACCTCCGAAAAATCCCAGGGAACTATAATTGGGCCGGAACCAATTTTCATTTTAGAAATTTATTTGATATATTGATGCCAATTATTAACAGGGATAAAGATTAAAACAATTTCTGAGAAAATCAAACAATTATGCAACCTTTTCGCAAGGCGTTTTTTATATTACTCTCTTTTTTATTTCTCCTGAATCATTATAATATAATAGGCTCAGAGAAAGCAAATAACGAAGGTTGTCCATTTATACGTAAAATATACCTGAATAACTATGGCATTGAGAATAACAACTTTTCAATTGCCCAGGACAGTTTGGGGAATATTTTTATTGGTAACAGTAACGGGATCATTAAATACAACGGGGCATTCTGGGATTTAATAAAAATTGACGGCCAGCCACAGCTAAAGAAAGCTCCTGGTGGACGAATTTATACCAACACCTATCATCAAATAGGTTATTTGTCTGCTGGTGATTATTCTATTCAGTTCAAACTCGTTGATCACCAACCAGTTCAACAACAAATCAAAAATTTTTCATTTATTGATTCAAACCGAATTTTATTTAATACACAAAACAGCCTGTTTCTGTTAAGCAATAATAAAGTTAAAAAAATTTCTGAAAGCAGGAATCAACTAAAAATACTACAGGCCGGCCACGATAATATATATATTTCAATTGATAATACTGGCCTTTTTAAATTCACCGAAAAGGAAGAATTAAAAAAAGTTCTTAGCTATAAGGAACTTAAATCCAACATAAACTGTGTACTTCAAAAAGGAGATTCTTTGCTTATTTCTCTCTCCAATTATAATGGACTAACATTTTATACAAAAGGCACATTGAAAAAATTACCGAAGTATACAAGAGAAATATTCAGAAATATTGCTGTAAGCGATATGATCTTGCTGGAGAAAAACAGGTTTGCTATAGGTACTGAAACATATGGCATTATTATCCTGAATAAAAATGGAGAAATAATAAAGTTAATTGACAAAAGGTGCGGTCTGTTCGATTCGAAAATAAACAAACTTTTTATTGACAGGAATAGTAATTT
>Ga0102934_1000436_pt1 | contig 27952 bp, 26 predicted proteins | sample SalPonR2_A_D1_MG_FD_78175 | JGI IMG/M metagenome (GOLD analysis project Ga0102934, IMG submission 78175) | Salt pond soil microbial communities from South San Francisco under conditions of wetland restoration - Salt Pond MetaG R2_A_D1_MG | ecosystem: Environmental > Aquatic > Marine > Intertidal... | reverse complement strand
GGAGTAGAAGTTGCTGAACAATTAGCAAAACACAAAGATAAAGAAGTCAGCATTGTTGAGATGGCGAAACATTGTCTGTATCAAGCTTTTTCACCAGATTTTGCTGCCAAATCCGATAAACTTCTCACTGAAGTCGGCGTCAACGTAATTACTGAAAAGAGCGTCAAAAAAATTCTGGGAAAGGATGGAAAAGTTACCGGAGTAGAAATGGCGGATGGTTACCAAATAGATGCCGATCTTGTCATTTCTGCTATCGGTTTTAAGCCCAATACAGACCTGGCTCAAGTAAGTGGCCTGGAACTAGATCAAAATGGTGCTATTCAGGTGGACAACTACTTACGTACCAGTGTAAAGGAAGTTTATGCAGTCGGCGATTGTTCGGCAACTCACGGATTCATAACCGGCCGTACAGATAATATTATGCTAGCTTCCACAGCAACTGCCAAAGCCCGTGTTCTGGGTTACAATCTGTCTAACATCAAACTGCTGCGGAATTTTTATGGCACACTTTCAGTATTTTCCACCGAGATTCACGGTCACGCTTTTGCTTCGGCAGGAGCAATTGAACAGACTGCTCGGGAAGCCAATGTCTCATTTGTAACCGGTAAATTTAAAACCATGGATCGCCACCCTGGCACAATTAAAGGTGCGAAGGAGATTGAAGTCAAATTGATCGTATCTCCTGGCAATGGTGAAATCATTGGTGGTGAACTTTGTGGCGGAAAATCTGTTGGTGAAATGATCAATATCATTGCTCTGGCTATTCAAAAAGCTGTAACGGTCTATGAACTAGTCTCATTTCAAATTGGTACTCATCCTCTGTTGACTACTGCACCAACAAAATATCCCTTGATTAAAGCTGCTGAAGATGCCATTAATAAAATCGAATCAGAGTAATTAATTTAGTCCCTCCTCTGCTAACCTCTCGTCCTCTTTAATAGAGGGCGGGGGGTATAGCATTGACAAAAAATCAACTGATCTGTAAAAAAAGGTCAGGAGGCTATAAATATTTGATTTAATACTTTAACAATACAACAAATTCCAACCCAAAAAATTTAAGTTGGGAAACAAGCTCTAAGATAGTTAACTTTTCCGATTATTTAATTTAAGAAGGAATCAAAAATGCAACAAATGAATCAACAGAAACAAATGGAAGAACAAAACAACCGCATAGAAAAAAATCTGAAACAGATTAAGAATAGAATTGTAGTTTTCAGTGGAAAAGGTGGTGTTGGAAAAAGCACTGTGGCTGTCAATCTGTCCTATGCTTTACTGGATAATAAGAATAAAGTCGGTCTACTTGATGCCGATATAACGGGCCCTAATGTACCTCAAATGGTGGGTATCAAAGGCAAACCGGAAGCCATGGACAAGCATCAAATTCTACCCCATGTTAAAGAAGGTCTGCGGGTAATTTCCATCGCGCCCATGGTTCCCAAAGATCAACCAGTTATCTGGCGTGGTCCTCTCCGTTCGGGAACAATTAATCAATTCATCGGCGATGTTGTTTGGGAAGAGCTGGATTATCTCATTTCTGACCTGCCTCCTGGTACTGGAGATGAAGTTTTGACTGCTTCTCAGAAGCTCAAACCTAAAATGGCAATTGTAGTCACAACTCCTCAGGAAGTTTCTTTACTGGATTGTCGCCGGGCTGTAAATATGGCCAAAAAACTGGAAATTCCCAATATCGCTGTTGTTGAAAATATGGCTGGTCTGATCTGCCCCCATTGTGGCAAAGAAATTGATTTCTTTGGCACTGGCGGTGGCAAAAAAATGGCTGAACAAATGGACGTAGCTTATCTTGGCAATATTCCTATGGAAAAGGAAAATCGCGAACTCAGTGATGCCGGAAAACCGGTTTTTCTGGAACGTCCCGATTCCATGACATCCAATTCATTTAAAACTATTGCTGAGAATGTGGAAAAAATCCTGGAATAGATCCATTTAATTCAGTTACAATATACAATTTGAGAATACTTATTCAGCATTGCGTTTAAATTATACTAACTTCTGTCTTCTTCTATTATATTATATCCTATTAATTTGGCGATTTGTTGCAGTGGCTTTTTGTAGTCCCCAAATAAAATATTGCGGTGGACTCCAAAAGTTGTAGTGTTATAGTTTTGTTCAAAGCCACTGGCATTCATTCTCACAGATAATTTGGTTCGACATAATCTATCGTCAAAATCGCGGTAAAATTGGGAACCAAATACTGTTTTACCTCTGCTAACCGCAATTTTCTGGTCGTACAGGCTCATTTTAAATATTGTGACAGTCTCATTTATTGGGAGATCAACTTTAACAGCAGCGCTTCTATTCTTTCCTATCTCTGGATAATAATCAGGCAACATTCTATTCTTTTTTTGGAGGGCATGGCTTCTAATACTATAGGAAACTGTCTTATCCCCATGAGGATTAATTGGACTTTGGCAGTGGGCAAAGGTTACGATGTTATTGATAGAATCTATACCAACAACATCGCCAATAAAACTAGGCTTGCCAGCGAATTTTAGTCCCAGCAATTCACCAATAGCATTATTAACAAGACCTTCACATACTCCTACTTTTAACTACCGATTTAATTCTGTATTTGCTAAACAGGGAGTGACATCTATCAAACCTTCTGCCCAGGGTACCAAACTGCGTATGATCGCTCCCTGAGCATTATTTGTATCCATCAATCCTTTAATTGCTAAATACATTCTGGCCGCTTTTTCAATCTCGCTCCTGTCTGTTTCCTGATTTACTTTCCGACTATTGTTAATCCATCGATTGGCAATTTTTATGATTTTGTTTTCATTGATTCTTTTTAAATCTTTCACCAGGTTGCTCATTTTAATATGTTCAATATTTATTCCCAATTTTTCTAAATTGTTTTTATAAACCTGATTATAATTATAAGGCAAAGAAAAATGATAATCCATGCCAAACACATCGTAATTCCCAAATATTTCTTTCTCTTGAATGCAAATTAATTTTGTCTGCTTAATCTGCTTTAAAGCTTTTATTAAATTAATTTTATCAAATAAATCCTGGAAACTCGCTTCTATATTTGATTCCTGATTATCTATCTCATTCAAGGTTGAAGTCAAAACCTTTTCATCTTGATAAAAATTAGCAACCCCTTTTTGCCAGTCACCAACCCCCATTACTGCTCTCACAAAAATGACTGGCAATTCAAAATCTGTCAATTCTTTGTCTAAAAAGCCACCAAATACGATAATTCCATCCAGATTATTATCCGCTTTCTCAATTTCTTGATAAGCTTTAGACCGGCTTTTTGTATCAATAATTCCATCCAGTTTTTGGAAACCACTTAATTTTATATTATCAAATCTATTCTGAATTTTGTTAATGATTTTATCCTTCTTAGCCCAAAAATAGGGCATAAAAAGGGAATAAATATTAAATGGTTGCGAATTCATATCACCTCTTATACTTTTAATATATTTATTTTTTTATTTTATCGGCATTCCCACTTGAAATTATCTTAAAATTTAAAGCATTAATCTTGTTTTTAGAGGTTTAAAAATATTTTTCCATCCGATCAAATGCTTTGTTTATCATTTCTTCAGATACACAAAATGAAAGCCGTAAATGCCTCTCTCCAGTTGGACCAAAAGCAATTCCAGGAGTTGTTGATACTTTTGCTTTCTGTAAAAGATCTTTGCAAAATTTCGTAGAATCCCGACCTTCTTCTATTTTTATTTTTGGGAACATTAAATAAGAACCACCCGGTTTTTGGTATTCAAAGATATGACTAAGATTATCCAATCTCTCGCACATTAGATCCCTTCTTGCAAGATAGTGTTCTCTAAACTCTGTAATACAATTCTGTGATCCTTTTAACGCTCCTAATGCGGCATATTGGGAAACGACTGGTGCACAAATTGTAAAGGGTATGTGAGCTTTTGTAATGTGTGGTATTAAAGATCCATCAGCATGTAAATATCCAATTCTCCAGCCAGTCATGGCATAACTTTTTGTAAAAGTGAAACAACTGACTACATTCTTTTTCAATTCAGGTATAGAAGCAATACTAAAATGTTGATTATCATCAAATGTGAAGTATTCATAGGCTTCATCTGTAATTATCATCAAATCATTTTTCAGCGCTATATCGGCTAACTCCCTTAAAGTTTCCTCAGAAAAAACAGTCCCTGTGGGATTACTTGGAGAGCAATATAAAATGGCTTTTGTTTTCGGAGTTATTACTTCTTTCATAGCATCGATATCCAGGTCAAAGCCTTCTTCTTCTATAGTTGGAACAAGCACCGGTTTTCCGGAAGCAAGCACAACCTGACGAATGTGAGTGGAATAAGTTGGAGAAGGCAAAATCACTTCATCACCGGGATCGATCAGGGCCATTATAGATGCAGATAAACCCTCTATAGCACCTACAGTAACAATAATTTGGGAAGGATTTGCATCAATATTATTATCTCTTTGCAATTTTTTTGCAATTTCCTGCCTTAATTCCAATAATCCTGAACTTTGAGAATAGCCTCCCACTTTTCCACTTCTTATTGCTTCCATGGCAGCCTTGTTAATGTGCCCCGGTGTGCCAGAGGTCGGTTTTGCCCAGGACAAAAAGGCAACATCATTAATATTCTTGGATAATCTTGTCATTTCATGAATCGCAGATTTTTCAATTTGCGAAATTCTATCCGAAACCATTTTGTTTGCTTTCATTTGAGACTCTCCTTTTCTAATAATTAAATCAACTTTCTTTATGCTTTTGAAGAATATATTTTATATTAGACAGAAATATATCATTTTCTTCTTGTGTTCCAATTGTTACCCGAATATATCCAGGTATCCAATGTTTGGAAAGATCAAAAACAAGTATATTCCGATCTTCTAATTTTTTGGTCAGTTCAACTATATTAGATTTTATAAGTAAAAAATTAGTTTTGCTTGAGAATACTTGTAATCCTATTTTATCTAATGCCTCTTGTATTCTGTTCTTTTCTTTAATTATGTATTTAATTTTCTGCTTACTTTCTCCAGGATTTTCTATCACTTTTAAAGCACAATTCAAGCTGGCCTGTGGAAGAAATGAATAGGAGGAAGATAATTTATCCAGAAAGATATCTCCTGCAATGAGATATCCGATACGGGCTCCTGCTAGACCAAAGGCTTTATCCAGAGTTCTGGTAATTGCTAAATTTGGATATTGTTCTACCAAATCAGCCATTGTTATTCCAGAAAATTCAAAGTAGGCTTCATCAACTACCAGTAATGTATTTTTATTCTCAAGTATATTTTTAGTTAAATCTCTATTAATTAGTGCTTTGCCAGTTGGATTATTAGGATTATCGATAATTATCAGGGTATGGTCTTGAATTTCATTGTAAATAATTTTTGGATTTAGTCTAAAACTGGGAGGGCTGAGTTGAATTCTCAATAGCTTCTTTGCTGATTCTTTTGCACATTTTGCAATAGGAAAAAATGAAGGGTAAACCATAATGACTTTTCGATGATTAGAGAAAGAATGAATTATTTCTCTCAGGAGACTATCTGATCCATTACTTAAAACAATATGCCTTTTTGACACATTACAATATTTAGCAATCGCACCCTGAAGTGCATCTAGATCCTTTGGGTCTGAATAGCGGTTCAGTTTTGCAAGGCCCTTTTTAGCTTCCTTGATAACTTTATCGGAAGGTGGAAAGGGCATCTCATTCATATTTAGTTTAATTGTACTCAAACTCTTACTTCCATTATGGACTCCTCTTTTCCACTTACAATGACCTTGATATTTCCGGATAGTAAATTGTCAACTTTCTGATCACCTGTATCAGCCCTCAGGCAATCGAGTTTTTTAATTTTATTGCTAGTACCAACTATAATTATATTTTCTTTATCAATTGATTTTAATACTTGAGGATTAAATTGCTTACTGCCCCTTCCAAAAATAAACCCATTGCCTCCAATCGGAGTTACAATGATCTTTGCCTTCTCGTATTTTTCCAATAATCCTAAAATATCCTGTTCATTTAAATCACTCCCAATTATTTCTTTGTTGAAAATTGCATCAACGCCAAGAAGAGTTTTGGGAATACCAATTTTATTTGAAATGGCTTTCAATGTTGTTCCCGGTCCGAGCAGATACAGATAATCATTTTTCATATTTTTAACTATATATTCTGCTATTTCAGATTTGATTTTGCGGGAAGATTTATCCCGGTTTGAGGATTCTTTTCCTTGCTGGAGCAATTTATTAACCTTAGGCACTCTAAGATAACCATATAGTTTAGAAGCGAGTCTATTATTTCGAAAAGCATCTTCATCAATGTCGAGCACCTCTTTTTCTATTGTATCGGTACCTTCGACATATGCATCCACCATTTTTGACGCGGCCCTTGCACTGACAGCAAAAACCGGACTGAATATTTTTACTCCAGATGGGACACCTACAACCGGAATTTTCAGGCCAATAGCATCATATATATCTCTCGCTGTTCCATCACCACCAACAAAAACCAACAAATCTATTTCCTTATCTACCATTTTTTGTGCGATTCTTTTTGTGTCTTCTGCTGAAGTCTTTTCTGGTATATTTCCGACTAACTTATAGGAAATATCTGTCCCTTTAATATATTTTGCCCCCATTTTATCAGGAGCGACTATTAGATCAATATATTTATTCTTTTCAACATGACGAAATAGATTCCTTGTCCTTTCAGGTGTAACAGGCTCAGCACCTAGTTTAAGAGCTTCTTTGAAAATATCACCATCAGTTCCTTTTAAGCCAACACTTCCTCCCATTCCTGCAATAGGATTTACGATTAATCCAATTTTTTTCATATCATTTTATCCTAATTGTTTTTCCTACTCCATATTCGATAAAATTTTTCTTATATTCTTTAGCAAAGGCATTTCTGACTTTATCGCCAGTACAATGGGATGGAGCTACTTTCTGTACTCCAATATCACGGAACTCGCTTACAACTGAAAGAGACGGATGATGGAAACCGCCCAATACTAGATAAACCTTGTTATTATTAATTATTTTTATCGATTTCTCAATAATTTTTACAATGCCCGGATGAGCGCAACCAGTTATAATTATTAATCCTTTATGGGACTCAATAATTAATGATTGTTCCTGCGGCGGCCCATATATTTCTCCTGTTGTATAAATAATTTGTAATATTTGCTTTGGTTCTTTAATTCTAATGAATTTTGCACCTTTTTTAAGAATCATCCTATTTACTGAATTTGGAAAAGATTGTGGAATAAAAACTGTCATATCATTATTCATATCTAACAATCCTTCCAATCCTCCCAAATGGTCACCATGAATGTGGGAAATAAAAACTTTATTAATAGAATCAGGATTGATCTCCATTTTTTGCATATTAAAAAGAAGCTTCTCCAAATCTCCACCAGTGTCAAAAAGAATCATATCCTGGGGAGTTTTAATTAAACTGGCAAAACCCCATCCACTTTTAAGATCCTTATCAGTTTGATAATTGTCATAAACTGAACTTATTAGAATTTCCGCTTTTCCAGAGGTTGCCTGGGAGAATCCAAAACCCAAAAAGAGGATGAACCATAAAATTAATATTTTTTTATACATTTTTTTGATATCCTTTTATAATGGCCATTATACCATATTAAATAAATCTTTGCTTACAATTAGTTGTAGGACATTCGGATACCCCTATTATCCAGAGTTGGTTGAATGATCTCCTGCCATTTAGCTTCCTGCCAGGTATTCAATTTTTTGTGCATTTCATAATATTTTTGAGGAATTGGGTGGGTCCCATAAACAACTTCAATTTTATACTTCTCTTCAATAAAATTATGAAAAAAATCAATATAAGGACAGGGTGGATACCCAACAATCAAACCAGTTGCTAAATGAACGGCTTCAACTCCATTAGAAGTCATCTCATCAACAGCATATTCTATATTTCCTCCAGGACATCCATCACAGGTTGTATAACCCCTTACTTCAACCTTACTATCCTTGTATCTTTTAAAAGCACCTTTCCTATTACGAACAGCGCGAAAGCATTTCCCACCTGCGCACCTCCTATAGCGATCACAAATAATGATCCCCAATTTTTTTATTTTTCCCATAATTACCCCTCTAGTTTTAAAAATTTAAATAAATTTGATTGTGGTGGTAATTTCACAAGCGCTCTCTAATAATGAACATAAGTTCATAATTAATGTAACAAACTAAAATTCACAAATCAAGTGTTAATTGAATAATTTACATCTATTGTTAAGCTAGGGGATAAACTATTAACCAGAAACCTGGAAAATAAATCAATATTTTTATGCTGTAAATTATATTTATCGCAAATTTTCCAGAAATAAAAAAATATTTATATAATATACTAAAATACAGTAATATAAATGCATCTATATTTAACTTTGGATAGGGCCCAGGCCACTATATTTATTTTTTTCTTGACATTTAACATTTCATGACATAGATTGATTATGTGATTGTGATTATATTCACAATCACATAATTTTAACACTAATTGAGATCATGAAAAACAAAATCCCCAAAGAAACAATAAGTCGCTTATTCACCTATTTTAGATCTTTACTTTGTTTATCTAAAATCGGCAAAAAATACGTTTCCTCCTACAATTTATCAAAATTATGCAACGTTAATCCTGCTATTATACGGAAAGACTTCTCCTACTTTGGAGACTTTGGTACTAAAGGTGTTGGATACGATGTAGAAAATCTAATTGACGAAGTCAAAGATATTCTACAACTCGAGCCACCTTCTGAAGTTGCTCTGGCAGGAGTTGGGAATATTGGCAAGGCATTATTATCTTATCGTGGTTTTGATTCCGAAGGTTTTAAAATTGTTATGGCCTTTGACAATGATTTGCAAAAAATTGGTAAAAAAATCCATAGCGTTACAATTGAAAATATTGACCTCATGAAAAAAAGAATAATAGAAGAAGATATTAAGATGGGAGTTTTGACTGTACCGGAAGAAGCAGCCCATAATGTAGCCCAACAAATGAAAGATGCGGGGATAAAAGCGATCTTGTCTTTTGCTCCCTGCCAAATAGTAATGCCCGAGAATATCGAAGTAACATGTATAGATCTTAGTACAGAATTATCAAAATTGGCTTATTATTCCTATAAAAAGTGAAATATCTTTAAATGAAGAATAAATTTTTTACCAAAGGAGTTGAATTAATTGTGAAAGCATAAGGAGGAGGTAAATGCGGAAGCAGAATAATAAATATCAACTCAGGAATTTCTTATATCTTTTCGTTATACTAGTAATTATCTGGCTTATTCTTACAGGCACTTTTCACTGGCAGGAGCTCTCAATAGGTATTTTGATTAGTCTTATTCTGTCAATATTTTTAAGTAAAAGATACGAGTATTTAGGCTTACCCCCTTTAAGCGTAAAACGCATTATATTCTTTATAGCATATATTTTTGTGCTTTTAGTAGAAATTACTAAAGCCAACTTTGATGTCGCCTATAGAGTCCTTCATCCCAAAATGCCTATAAAACCTGGTATTGTAGTAATTAAGACCTCCTTAAAACAGGATATCGCCAAATTAATCCTGGCAAATTCAATAACCCTCACGCCTGGAACCTTTACCCTGGATATAAAAGGTGATAAAATGCTTATCCATTGGATAAATGTTCGTTATCAAGATGTAGATAATTCTAGTAAAATGATCGGGGCAAAATTTGAAAAATATTTAAAGGTGATCTTTTCATGAATAGTACAATTATTTTAGTGTTTTTGTCTCTTATCGGGTTAGGATTCATATTCAGTACTATCCGATTGATGATAGGGCCTACTGCCTCAGACAGAGCGGTAGCAATGGACACAATAACTACTACAGCTGTTGCCTTACTAGTTCTGTTAGGTTTTGTTTTTAAAAGGTATGTTTATCTAGATGTATCTTTAGTTTATTCCTTACTTGCCTTTGTAGGGCTAGTTGCTCTGGCAAGATATATGGAAAAGGGGATTTAAATGGAATTATTCGGCACAATTGTGACAGGCATCGGCGTTTTATTTTTAATGTTAGGAAATTTTGGTGTTCTAAGACTACCTGATGTATATAATAGAATTCAAGCCGGAACGAAGTGTACAACGTTTGGGACTTTTTTTACAATTATTGGAGTTGGCATAATGCAACCGGGCTGGTTTTGGAAATGTTTACTTATTGCCCTTTTTGTACTAATTACAAATCCTATTTCCAGTCACGCAATTGCCAGAGCATCTAAAAAAATCGGTGTTGAACTATGGGATCAAAGCATTGTTGACAAAACAAAATATTTTGATGGATACGAGGAGACAAAATGATTATTATAGTTTCACTATTGGTCATACTTATGTTGGTCTCGGCAGTAGCAGCTTTAATTTTTAAAGACTTGATAAGTGCGGTCATAGCTTCCTGTCTTGTTAGTTTGTCGGCCTCAGTTTTATTCTATTTTCTACAAGCTCCTGATGTAGCCATGGCCGAAGCTTCGATAGGAGCGGCCCTAGTTACTGCAGTATTTATCATCGCCATTAAGCGAACAAAGAGGTACGAAGAGTGAGAAAGATTATTGGAATAATCTTATTACTAATTATTGCATGGGGTATTTTCACATCTTTACAGAACATTCATTTTGGAGAAAATAAATCCAAAGTTGGTAAATATTACAATGCAAAGGGTAGAAAACAGACAGGGGCTTCAAATATTGTTACCTCTGTTGTTGTTCAATATAGAAGTTTTGATACACTTGGAGAAGTTACAGTGCTTTTCCTGGCTGCAATTGGATTAGGAGCGGTATTGGCCACATTCCAAAATAAAAATAAAGCCAAAGTAGAAGAAGCGAGTCTCATTCTTTCCACTGGATGTCGATTTTTATTTCCCCTTATCCTAATTTTCGGTGCCTATATTTTTATCCATGGTCATCTTTCCCCTGGTGGAGGATTTCAGGGTGGTGCTGTGATTGCATCGGCTTTTTTATTGGCCTATCTTGGCTGCCACGGTAAGAGAGTCAGTGAGAGTGGTAGTACTTTAGCAGAATCTCTGAGTGGCCTGACTTTTTTAATTCTCGGTCTAGTAGGTCTTGCAGTTGGAGGCCACTTCTTTTTATCCAATTTTCTTCCCAAAGGCCAATTAAACAATCTCTTTAGTGCAGGGATAATTCCCATTATTTATATTGCAATTGGATTCAAAGTAGGCTCAGAATTGACCATAATTATAGATCATCTGATGGAGGAGACTAGATGATTGACTTTTTAAACAGTTATATATATTACATTGGTGCTTTTGGTCTCATATTTATAGGTCTATTCATTATTCTTTCAAAAAAGAATCTAATAAAAGTTATAATAGGTTTAAGTATCCTTGAAACCGGAGTTAATATATTCCTCATTTCGCTCGGATATATTAGTGAAGGCACAGCACCAATATTCTCAAAGATCGGATTAAAAGCCAAAAATATGGTTGATCCAGTTCCTCAGGCCCTTGTATTAACAGCTATTGTAATAGGATTGGCTGTTCTCGCCCTGGCCCTGTCCCTAGCAATCAGACTTTTCCATCATTACGGAACACTTAATTTGAAAAAAATAAGAGAGCAAAAATACTAATGATTTTACTTTTAATAGGATAAAATTATATGAATGAGATAACTTACTTAAATCCTGTTTTATTAATTTCTGTACCACTAGGCATAGCATTTTTTATACCACTCCTGGGATTACTCTCAAATAAGATAGTTAAATGGATGCCTGTGATTGGATTCCTTTTTAATCTTATTCTTTCTGTATCATTAGTCCCCCGGATTTTAGATGCATCTATTATTATAAAAATTGGAGGGTTCGCTCCGCCCTTTTGCATTAACCTTTTTGCTGGTCCAGTTGGAATATTATTTTCCATTTTAATATCTTTAGCAGGTCTTTTAGTATCTATTTACTCTCTAAAATATATCAAGGAGGGTGCTCATCAGAAATATTACATTCTTTATATGCTGTTATTGACCGGAGCAACCGGAGTTGTCCTCACTGGAGACATATTCAATCTTTTTGTATTTTTTGAGATTCTTTGTATTTCATCCTATGCTCTGGTAGCCTATTTCGGAGATAAAGCAGGAATTGAATCCGCTATAAAATATTTGATTCAAGGCTCCATCGGTTCAAGCCTTCTACTGATAGGAATTGGACTGCTCTATGGCCAGTTTGGCAGTCTGAATATGGCCGATCTTGCCCGACAAATTCAATCAGTAGAAACAAAATCTATATTAGTACCAATGGCTCTAATTATTACGGGATTAGGGATTGAAGCCGCTATCTTTCCTCTGAATGCCTGGCTACCAGACGCCCATTCCTCCGCTCCTTCTTCTATTAGTGCAATTCTTTCTGGCATTGCCATTGAAGTAGGTTTATATGCCATTATTCGATTTCTGTTTACTATATTCAATGTATCCAACTTTTTCATATTTTTTCTTTCTCTGGGAGTTGTTACACTTTTAATTGGAGAACTGTGTGCTTTTGGTCAAAATAATATAAAACGAATGCTGGCTTATTCCAGTATTGGACAGATTGGTCTTATTGTTTTTGCTTTTTCAATAGCCTCATCATCTGGAATTACCGGTGGATTATTTCAAATGATAAGTCATACGCTAGGGAAAGCATTATTATTTCTGGCAACAGGCTTTATGATCTATAGAACTGGTTCTATGGAAATTGATTCTTTCGAAGGTATTGGCGAGAAGATGCCGGTTACCACACTTCTATTTACTATCGGAGTTTTTTCTATGGTAGGCCTCCCACCATTTGTGGGTTTTGTAAGCAAATTTACGATTGTTAAGGCTGCCCTGACTACTGGACAAATGTTGAACATAATATTAATTGGGCTTGTTTTGCTGGGAACTGTAATTGAAGGCGCCTATTTTTTCCGTGTGATTCAAGTAGTATATTTCAAAGATGGCAACCCTGATATTAAAAAAGCAGAAGCACCAGCTGCAGGATTAATACCAATGATAATTTTTGCTTCAATTATAATATTTATCGGAATATATCCAGATTTTATAAACGGAATTTTACGTCCGGCTAGTTCAGAGCTTATAGATCAAATAGATTATATAAGGAGCGTACTGGGATGAGTTTGGCGCTAATACTTATAGTTGCTTTTAGTGGTGCAATAATTACCTACCTGGCAGGCAAAGTTTCAAGCAAGCTTCGCAAAACTTTAGCAGTTGTTTTTTCTACAGCCCTGATTCCTATGATAGCTTTATTATTCGGTAAAAATATTGAAACCCCTCTTTTTGAATTTTTAGGACTTCGACTTACTCTAAGAATCAACAATCTAGCCTGGATTTTTGCGATTGCAATTTCCATTCTTAGTTCACTTTCTGTTATTTTCTCTTTGAGTTATATGAAGGGAAAAGAAAAAGTAGATTTCTATTATTTTATGATTCTTTTTATTAATGCCGCAATGATCGGTATAGTATTATCAGGAGATTTAGTAAGTTTCTTTATTTTTTGGGAAATGATGAGCTGGGCCACTTTCCTACTAATTAGTTATAAACGTGGTCCTTCTCTAGCTGCCGGTATAAAATATATCATAATGTCCATTTTCGGATCCATGGCTATGCTTATTGGAATTCTATTCATATTAAATACTCAGGGAACCCTAATTATATCACAGTTAGCAGGTAATATTAATTTATCACTGTATAACACTATTTTTATAATGATACTTTTCTCCGTAGCCTTTGGTGTAAAAAACGCTATATTACCTTTCCATGCCTGGCTACCCCCTGCTCATTCTGAGGCGCCTTCTCCTTTCAGTGCCATTCTATCCGGGATACTGATAAAAATGGGGACTTATGGATTTCTTCTGCTGCTTTATGTTATAGTTGGAGTGCAAAAATTATTATCCCTGCCAGGCTTTACAATAGTTATAAATATTCTTGCTACTGTAACAATTATCTTTTCCACTTTTGTAGCTCTAATCCAGGAGGATGCTAAAAAATTATTAGCCTGGTCAACTGTAGCTCAGGCAGGATATATTATCCTTGGAATTGCTTTTGGTACAAGTTTGAGTTTAACAGGTGGAATATTTCATTTCATTAATCATGCTACATTTAAAGCCCTTTTATTTCTGGCTATAGGAGCAGTAGAATACCGAACAGATGGAGTCCGGGATTTAAATTCTTTAGGTGGGCTGATCAAACAAATGCCTATTACATTCGTTGCCGCTTTAGTTGGAGCATGTGGTTTAATCGGTGTTCCATTGACAAATGGTTTTGTTTCAAAGTGGTTTATCTATAAATCCTTAATACTTAATAAATCACCTTTTCTGGCTTTTTTTGCATTATTTGGAACCTGGGGAACTATTTTGTATAGCTTTAAGTTAATTCACAATATTTTTCTAGGTCAGACTCCTGAAAAATTCAAATCAATTGGCAGGGCCCCCTTTTCTATGCAATTGCCAATGATAATTTTATCCCTAGCTGTAATCATTTTGGGTATTTTTCCTGGTCTCCCATTAAAAGCAATAAATTCAATTATTATCTCTTTTGGATTAGAATCTTTGAATATAAACTTATGGGGTTTGGCTTCATCAACTGGTGCATTGAATACAATTAATATTTTTACTGCTATTTCAGCAGGAATTCTTCTGGTATGGCTATTGTCAAAATTGGGTTCAAAAGCCAAATCTGTAAATCAGGATGATACCTATGCTGCTGGTACATCAGTGCCCCGGGGTAGATATCATTATACAGTCGAGTTTTATAAGCCCTTATACAGAGTGATAAGGCCTTATTTAAAAGATATTGTCGATATATTCTATACGCTTTTGGCAGATTGGATAAAGAAAATATCGAGTAAACTGCGAAAAATATACAATGGCTATGTAGGTAATTATGTAATGTATATCATCCTATTCCTGGCAATCTTAATATTTGTACAATTAAAATGGAGTTTGTGGTAATGCATATATTTGAAATCATATTATCTCCTCTTCTAGCTCTTATTGTTGGTGTTTTCTTTTTAGGATTATCGAGAAAAATAATGGCACGGATCCACTGGCGGTATGGACCTCCTATTACCCAGCCGGTCATTGACATAATTAGAATGTTCAGCCAGAAAAGTGTAAGTCATGGCCACCTGTTCAATTTTGGGATAATCTTTTCTATTGCAGGTTCTATTGCAGTTGTTTTGTTTATTCCTTTTGGCCGAATCCATCCTTTGAGTAACTCTGGAGGTTTACTTGTAATTTTATATATAATGCTATTAGCACCTCTAGGAATAGCATTAAGTAGTGGTGAAGCAGCCAATCCTAACAGCAGTATTGGAATATCCAGAAAATTGCTGTTAACCCTTGGATATGAATTTTCCCTATTGCTAATTCTTTTAGCTTTGATGACTCATTATAGAACCATATCGATTACAGAAATTGTTGCTTTGCAACAAAAGGGAAGCTGGTCATTGTTCAGGTTGCCCTTAGTCTTGCCTGGAATTGCTTATATCTTGATACTTCCGGCAATTTTAGGTGTTCGGCCTTTTGAAATTTCTAAAGCCCCACAAGAAATTTCATCAGGACCAATGGTAGAATACGGAGGAACATATCTTGCTCTTACCAAGATTGAGCATGCTTTTGCTATTGTAATTGGTATTTCTCTTTTTGTAAACCTATTTTTAGGCGGAGCAAATAATTTAGCATTTTTTTTCCTTAAAGTTTTGTTAGTATTTATATTAGGAGTTTTTATTAATGCAGTATTTCCCCGTTTAAGAACAGAACAAGCAATAAAATATTTATTTGGTATTCCTGCTTTTCTGGCTTTTTTGGGCCTGGTTGTAACAGTTTTAATATAAAGAAGAGAGAATTTTAATGGATAGAAATAAACTTATAAAATGGATAAAAACTCCAGCAAAGATGGGAAATAAATACTCCCTTCATGCTGTCTATTTTTGCACTGGTTGCGGTATCATTGAAATTCCACCAACAATTACTACCCGATGGGATGCAGAGCGTTTTGGAGTAACTCCTGCAGCAACACCCAGACAAGCCAATCTGTTCTTGATAACAGGATACGTATCTCTCAAGACATTAAAAGCTATTATCAGGACCTATGAACAAATGCCGGAGCCTAAATATACCGTTGGTTTTGGGTCCTGCCCTATCAACGGTGGTATGTACTGGGATTCCTACAATACAATTAAACATCTCGACAAATACATACCAGTAGATGGCTGGATTGCAGGATGTATGCCCCGTCCGGAAGCTATATTTATAGCCGTTACCCATCTCTGGAAAATGATTGATAATGATATGGCCAATGGATACAAAAAGTATCGGAATAATTATGACCAGTATCGAGCTAATCAGGAGAAAATTCTGGGTTCATTAGACTGGCCCCCATTATTCAAATGAGGAAAATTTAATGAATGATTTAAAACAAAAGATTAAAATGGCATTTGACAGTATAGATATAAATATTCCGGAAGAGAATCGAATGATAATTAACATCTCAAAAGATGGAGTAATTTCCATTTTGAGTTACCTAAAAAATGCCGGATATGAACATTTAGCCCTAATCTCATGTGTGGATCTTATTAATGAGAATAAATTTGAACTAGTCTATATTGTCTCTGCTTACATGAAAAGAGATGATGAATTTCATCATAGAGAAAAACAAAATATCATAATAAAAACAAGAATCTCCCGAGAGAAAGCTAGGTTTATGACAGTTATCAATATATTTGAAAACGCCGAGCCCTATGAACGCGAAATTTATGAACTTTTTGGAATACATTTCCAGGGCCATCCTCGTCTAAAGCCCCTCTTTTTAGAAATAGAATATGAAATACCTCCATTTAGAAAAAATTTCGATACCAGAAAATTTGTGGATGATATGTTTTGTAATATCCCGGAGATAGAAGATCATTAACAATAGAATAAAAAATATGAAAAAATAAATAATTGTAAATGAAACATTATTTCAACCTCAATAGTGACTTAGATAATTAAAAAGGAAGGAAATGCGAGAACTAGAACTATATTATGGGCCGCAGCATCTCGGCATGGTTGGAAACTTCAGCATTACCTTAAATGTGGAGGGCGACCGAATTAAAAAAGCTACTGCTAATCCCGGCTATTTGCATCGTGGTTTTGAAAAACTTATGGAATGTCGAACCTGGATGCAAAATTTTCCTCTAGTATGTCGCATAAACGTAGTAGAACCAGATCATATAGAATTAATTTATTCTATGGGGGTAGAAAAATTAGCGGCAATAGATGTTCCTGAAAGAGGAAAATATATAAGAAGCATTTACCTTGAGCTTGCCAGAGTAGCCTCTCATCTATTTGGTCTATGGGCCTATTCAAATATGCTCGGGTTTGATACAGTTGCTAATTGGGCAATGTATCATAGAGACTTAATTCTGGATTTATTTGAAGAACTGACAGGAGCCAGGGTTTACCATATTTATATTCGGCCTGGTGGAGTAAGACGTGATTTTCCTAATGGTTTCGAAGATAAAATCATTGAAACACTCCACACAATTGGTGGAAAAATACCGGATTACAATTCTACATTTTTTGAAAACAGGCTTTTTAAAAAACGGACAAAAGGTATTGGAAAATTAGACCGAGAAAATGCCCAAAAAATGGGGGCAGTCGGCCATGCAATTAGAGCCACCGGGATGAAATATGACATAAGAAAAATTGAACCTTATGCAGCTTACGATCAAGTAGAATGGTATGTGCCAACCAGAAAAGGCGGGGATGCTTATTCACGATTATTAACCATTCACGATGAAATGATTGAAAGCGTGCACATGATCTTTAAACTAATTAATAAAATGCCTAAAAAGGGTCCGGTTTACACAAAAACTCCAAATCCTTTTAAATGGAAAATACCGGAAGGCGAGGCCTATGTAAGGTGTGAATCCTCGCGCGGTGAACTAGGACTTTATATTGTTAGTGGTGGTGGTAAAAAGCCCTATAGAGTTCACTTTCGTACGCCTTCATACTCCCATGGTCTAACAATTTTAGAAAATTTATTGGTAGGGGAAGATATTGCTGATGTTGGAAATATTATGATGAGTTTATATGTTGTTGCCCCTGAAATCGATAGATAAAGAGGTTATATTAAATGTCAAAAACGAGTTTATTAAATCCCTTTAAAGCCATAAAATTTTTATTTCAAAAACCAAAAACTTTACAATATCCCTTTGAATTAAAAGAACCAGCCTCCAGATATAGGGGGTTTCACACTAATGACTGGGAAAAATGCACTGGTTGTGGTAATTGTGCTGACATTTGCCCTAACGAAGCTATAGAAATGGTTAAAATCTCAGAATTAGTGGCTAAGCCTGATGAGGGGATCAAGGACGAACGCCCCAAACTTGATTATGGTAGATGCTGTTTTTGTGGTCTTTGTGTTGATATTTGTCCTCCCGGATCCCTATCATTAACCAGAGATTATTTTCATATTCATTTTAATACTGATACTTTTACTTTTATTCCTAAAAATGAAAAAGTTGATCAAGAAAATTTTGTATCTGGTGATGATTATTCAGTCTTAAAGGCCAGCCTCAACCACAGAAAAGAAAATTATCAGGGATTTGCACCTAAATTGGAATATGCTCTTTTTGAACCGGATAGAATTGAAATGCCTCAGATACCTCCAGAGAAGAGGAAACTATCTTTTATTGAACAGGTGCTGGGCTATAATAAGAATCAAGCTATAGAAGAGGCCTACCGGTGTCTCGAATGTGGACTTTGTGAAGAAGCCTGTCCTGCCCATTTGAAAATTTCTGATTATATTGATGCCATCGCTAAAAATAAACCCGAGAAATCTTTAAATAAAATATACGAAGACAATCCTATTCCATCAATTTGTGGGCGGGTCTGCATGAAGTATTGTGAAGATGCCTGTTCATTAAAAATTCAAGGTGATTCCCTAGCCATCAGATGGCTTAAACGTTATGCCGCAGACACGGTCAAAAATTACAAGGAGGCACTTGAAATACAACCAGGAAAACCTACTGGTAAAAAAATTGCCATTATTGGAGCCGGACCAAGTGGACTCTCATTGGCCTATTTTCTGCGTTTACAAGGACATAGAGTCATCGTGTTTGAGGAACTTTCCGGCGGTGGGGGGGCACTCAGAACAGGGCCACCAACATACAGATTGCCACTGGAAAGTATTGATAAAGATGTGAATTATATAGAATCACTTGGAGTTCAATTTCAATTCGACACTCAAGTGGGTGAAGATATAGAATTTGAAAAATTATTGGAAAATTACGATTCTGTATTTTTAGGAATAGGTAATACAGTAAGTTTTTCTACAGGAGTTAAAAATTCAGATAGATGTCAACAAGCCCTTGATTTTCTGAAGGATAACAAGGTCGGTGAACAAAGAAAAGTTGGGAAAGAGGTTATTGTTATTGGCGGAGGCAATGTTGCCATGGATGTGGCTCGTGAATCGATACGGCTTCAGCATATGCAACATCCCAAGGAAAAAGTAAAAACCAAAACTGTTTGTCTGGAATGCTGGGATGAAATTCCCGCTACAGAGGAAGAAATCACAGAAGCGAAAGAGGAAGGCATTCAGTTCAATCCTACCTGGGGACCGAAAGAAGTCGTCCTTAATGAGAATGGAAAAATTAAAGGATTAGAATGTAAAAAAGTAGAATCAGTATTTGATGAAAATGGCCGCTTTTCACCAACTTACAATGAAAACAATACCAAATTTATTAGAGGCGACATGATCATAGAGGCTATTGGCCAGAGACCTGATTTTTCATTTTTAGGTAAATACGAAAAAGAACTTGAATTTACTAAAAGAAAAAAAGTGGCAATTGATAAAAATGGGATGACATCTATTCCCAATGTTTTTGCTGGTGGAGATATTGTAAATACAAATCTAGACGCTGTTACTGCAATTTCCGATGCTAAACTTGCTGCCGAAGGAATTAATGAATATCTTTCTGATTAAATACTTATTTATCAAAATAGAATTAAAGTTTACTAATCTTTTGATATTATCAAAATAAAAAAAAATAAAAGTACTATTCCTCAATTTCTTTTATCTTAACTTTCATCACAGCTCTTTGATTGGCTTTGAGAACATCGATCTGATAATTTTCAACCTGAATACTTTCGCCGTCCTGAGGGATTCTTCTGAAATGATGCGAGACCAGTCCGGCCAGAGTTTCATAGTCACCTTCTGGAAGATCGAGTTCTAGTTCGCTATTGATTATATCAAGTTCAATGTGAGCATCAAGAATAAAGGCTCCATCTTCTGTAATCCGATAGCGCCTTTTTTGCCGGTCATATTCATCTTCAATTTCACCGACAACTTCTTCCAAAATATCTTCAATAGTAATGATACCCTCAGCTCCGCCAAATTCATCAACAACAATAGCCATATTGCGACCATTCGTTTGTAATTCTTCTAGAAGAACAGCGATCTTTTTAGAAGGAGGGACATAAAATGCCGGACGAACATAGAATTTAATCTTTTTATTTTTGTCCTCCGCCATAATATCAAAACTATTAATAATGCCGACTATTTTATCTATCCGGTTTTTATAGACAGGCAAGCGCCGATGCTTTGTGTTTTTAAATTTTTGGATGGCTTCTTCCACCGTGGAATCTCTACTAATTGCTGCCACATTACTAAGATGGTTGAAAATTTCACCGACTTCAATTTCGTTGAAATCCAGCATTTTGCTGATCATCTGTTTTTCGCCAGGCTTTACATCACTTTTTGAATGCTTCATTTTCATCAGACTTTTAAGTTCGTTGCGGCTGACAAAAGTATTATCCTGATCAGCTTTTCCGCCCTGCAGAATTGTAGTTAAAAATCCGGCTACAGTCGTAAAAAACCATACAACTGGAAAAAACAGATAATAGAAAAATTTCAATGGGTAAATGATTTTCGGAGTTATTTTATCGGAAAGTTGCTGAAAAACGCTTTTGGGAACGATTTCACAGAAAATCCAATTGACAAAAGCCATAGTGATCAAAGAGACTGTAATTCCTGGAGGCCCCAGTAATTTGTAAAACATAGACGCAGCCACAGTGGTATTTGTAGCAGTAAATACATTAGTTCCCAGAAGTGTAGTCCCCAAAATTTTCTCAGGTGATTTGATTGTTTTAGTAATCAATTGGGCAGCACTTTGGCCTTGCTGGGCTTGATGACGCATTTTAATTTTGTCAACTGATACAAGAGCTATTTCCGAACCAGAGAAAAAGGCTTCACCAATTACACAGATTAGAATTATTATGAGCGAGGCAGCTACTGACATTATTTTACTTTTTTCACCCTTACTTTTTTTATCTTATTATTTTCCACTTCTGCGACCTTGAAATAAAAATCGGAATAATAAATCGTGGCATTCTGATCCGGCAATTCTCCAAAAATATTCAGTAAAAAGCCACCTAGAGTTTCAATGTATTCGGAACTAAAATCAGAATCAAAAAGTTTGTTGAACTCTTCCAGTGTGAGATCACCATCCATAGTATATTGATCAGGAGCAATCTGCTTGTATTTTTTATCATTGACCTCATATTCATCGATAATGTCGCCGAAAATAACTTCCAGCAGGTCTTCCATCGTTATCATTCCTCGTACACCACCGTATTCGTCAATGGTGATAGCCTTTGAAATCTTTTGCTGCTGAAATTTTTTGAACATCTCATCAGCCCGGGTTGCTTCCGAAATGAAAACAGGTTTTCTCAGCAGCCTCTGAATAGTCTCGGCGGAATTATTGATTTCCTCCTCTGTCAAACCAATTAGATCTGTAGCAAAAATTATTCCCTGAATATTATCAATATTATTTTTATAAATAGGGACAGCCGAATAATGATTTTCCTTGATCTTAGTGATCATTTCACTAAGATTCATATCAATCGGCAGAACAAATAAATTGGAGCGAGGCGTCATAATATCCCGTAAAAGTGTGTCTCCAAAGTCAAATATCTTATTAATATAATATTTTTCTTCACGATCAAGAACGCCCTCTTTTTCACCTTCTTCTATAATCGTCTTGACAACATCCTCGGTTAGAATATTGCCACCCCGGGATTCTTCCCGCACAAAAATATTGACAATCGCATCGGAAACATGATGGATTAGCCAACGAAAAGGCGTGATAAGCTTATTGAAAAGAGTCAAAGGCGAGGCTATTAGACGGGAAAATTTTTCATTATTATTGATAGCAAAAGTTTTAGGTACAATTTCGCCAAAAAGTAAGATTGTGGGCAAGACGATAAAGATGTTGATCCAGGGCACTTCTTGATTAAAAATAGTGATGATCAATCCTGCTGAAAGTGTTGATATTGCCACATTTACAAATTCATTCCCAAGGATAATGGTAATGATCAATTTGCCCGGATTTTCCAGCAAATTGCTGATTTTCGTGCCTTTGTCAGGCGTTTTACTCCGCAGATTTTTCTTCTGCAACTCGGTGAGAGAAAATAGAGCCGTTTCAGAACCGGAGAAAAACCCTGACAAAAAAAGCAGGACAAATAATATACCAAAGTTAATATAAGTAGTAATCATATATTTCTAAATTAATGCCTTTATACTCTTAATTGCAAGTTTCTATGCTACTACTGATGAAAAATTATTCCGTAATAAAATTCTGAATCGCTCTAATATCAAGAGTCAAACCCAATCTATGGGAATTACCTAGATCGGAATAGCCCTGCCCCATAGCAAAACCATAATCCAGATTGCCATAGGGAGTTTTCAGTCCACATCCCAGATGAAAGCTGCCCAGATCATCGCGACCGGCTCGAATGGCGATCAATTGGTTGTACACAATTTCCAATCCACTTCTTAAGCGGACATTCATGGTCTGAAGATTGAGATCCACATTATTTTGTTCACCTTCCAGATCCATATCAAGACCAACCATAGGACGGATTTTAAGTTTTAGTGAATTTATTGACATTCCATAGGAACCGCCCACAGCCAAAGAAGGCTTGATAATTTCTCGCTCACCATCATTCCAAAATAAAAATGTCGTTGTAATATTACGCAGGACTGCACCAGTTTGCAAATTTTCTAGTGGTTGGTAAAAAATTCCGGCATCCAGACCAAAACCCCAGGCATACTGTTCATAGAGATTCTTATGTATGGTCTTAAAGGTTGCCCCGACAGCTAAATTATTAGAAATTGGCCGAGCAGCAGACAGAAAAAAAGCTGATTCTGAAGCATTAAAATAGGAGATTTTATCATAATCAATCCGATCGCCAGAATCAAGTTGACCGTTTTCTGTTCCATATTCGATTAATGTATTTGCAGTAGCCGGAATATTATCTACACCTGTACGAAAAAAACCGGCTGCAAAATTGAGATTTCTCTTTCCCGGTACATTAACAAAAAAGTGGTCATTATTAACAACTCCAGCAAATTCTTCACTGTGCATAATTTGGGCCTTGAAGCGTTTTGTTTGTGAAACAAGGGCAGGGTTCCAATAAGCACCGACTACGGGCTCAGAACTTGATACAGCGGCCCCGCCAAGACTATTTTCTCGAACTCCCGTACCAAATCTGAGAAATTCATCTCCATACTTGACCCCAAAACCAAAAACAGGCAAAATAGCTGTAAGATATAAGATCACCAAAAATATTAAAGGCTTTTTATAGGCAAAGTTTTTCATTTATTGCTCCGAACTGTAATCCTTTTTTAATTGGTCTAATTTTTTGAGAGCCTGCATGGGAGTCATATGATCAATTTCAACAGATTCAATTTCCTTTTTCAACTTTTCAGCTTCTTCATCTTTTTGGGAAAACAGGTCTATTTGGTTGGGATTATCATCGAGTTGTCTGAAATTTTCACCATCCACAGGTAGCGCTTTTTCACTGGAAGATAAATTATTGAGAATTTCATTAGAACGGTGAATTATCTTCTTGGGAAGACCGGCCATGCGAGCAACATGCACACCATAACTCTGGTCACAAGCTCCTGGTACAACTTTGCGCATGAAGACAATTTCATCACCATATTCTTTTACGGACACATTATAATTGATAACTCGTGGTAAAATTTTCTCAAGTTCCGTTAGTTCATGATAATGGGTTGCGAAAAGAGTTTTTGCAGCAGTTTTGTCATTATTGTGAAGATACTCAGTAATAGCCCAGGCCAGAGCCATTCCATCGTAGGTCGATGTTCCCCGACCAATTTCATCAAGTAAGACCAGCGATTGATTGGTGGCATTATTGAGAATATTGGCGGCTTCGATCATCTCAGTCATAAAGGTAGATTCTCCGGCAGCCAGATTATCGCTGGCCCCAACTCTGGTGAAAATTTTATCAACCACTCCAATGATAGCTTTTGAAGCCGGAACAAAACTACCCATTTGAGCCATCAAGACAATTAGTCCAATCTGCCGCAAATAAGTTGATTTACCAGACATATTGGGCCCGGTGATTATGAAGATCTGTTTGCGCAAATTATCTATATGGAGATCATTGGTAACGAACTTTTCTCCAGCTGGCATCAAATCTTCAACAACAGGATGGCGTCCTTCTTTGATGCGAATTTCTGTATCATTTTTGACTTCCGGTTTACAATAATCCTTTTCTTCTGCCAGTTCCGCCAGGCTAGAAAATACATCAAGTTGAGCAACTGCTGCAGCATCTTTTTGTATAGCTTCAATATGAACAAGCAATTTCTCCCGAATTTCCTGAAATAGTTCATATTCCAGATCGCCAATTTTGTCTTCAGCACTGAGCAGTTTCTCTTCATACTCCTTTAAGTCTTCTGTAATGTAGCGCTCAGAATTGACCAGAGTCTGTTTTCTAATATAATTATCCGGTACTTTATCGGTGTGGGTTTTAGTTACTTCTATGTAATAGCCATGTACTTTATTATAGCCAACTTTCAGAGAAGAAATGTCCAGATTTTCCCGCTCAGTTTTTTGCATCTGTGCGATCCAATCCTTACTATTTTTTACCAGGCTACGATATTCATCCAATTGTTCATTATATCCATCAGCAATGAAGCCACCTTCTCGAATGGAAACAGGCAAATCCTCTTCATCCTTGAGAGATTCATCAATGAGCTCAATAGCCTCCTCAAGAAAGTCAACCTGTTCCATAATATCTTCAAATATGGCTTCATTCTTAATATTAGCAACGATATCGGGCAAAAGTTTGAGACTGTAGCCCAGCAGTGAGATATCTTTAGCATTAGCTCGATCAGCACTCAGTTTGGCAAGCAATCTTTCAATATCGCCGCATTCTTTGAGGATTTCTCTTATTCGGCTTCTTTCCTCACGATCCTGAAAGTAAAAACCAACCTTATCAAGACGGGAATTTATCTCGCTAATGCGGCGAAGAGGCCGGATCAGCCATTTTTTCAGAAGGCGGGATCCCATAGGTGAGACTGTTTCATTGATTACATTGAGAAGCGTACCCTCTTTGCTGCCGCCCTGCATTGTTCTGGTAATTTCCAGATTTTTCTGAGTGAATTCATCGAGGCCAAGGATATCATCATCGCTTTCCCACTGAATTTTGGGAATATGGGACAAATTATTCTGATAATTTTCCTGAAGATAGTTAAGAATAGCTCCAGCAGAGCCAATTCCAAGACCAGCATTTTCACAACCAAAGCCTTTTAGATTGCTAACTTCAAAATGCTCAGTCAGACGCTGATAAGCTTCGTCATATTCATACATCCAGTCCGGAAGAGGAGTTATCCGCAAAACCGTTCGGGAGAATAGTTCATAGATTTCATCTTTGTATTTCTCCGGGCAAATAATTTCAGAAGGGCCAAAAGCCATGACCTTTTCCTTGACTCTATCTTTGTGGACTTCAGTCAGAATAAATTCTCCAGTAGAAACATCAATCGCAGAAATACCCGCATCTTTGCGATGAAATTGGACTGAAATTAGATAATTATTCTTATTATTCTCCAGGTATTTGCCTGACATAGCAGTCCCGGGAGTAACGACCTCGACCACTTCTCTTTTAACTACAGTCTTGGCCTTTTTGGGATCTTCAACCTGTTCACAAATTGCAACTTTGTAACCGGCATTGAGCAATTTATGCAGATAATTATTGAGAGAATGATAAGGGAAACCAGCCAAAGGCACTGAGGAGGCTTTGCCATTTTTTCTTTTTGTTAAATTAATATTTAAAATGCGCGCCGTTTTCTTGGCATCTTCCTCAAAAGTTTCGTAAAAATCACCCATTCTAAAGAGCACAATGGCGTCCGGATATTGAGCTTTAACAGAAAAGAATTGCCGCATGACCGGAGTTGCACCTTTATTCTGTTTGACTTTAGTCATCCTGCTTCTTCATCTCCCGAATCTATTCAACTAAATATTGACAATCTCTAGTATACCAACTTTAATAATTTTTAAACAGCGAATAAAGCAATAATTTAAATATTTTTATGTAACAATTTACATTAATATTTAAAATCGTCACTTCAGAATTTAAAGTCAGGAAATAGGAGAATTGTTCCCCACTATTTTACAAGCTCTTTTGGGATAATGGTCTTTGTCTGGCGGTAATTATAAATGATTATCAAATAGACAGTCTTTTTGTACCCATTTTTCTAGACTTCCAAATTTGAGATTCGGTCTGTAGTTTCAAAATCATATTCAGGATATCGATAGATTGGTGCCCGCTGTTCTGTTGCTCCCATGGAATAACCATAGACTCCTTTGTAATCCTCTACATCTTCGCCCATTTCTTGGAGTTGTTTGAGATAGTCAGATATGGATTTTGATTCGATAATAACGACTTTGCCCATTTTTTCAATTATAGGGCTGTGAGCTCGATTGGGATCATGGTCAAATTCCAGAATTCGGCGTCCATCCCAGGTCAGACCTATTGTGCGAAAAGTTAAACTTTTTCCAACTGCTGGTAGGTTTAGCATATTACGATCAGTGCTTAAAAAATCTACATCCGCTTCTTCTCGTAATTCATCAATTTTTTTCTTCAAATCAGGCACATTTTCAGTAAAGTCATTTAATTGTTCCTGAGAATCCTTGGAGACTACACCATATATTTTTTCTTCTAGTTGCTCTTGCACTGCTCTGGCATGAGGTACAAAGTGGTGATGATTTTCCATAAAACCTTTACAAGAAAAAGTATAATAGGTCAAGACCCCAATATCATTCAATATTTTCCTTAATTGAGCAGTATGTCCTCTTCTGGAGGCAGCAGCGGTAAAAACAAGTTGGTTGGTCACAATCCAGCCAGCCTTGAGAAACTTTTGAACTGCTTCCCTGGTACGATCGGTGATTTCCAGAGGCGATTCAATATGAGTCTGGATAATAAACTGCTTGATTCCGACCTTTCGGGCTTTTTCCTTAAAATCCTGTAAAATTTCTATCATCTCATCATCAATTCTCTGAGGCAAATAAACCGGTAGTCGAGTTCCCAACCTGACCCTGACCATTTCAGCATATTTTTTACCCTGGGGCCGTTCTTTATTTTCCTCTTTTTTCTTTCTAGCCATTTTATATACAGCATCGAGGATTTGTTGGAGACTTTGGTTGGAACTCATCAGAGCATCACCGCCAGTTATCAAAATATCTCTTAGCTGCGAGTCCTCTTTAAAATAATTCATGAGCCTATTTAATTTATCAGGCCAGCTTTCCTGGGGTTTTTTCTTATCATAGTCAAAGTCAAGATGGCCCCGCTGAAAATCATACATGCGCTGACAGGTTGAACACAATCCGCCGCATGCTCGTCCCATTGTGTCGGGAATCAAAATAGCAACATTAGGATAGCGGCGATGCATACTATGGCGAGTTGGTAAAATCCAACCAGCAGCATTGGGCTTGCCAGGCTCGACCTGGTCTTCTTTTTCCCAGGCTACAATTTCGCCGAATTCATCAATCAACTCATCACTATAAATCATGTAATCACGAATAGTCTGATCAATTCCGGATGGGATTTGATTATCATCAACAGCAACCAGCGATAAATAATAGGGATTAACAAAAAAGGGCATGCCTTTT
>Ga0102934_1000434_pt1 | contig 27957 bp, 24 predicted proteins | sample SalPonR2_A_D1_MG_FD_78175 | JGI IMG/M metagenome (GOLD analysis project Ga0102934, IMG submission 78175) | Salt pond soil microbial communities from South San Francisco under conditions of wetland restoration - Salt Pond MetaG R2_A_D1_MG | ecosystem: Environmental > Aquatic > Marine > Intertidal... | reverse complement strand
TCGAACCGCGCCTTAACCTCAGGCAATGCGGGTCCAGGTTTCGGTCGCTAAACGGGCACTGAGACCCAAGGGTTCGTCACCGATGAAAAGAACACTGATTGTCGGACTTGCCGTGACCGGTGTCATCGGCGCTGGCGTGGCCGGCTATTTCTGGTGGCAGGCGAGTCAACAGACCGGCCCGCCGTCCTTCGCGGAAGGCAATGGACGCGTCGAGGCGGATCTTATCGACGTTGCATCGGAAATCGGCGGACGGATCGCGACCTTGCATGTGCAGGAGGGCGATCTTGTCGAGACGGGTGATACGCTTGCGTCAATCGATACCGACACGCTCGATGCACAACTGACCCGAGCCGAGGCCGAGCTGGCCGCAGCCGAAAGCCAGGCCGAACAGGCCCGCGCCATGGTCGATCAGAACGAGGCCGCGCTGGAGTTTTCGCAAGTCGAGCTTGAGCGGGCCAGCACCCTTCTGGAACGGGGTTTCGGCACGCAAGAAGTGGTGGACCGGCGCCGGGCCGAGCGCGATACGGACCGCGCCACGCTGGACGCGGCCCGTGCCAGCCTGACTGCGGCCGAACGTCAGATCGACGCCGCCCAAGCTGTCATTCGCGAAATAGAAAGTCGGCTCGAGGACGCGCGGATCCTGGCCCCGGTGGGAGGCCGCGTACTCTACCGCCTGGCCGAGCCGGGCGAGGTCGTCCCGAGCGGCGCACCCATTGTGACACTGGTGGACCTGTCGCGCGTCTACATGGAGGTTTTCCTGCCAACACCAGGCGCCGCGCGGGTCGGGATCGGGGCCGAGGCACGTATCAGGCTCGACGGGATCGACCTCGTGATCCCGGCACGAGTCAGTTTCGTGTCGCCCGACGCGCAATTCACACCCGAAACGGTGGAAACCGATGACGTTCGAGAAGACCTGATGTTCCGGGTCCGGTTGCGGGTGGACCAGGACCTGATCGAACGCAACATTGATTACGTCAAGACCGGCATGCGCGGGACGGGACATATCCGGCTGGCCGGGGCCGAAGACGCCGACTGGCCCGACACCCTCGCCCTGTCGGAGAACCTGCCTCCGGCCACCGGAGACTGAGCGATGGCCGAGGGGACGCAGGATGCCCATCCCGTGCGCGTCGAGGGCCTGACGCATCGCTATGGCGACGATCTCGCCGTTGACAACGTCGCGTTGCACCTGGCCGAGGGCACGATGACCGGCCTGTTCGGGCCTGACGGCGTGGGCAAGTCCACCCTGATGGGCCTGATCGCCGGCGCGCACCAGATGCAGGAAGGCGAGATCGAGGTGCTTGGCGGCCCGATGCGCAAGGCCGCGCACCGCCGTGCCGTTTTTCCGCGCATCGCCTACATGCCGCAGGGATTGGGCCAGAACCTCTACATGGCGCTCAGCGTGCGCGAGAACCTAGACTTCTTCGGGCGCCTCTTCGGCCTCGGCACCGAGGAACGCGAACATCGCATCACGCGCCTTCTGAAGGCCACCCGTCTCGATCCCTTCCCGGATCGGATCGTCGCCAAGCTGTCGGGCGGGATGAAGCAGAAGCTGGGACTGTGCTGCGCGCTGATCCACGACCCCGACCTTTTGATCCTCGATGAGCCGACGACCGGCGTCGATCCGCTATCACGCCGCCAGTTCTGGGGACTCATCGAGGAAATCCGCGAAACACGCCCCAAGATGAGCGTCCTCGTCTCGACCGCCTACATGGAAGAGGCCGAGGATTTCGACATGTTGTACGCCGTGCACGACGGCCGCCTGATCGGCAGTGGCAGTGCCGACGACCTGCGCGCGGACACAGGCACCGACACGCTGGGCGATGCCTTCACGGCCCTTGTACCCGAAGACGAACGGACGGATCGGATCACGCTGGAAATTCCGCCGCGGGACGGGAAAGACGCGGAGATCGCCATCGAGGCCGAGGGTCTGACCCGCCGGTTCGGCGATTTCACCGCCGTCGAAGACGTCAACTTCCGGATCGAACGCGGCGAGATATTCGCCTTTGTCGGCTCGAACGGGTCCGGCAAGACGACGACGATGAAGATGCTGACCGGGCTTCTTCCGGTGACAGAGGGGTCGGTGTCGCTTTTCGGCAAATCGGTGGATGCCACTGACCTGGAGACGCGGGAACGTGTCGGTTACATGTCGCAATCCTTCTCACTTTACAGGGAACTCGGCGTTAGCGAAAATCTACGGCTTCACGCACGTCTTTACCGGCTGGACCCGGGCGAAATCGAAGACAGGGTCGCCGCTCTCGTTGAGAAGGTGGGGCTTGCCGGGCATGCCGATGACAAGGCGGGTGCGTTGCCGTTGGGTCTGCAGCAGCGCTTGTCCCTTGCGGCGGCAATTATTCACGACCCCGAAGTTCTGATCCTTGATGAGCCGACCTCAGGCGTCGATCCGGCCGGGCGTGATGCGTTCTGGCAGATCCTGTCGGACCTGTCGCGCGGCGATGGCGTGACGATCTTCGTCTCGACCCACTTCATGCACGAGGCAACCTACTGCGACCGGATTTCCCTGATGCACAAGGGCCAGGTGATGGAGGTGGGCGAGGCCGACCAGATCGCGAGGGATCATGGCCACGGCGATCTGGACGACGCGTTCGTCGCACTGATCCAACGGGACGATCCGGATGCCACCGACGACAGCGATACGGAAGAATGGACCGTGTCGGACCGGACGCAGGACAAAACGCGGCGGCGTTTGCCGATGCTGCGCCGGCTTCTGGCCTACACCCGCCGCGAGACCCTTGAAGTGATGCGCGACCCGATCCGTCTTGCTTTCGCGTTCGGGGGGAGCGCGCTGTTGATGTTCCTTTTCGCCTATGGCGTGTCGATGGATGTCGAAGACATGGAGTTCGCCGTTTTCGATCAGGACCGGAGCCCGGCGAGCCGGGCCTACCTTCAGGCATTCGAAGGGTCGCGCTATTTCGGGCGGGTTGGCGATGCAGAGAGTCGCGAAGACCTTGTCCAGCTCCTGCGCGCAGGCGAGGCGACGCTGGTTCTGGACATACCTCGATCCTTCGGCCTGGACCTTCGCGAGGGCCGAAACACGGAAGTGTCGGCCTGGATCGACGGGTCGAACACAATGCGCGCCTCGACGATCGAGGGCTACGTGCAGGGCGCCCATGCGGCCTATCTTGCAGAGCAGGCCGGCCAAAGCAGGACGGAAACCGGCGCGTCGGCCGCGATGAGCGTCAACACCCGGTTCGCCTATAACCCGACCGTCGACAGCATCCAGGCCATCGCACCCTCGGTGCCGGCGATCCTGTTGATGTTCTTTCCCGCTATCCTCATGGCGATCAGCGTGGCACGCGAACGCGAGATCGGGACCATCACGAACTTCCACGTCACGCCGACCCGGCGGCTGGAGTTCCTGGTGGGAAAACAGGTGCCATACATCGGCATCGGCATGATGAACTATGTCATCATGATGGGAATGGCCGTGTTCCTGTTCGGCGTGCCGTTCAAAGGCAATTTCACGATCCTTACTCTCGGCGCGCTGATCTATGTCATTGCCTCCACGAGCTACGGGCTGCTGGTGTCGGTGTTCACCCGAACACAGGTAGCTGCCGTCTTCGCGACGGTGATCATCATGATGATGCCCACCGTCATCTTTTCGGGTCTGATCCAGCCCGTCGCCTCGCTCGAGGGTGGCGCACGCATCATCGGGCTGTCGTGGCCCACGCATTACTACATGTCGATGAGCGTCGGGGCCTTCACCAAGGGGCTGGGTCTGGACGCGCTTGCGCCGGAAGTACCGCGGATCGCGATGTTCATCCCGGTGTTCCTGATCCCGGCGCTGCTGCTGTTGCGAAAACAGGCACGCTAGACCATGCGCCGGATGCTGGGAAACGTGGTCTGGCTGAGCCGCAAGGAGCTATCAAGCTTTTTGCGCGACTGGTTGCTCGTCGGGCTGGTCATCTACGCCTTCGGCCCTGGCGTCTATTTCCAGGCGGACTCGGCGGCTGATCAAGTCAACAATGCCACGGTCGCCTTTGTCGATAACGACCGCTCGCCCTTGTCGCGCGCGATGGCCGAGGCCCTCTATGGCCCCTGGTTTCAAACCCCGGACCTGGTCGCGGCCGGTCGCACCGACCGGTTGATGGAGGACGGCGCATACACGTTCATCGTGACGATGCCCGAAGGTATGGCCGCCGATCTGCGCGCCGGAAAGGATGTCACGGTCCTCCTCCAGGTCGATGCGACCGACATCATGCAGGCCACGGTCGGGGCGAATTACATTCGCGCGATCCTGACGCGGGAGGCGCGGCGCGTCGTCGAGGCGGCCGCCCCGTCCGCAGGCGACGCCGCCGGCATCGACATGGTCCTGCGCCGCGCATTCAACCCCAACAGCGACGCAACCTGGTACGAGGCGATATCGGCGCTGTTGAACTGGCTGACGAACCTGACCGTGATCCTGACCGGAGCTGCGCTGATCCGGGAACGCGAACACGGGACGATCGATCATCTGATGGTCCTGCCGGTCACACCTTTCGAAATCGCGATTTCGAAGGTGCTGGCCAACGCCATGATCGTGTTTCTGGCGTTCACCGCCTCCTTGCTGATTGTGGTGCGGACGCTTCTGGACGTGCCCCTGGCAGGCTCTGTTCCGCTGTTTCTGGCGGGCACGTGCCTGTTCATCTTCTCGGCGGCGGCCATCGGCGTGCTTCTGGCCACGGCTGCGCGATCCATGGCGCAATTCGCGCTTCTGGTTATCATCACGGTTCTGCCGATGATGATCCTGTCGGGCGGGGCAAGCCCCGTGGAGAGCCAACCGCAATGGCTGCAATACGTCACTTGGTTCCTGCCCTCGCGACACTATCTGAGCTTCTCGAACGCGATCCTGTTCCGCGGTGCGGGGTTTGAAATCGTCTGGCCCCAATTCCTTCTGGTTGGCGCTTTGGGTGCCGTTTTCCTTGGAGCTTCTCTCGTGATCTTCCGTCGCGCCATCGCACGCACCTAATGGCGCACGGCAGACCGTGCCGCGAGGTCCAGGACGCTTCGACAACATGCGCGACCTCGCGCTGTGCAATCTCGCGACCGACAGCAAGCTTCGCGGCTGTGTCTTGGTTCGCCTCAGGGTCGTGGACATCGTTACCGGCGGCTTCGCCCGATCGCGCTGATCGGCGCCACCTCGACCATCGATGACGGACTGACAATTCCCTTCCCCACGATGAGCGTTTCGCTGCCTGGCGAAGATCTTGCCCTGGGAACCAACTGCCAAATCCGGCCCGGTCCTTCAGGACATGCAGAAGCTTGCGGGCGATCCGCATGGCTCTGCAGGACTAGAGGCTGACACGGACCGCGCGGTTGCGGCATCCGATCCCCCCGGCGAACGCGTTCGACGATCGTCGGATCGAGATGGCGCGCAAGAAGGATGTTATCGTCTTGCGCGAAGACATCGGCACCTATCGGTTGTTCTATTCCCACGAGGCCCGATGTCGCGTCGGTCCGGCCGACCAGACAGGTGTCGTGCCGAAATCGTTGCGTCCGCTGCGGTTCAGCCTGTCGATCCGGCCGAGGTTTGCGATCAGGGAAAGCTCCTGCGCAACTCATCGCTCAACCGAAGCGCAAGCGCGACAATGCTGAGTGTCGGATTGGCCCAGCCCGAGGACGGAAAAACCGAGCTTCCGGCCACATAGAGATTGGCGAGCCCGTGAACCCGGCAGGTCGCATCCACAACTCCCGTCCGGCATGAATCACTCATGCGGGTGGTTCCCATGTGATGTTTGCCGCCGATGAAGGAGGCGGGCCAGGGGTGGCCGGGGCAGATATCGAAATCTGCTTGCAGGGTTGCCCCTTGCGCGTCGAGCGCGTCGCGAAGAACGGCCAGCAAGCGCGCGGGCCCTCGCTTGTCATCCTCCCTGACCCGCCAGTCCACTTCGGCGCGCGGCAGGCCAAGGCCGTCGCGCGCGTCCGTCAGGCGCACACGGCTTTCGAACAGAGGCGTGGTTTCGCAGAACAGGCGGACACCGCACGCGCGCGCGGGGCGCATGATCGAAGCGGCGCGACCAGCGATTAGCGCCGCCGTGCGGTTTGGACGGCGGGCAAGTTCAACAAGATGAGGCCAAGTGTCCGAACCCGCAAACCTCTCGGCCCGCGCGATCTGCGACAGATGCGACATGGCACGGCCCTGAGGTGTGGTTATCAGCTGGCTCATCGCGAAGGCGGGTTGTTCGGTCAGGAAAAGGGCCGCGGCATTGTCATCGCTGGTGCGCGCGTGCAGCACGGCGAAAGCCCCGCAGCGATCGCGCTGCACGTCGATGCTGCCGACAGCCAGGCGTTTCAGTGTCCCTGAGGTCCGCGTTACGGTGCCCGCATTCATGTAGGCATGGTCCATGAAATATCGTCCGACCAGATCGTGCGGATTGCCAAGCCCGCGCGGCGCCCGGTCGTTGGAAAGCAGAAGCAGGCGCGCGTTTTCGACGCCGCCGGTCGCGAGAACGAAGACCCTTGCCTCGCAGGTTACGCGCCGCCCGTCGGGCAGGCTTATTCGGACCGACCGGATACGCTCCAAAGCGTCGTCGGGGGATATCTCCGTGACCGGGGCGTTCAGAATGATACGGGCGGGTGTGGTGCCGTGGTGCATGAGCGCTCCGGCCTCCGCGAAGTTTCGCACGGGCGACAGGCGCACTTCGTGAAAGTCGGCCTCGGGGCAACGCAATGCATCATCGGGGGCAAGGTCGGTCCGCCCCTCGCTTGGCAGGTGCAACAGCTCTGCGGCCGCGCGGTAGTACTCAGACAATTCGGATTTCCGAAACGGCCAGGCGGGCACGACCTCACCCCGGCCAAGGAAATCCTCTTCCTCCAGTTCGACGCATTGCCCGGTCCAGAACGTGGTCGAACCGCCGAGCGCGCGGAAGCGGCTGTAGGCATAAGAGTGGTTCGGGGCGCCCGATCGCCTTGCCCAGTAGAATGACTGGCTTTGGCGGCTGGGGCGCGCGCCGCCGGCTTCCAGCACGACACAGGGCAGGCCGGCGTGGCTCATCCGGTGCGCAATCGTCAATCCGGCCGCGCCCGCGCCGATCACACAGACCGCGGTGCGGATGATGTCGCCATCGGACAGGGATCGAGCGTCGTCGAGTGCCGCTATCGCCCTGTCCTCCGCCGTTTCGACAACAACCCCCGGATCTCGGCCGCCACGTTGCCCACGAGCAGCCGCTCGGCCGACAGCAAGGCCAAAGCACACCCCAAGACCAGCAAGGCTGAGATCTGTGCCATCGATGGATCGACTGCGGCAACCCAGATGAAGGCCACGGCGGCTGCCGTGGTGAGCATAGCCGGCGGGGATGCGATCGAGGCCCCCTGACGGACCTTCACAATCAGGGTGCCCGACAGGTTGTAGACAAGCAACGCGACGAAAAAGGCCGTCGCGGCGCCGAAGGCCTGAAGTTCAGGCGCAAGGACAAGGAGAAGGGCAACGAACACACATAGTCCGAAGACCCGGTTTGCCGCCGCAAAAGGCAGATCCCGTGTCATTGAAAGATGCATTGCGTGATTGCCGAACGCGACATTCAGCAGATGACCGGCCAGAAGGATCGCGAAAGGTCCGAAGGCGACGCCGAACTCTCCGAACAGCCCCAGGATACTGCTGCCGAAGGCAAGGAAAAGGGCGATCACCGTGAGCGTCACCAGAAGTCCAAGCGTGCGCGCTGTCTCATATTCTCGCCACGCAGCCTGAGGCGCATTGGATTGGATATGGCGCCGCGCCCGTGCGGCGTATGCTGGCGCGAAGATCTGGTGCCCCGTTTCCAGTACCGCGGCGAGGCGTGAAGCGATGACATATTGCGCCAGGACCGAACTGGGGGCGAAAACACTCAGGATGAGGATGTCCACGTGGATAAAGGCCGTTGCGGAGAACCGCGAAACGAAAAACTGCAACCCGTCACCAACCTCGCGCCACCCCAGACCATCAGGCTCCCGCGTGGTTCGGCCCACGGCACGTGACGTCAGGATAACAGCGGGCAAGATCGCGGCAGCGATGGCCGAAAACGCCACGGCCGATGCCCCCAGACCCAGCGCGAATGTGGCGGCGAACGCAGCGCAGCGCATGACATCCGCAAGGCCCCAGAGGGACTGGGGAAACCCGAATACGTGATTTGCCTGGTACCACGTCACCAGCGCCAAGGTCAGAGCGATCGCCGGAACGACCGGCCAGAGGCGGAGCATCCATTCAGCCACCGGAGCTTCGCCGGAGAGCCCGGGCACCCGGAACCACAGCGCCACCGCGACAAGCCCCACGGCGCTTCCAGTCAGGAGAACAAGGCCCCCGATCCGGCGCATCATCGCCGCCCCCTGCAATGTCGCATCGCGCGTGGGCAGGGCCGCAATCTTGATCAGCATCGCTCGCTCGATACCAAAGCCTGCGCCAAGCCCGAGAAGGAAAAGCGCTGACATTGCAGTGGTGTAGCCGGCGAACTCCGCCGGCGGCAGCAACTCCGACAGCAGCCACAGGGACAGGGCGCCGGCGACCAAGCTCAACGCGCGTGTCACCAAGACGCCAGAGGCCGCCGAAAGGTAGGCCGACCCCGCGCTGGGCCTTGGCGGAGACGACCCGTCGTTGCCCATTATTCAGACGGATCGAGTTGCAGGTCGACCTCCGAGGGGCGCACGTGTTGCCAACGGGAATACTCAAGTTCCGCCAGTTCCCGCTCCCGGTCTCCGGTGCCAAACAGATAGCCCATTGCCTCGCCCGCCGCGCTGACGGCCAGGTAAAGACCAAGCGGTGGAATGGACCGGGGAAGATCGCCGCGCGTCTCGGGGCCGAGGCCTTCGCAGACCGTTTGCACGAAGCGCTTGGCAAAGATCAGCGGCGCCGCCAGGGCAAAGGCCACCCGCCGCGGCGTAGTCCAGCCCGTCCGGCGGCTTGCCGCGAACATGCGACCGGCAAGATGGTGGAGTTTCAGCGAGGGCGCGACGCGCGAGTAATTCATGTGCGCCACCTGAACCGCCGGATCGACGAGGAACCGGTGGCCCTGCGCGTGCAATTCGTTCTGAAGGCGCCATTCGGATTCCAGCATTTCGCCCAGGCGATCACCATACGCGGTCAGCAACACCGTCCGGTAGGCGCAATTATGGCCTGCGATGTAGCGCGCCGGCCCGGGTGCACGGCGTCCCAGAAACGGCCCGTATTCCAGGAGAAGTGTCGCACAGCTTGCACCCGTGGACGGGTTTGCGTTGCGGACCACAGGGCCCACGCCCGCCCACGCATCATCGAAATGCCGCACGATCCGTTCGGCCCAGTCGTCATGAACTGGAAACGAATGATCCTCCGCAAGGATCGTGATCGGGGCGGTGGCGGCGTGTAAACCCATCGCGCGGCCTCGCGCCGAGGTCGACAGATCGCCCGCAAACACCTTGAAACTGCCAAATTCGTTGGGCTTGAGCGCGGCTATGCCCTCAAGGTGTTCTTCCCGGGTCACGAAGATCACCTCGAGCTTGTGGGCAATGGTCTGGTGGCGAAGACGCGCCAGGATGCCGGCAAGATGATCTGCGCCGTCTCCGGTCACCAGGACCACGCTTGCGGCGATATCGGACATCATCGGGTACCGGAGGGTAAAGGGTATTGCAACGCAACCCGACAATCGGTCAGTTTCGCCCCGGCGGTCAAGAGACGCCTCCTTTCTGGTGGAATGCATGTCCGGCCCTGTCGAGACCAGCGTCATCATCCCTTCTTACAACAGGCCCCAGCAACTGGCGGCATGTCTCGAAGCCGTGGTGGCGCAGCAGGACGAGCGCCCGTTTGAGGTTGTCGTTGTTGACGACGGCTCCCGCGTGCCGCTCTTTGACGTGTGTGCGCGCTTCGGGGACCGCGTCCGCGTTGTCCGGCAGGAAAATGCGGGCCCCGCCGCCGCGCGCAACCGTGCAGTAAAAGAAGCGCGTGGTGTGTTTCTCGCCTTCACCGATGACGATTGTCGCCCCCGTCCCGGTTGGCTTTCGGCCCTGCGCATGGCCCATACGGGCCAGCCAAATCGCATCGTGGGCGGGGTCATCGTGAATGGCCGTCCGCGCGATCCTTACGCCACGGCCAGCCAGGACCTCGCAGATTACCTTTACGACTATTATGGCGCGGCCGATGGCACGGCACCGTTTTTCACGACCAACAACATGGGTTGCACACGAACGGCCTTCCTGGACCTCGGCGGTTTCGATGAGAGCTTCGGGCGCAACGGGGCGGAGGACCGCGATTTCGGCATGCGCTGGCGGGAGGCGGGTCGCGAATTGATCCTTTCCCCCGAAGCCATCGTCGATCATCACCACGAGATGACCCTGCGGGAGTTCTTTCGCCAACATGCGAACTACGGGCGCGGCGCGTTCCATCTTCACGGCGTCATGCGCGCGCGGGGCTCATCGCTGCCGAAGGTCGAACCGCTCCGCTTTTATCTGGAACTCATTGCGTGGCCGGTGCGGCGGAACGGGGTGCGGCGTCTGCCGTCAACGGTGCTTATGGGGCTGACGCAGGTCGCCATGGTGGCAGGTTACACTCAGGCGCGTTTCCGCGCGCGGCGCATGGCAACCGGATTGTGAACCCGATCGATGACGACACCGGTTAGCCCCGCCAGGTAGTGGGCCGCATGAAACGGCAATGCCCGGATGGCGAAACCGATCCCGCCGACCCGCGCAAGGCAGCGCAGGAAACCGAAATTGGCGACCACGAACGCCGCAAGCGCCACAGGCAAGAGCAGTAGCGCCGGGGTGCAGGCCATCCCGAAGAGCGGAGCAAACAGGCCGGCGGCGACACTCGCGGCGGATACCCGGTGCGACCAGCCGCCATTGAGCAGCGTCGGAGACATGCGTCCGCTGCGCATCAGCTGCAGCCAGGGGATCGCACGCCCCCAGAGATCGGTGCGCATCATCGATGCAAAGGTCCATCTCTTCAGATGTTTCCCCTGGATTGCAGAATCCAGCCGGAGCAGGCCGCCCTTATCGTGCAGGCGAAGGCCAAGTTCCACGTCCTCAAGGAAGTCGAATGCCGGATCGAAGCCGCCCACATCTTCGAACGCCTGTCTCCGCACGGCGCCCAATCCGGTCCAGAATGTCTGGGCCTCCGCCATGGCGGTTTGATGGACATGATGATGCAGGAGGTTGCGATACCGGCTGACCACGGAGACATCAGGCGGCGCGTCATCGTAGGAACCGAACACCGCCACGATTTCCTTCGGGGAGAACGCCGCGCGCATTCGGTCTATCGCATCGGGATGCACCGCGACATCGGCGTCGACGAAAAGAAGCAGATCAGCCTCGGTCGCCGCGGCCCCGACATTGCGCGCAGCCGCGGCACCCAGGGGTCCTTCTGTCGGGATGACGTTAACCCCGGCGTCCCTGGCGATCTGCGCCGTTGCATCCTCGGAGCCATCGTCCACCACTATGATGCTCCGCGCGTCCATGCCGGCGGCGCGCAACGCGTCGAGGCACGGCCCCAGAGTCGTCCCGGCGTTGCAGGCCGGGATAATCGTGGCCATGCTCAAGCATGTGTGCCCCGCTTCGGCGTCTTCCGTCGGCATATGACCCTGCGACCCTCCGTCTTGATCGAGAACTAGCATCTGGGCGGTTTCATGACGACACTCACCGCAGGTGATACTCGGATGGTGGTCGCGTGTTCGTCGAGGCACATGAACTTTTGGACAATACCGGTTCGGCGGCGTGGGACATCGTGGTCGTCGGTGCGGGCATCGCGGGCCTTTCGGTCGCACAAGGCCTGTCAAACGGCCGGTTGCGCGTCCTCGTTTTGGAGAGCGGTGGTTTCGATGGCCGGGACGATGCCGCGGAGTTGTTGAGCGGGGCATCCAACCGCGAGGATTATCCGCTGATCGGGTCGCGCGCGCGCGTCTTTGGCGGGACAAGCACGCTCTGGTCGGGGGCCTGCATCCCGCTGGATGCCGCCGATTTCCAGAAGCGAGCGTGGGTGCCGCTCAGCGGCTGGCCGATTTCGGCTGATGAGTTGCAGCCCTACTACGCTCCCGCTGCGCGCGTTTTCGGCCACGCCGGATGGACCGGGGATGCGCCTCGCCTTTCTGCGTCCCCCCTCAACCAAGGCGGGCTGCACGCAAGGCCGGTCTTCACCAGCGCACCGTTGAACGTGGGCGAAAGGCAACGCGAGCGGATCGCACGCAGTGACAGGATGGCCTGCTGTCTTGGCGCCAATGTCACCGGCCTTGATGTCGACGAGACCGGTCGTAACGTCCGTGGGGTTGTGTTTCATGATCGCATGGGCCGGCAACACACCGTGGCGGCACAGGCCGTGGTACTGGCCACCGGAGGGATCGAGGCGCCGCGACTGCTTCTGGCCGTTGACCGCGCCGCGCCCGGAGGTCTCGGCAACGTGCGAAGGTTCACCGGCCGGTGCTACATGGACCACCCGCTGCTATCGGTCGGCATTCTTCCGATCGGATCACAGTGGCGAGCGTTTCTTCCCTACACCAACGGTTGGACAGAACGCGGTGTCCGGACCGTCGGAACCATCGGCCTGTGTGCCGAAACACGACAGAAGCACGGTCTTCTTGACCTGCATTTGCGGAGTTACCGCTACAGCCATCTGGAAGATCGGGCCGACATCATCGCCTGGAAGGAAGCTGCCAGTGAAGCCGGCGCTCTGCGGGGGCTGGGCCCGGTCCTTCGCCACCACGGGATGTCCTCGCTGCCGACCGTCATGTCCTATGCCTCATGGCATCTGTGGAACAAGACGATCGCCCGCTCGCGATTCGAGCATGTCCGGTTCCTGGCCTTCGCGGAACAGGAGCCCGACCCCGACAACCGAATTACCCTGGGACAGAAGCGCGACCGCTATGGTCTTCCTCTTCCCCATCTGCACCTGACCGAAAGCGCGCAGTTCCACGACAGTGTCAGCCGCTCCTGCGCGGTACTGGCCGGGGTTTTCGCCGCCAGCGGGTTTCCGGGCGCCCGTATGGGGCCCGAACAGGTGCGCCACATCGCACATTATGGCGGCCATGGGCTCCATCACATGGGCGCAACGCGCATGTCGGAGGATGCCGGTACGGGCACGGTCGACCGCAATTGCCGCGTGCACGGCACGGCCAATCTCTTTGTGGCCGGAAGCTCGGTCTTTCCAACTGGCGGGGCCGCCAATCCGACACTGGCGATCTCGGCACTCGCGTTCCGTCTCGCGGATCACCTGGAGTTGCAGCTTCGGTCGGTCACCGCCTGAGGGCGTGCGTCAGGCGCGCGTCCCGAAAAAGGCATGGATCGCGTCGCTGATGCGGTCGATATCCGCATCCGACAGCTCGTGATACATCGGCAACCGCAGCAAGCGCGCGCTACGATCCTCGGTCACTGGCAAATCGTCCGACGAGTATCCAAGCGTCTGCCCGAACGGGGATGAGTGCAGCGGGATATAATGAAAAACTGCCTTGATCCCCTGCCCGTTCAGGTGGGCAATCAACGCGTCGCGCACCCCCCGAGATTGCAAGCTGATGAACGTGATGTGGCCGTTCGTCTCGGCGGTGACGGGGATATGCTGCAGTTCGATGAGCTCCTGCGCCGCAAGTGGGGCAAGCCGCTCGCGATAGGCGGCCTGAATGCGCCGTCGGGTCGCCGTGATCTCGTCGGCCTTCTCCAGCTGGCCCAGAAGAAACGCCGCGCTGAGGTCTGAAAGACCATAGGATGCGCCGACGCCGACCCAGGAATAAAACGAGGCAAGACCTTGGAAAAAAGCCCTCCGATTGGTGCCTTTGTCCCGGATCACATGCGCGCGGTCGAGGGCGGCAGGATCGTTGATGACCAGCGCCCCGGCCTCACCGCACCCGACATTTTTCTGCTCATGGAAACTGAACGCCGCCATCGCGCCAAATGTGCCCAGCGGGCGGCCGTCAAAGGTGGCACACAGGCCCTGCGCGGCGTCCTCTACCACGGTCAGTTCATGGCGTGCCGCGATGTCGGTGATCCGGTCGGGCGCGCAACCGATCCCGGCATAGTGCACTGGAAAAATGGCACGCGTCCTCGGCGTGATGGCGGCTTCGACAAGATCGGCATCCATGTTCATGGTCCCGGGTGAAACATCCACGAATTTCGGAATCGCGCCCAACCGGCAAACGGCATTTGCCGTCGAAACGAATGTAAACGACGGCATGATCACTTCGTCTCCCGGCTCCAGCCCCATTGCCGCAGCGGCAAGGTCCAGAGCCGCCGTCCCCGAATTGGTCATCAGCACCGAGGCGCCGCTGAGATTGTCGCTGAGCCACGCTTCGCACCGGCGGCAAAACGCGCCATCGCTCGAGAGGTGGCCCGATTGCAGGACCTCATCGAGATATCTGCGTTCGTTGCCCACGACGGAAATCTTCGAGAACGGGATGTTTTCCATGTGATGCCTTCGACTGAAGCTTCATTCCAACCAACATTCTCCTTCTAGCACCCTAAACACCGGGATAGGCTTTCTCAAAGAGGGAATGGACCCACCTGATTTTCCGGCAAAGGGCACACCGGCCATGAAAAAATCGGATCCCAGAACGCCGCTGCTCTGTATGGGCACGACACCTTACGCCGAGGTCTTTCTCGACACCCATGGTGAACACGGCCGTTTCAAGTTCGCCGGGTTTCTGGAAAACCGCGACCGTGCCAAGATCGGCGCCACGCTCGCGGGGCTTCCTGTTCATTGGTCCGGAGTTGCAGGCCCGTTGGCCGCGACCCATGCCGCGGTGTGCCCTTTGGCGACCACACTTCGCCGCGCGTGGTTGGAGGATGTGACGGACATCGGTTTCGAGTTGGCCACATTGGTCCATGACTGGACGTCCGTTTCAGCAAAAACAACGCTGGACCCAGGCGTGATCATCGACCCCGGTGGTGTCGTGGCGGCCTTCACCCGCATCGGTATGGGAACCCGGATCGGACGACATGCGGCGATCGGACACCACACGGAGGTCGGAAACTGCGTCACCATCCATCCTGCCGCCGCAATTTCCAGCGGGTGCAGTATCGGGCATCAGGCGATTGTGGGAAGCGGCGCGGTTATCGTTGAGAACCGTAAGGTTGGCGAAGGCGCGTTTGTCGCCGCGGGAAGCGTAGTGACACGCGACGTTCCGGCGCGGGCCTTGGTCCGTGGCAATCCGGCCCGCGTCATCAAGACGGACTACGGCCCACGTTGAAGCGCGTTGGACCTACTCGGATCGTCGCGCACCGAAACGACCTCGGATATCTGCGCGCACAGGGTGTCGCAGACGATCGGCAGAGACATGGTTGCGGCGATCCGGTCCCGACAATTCGCGACCATCTCGCGCCTACGGTCCTCTTCCGAGAGCAGCGCATCGATTTCATCCGCGAGTTCGGAGACCGGCGCGGACAGGTAGTCGCGACCGGGTCGGAACGGTTCGGGTGACATCAGCGGCTCACTGGCCACGGCGGCGCCGCTCGCGCTGGCAATATGCCAACGCGTCCAGGGGGTGTCGGATGGAAACTGGTGAAGATGCAGCATTATCCGCGCCGCGTTGACGGCCTGCGTGCGGTCCGCCCCATAAAGCCCCTCGGACACGATCCGAACCGAACGACCGCGCTGTTCCAGGTCAGTTTGCAGTTGGGCAAGCGTTTTCTCGCGTCGCCGCGATTTGAGACGCCCGACAAATAGAACGTCCACGGTCCTGTCCAGCGCGAGGTCCTGGCCAAACCCGTCATGCCTTGGAACTGGCAGGAAGAAGGCGGGAAATCCCCATCGGGAAAGCTGCCGGCGCTTCAGATCGGTTGAGGCCGCGACCCTGTCGAGGGCGCCGCGCGCGAGACAACGGTCAAGCCATGCGAGATTGTCGCAGCAATACCTCACAAGCCGTGCGTCGGTGTCTCCGATCTTGTGGTCTTGCAGCATCAGCATTGCCTTGATCACGGGCCGACTGAAAGCGTGCAGAACGGGTCTCAGGCCGTCGCGGCCCCAGCGCGCAGGGCTCAACCAACGGCAGAACCCCAACATGGACGGGGTTATGCCCAGGGGCGGCAACGGCTCCGTGATCCATGCAATGTGAGGGGCGCGATCAGGTCCCAATCGCTCCAGCGCGCGCGTGAGCCTCGTAAGGGCGATGCCTGTGCCGACGGTGACAATGCACTGCGCGCCGGACAGATCGAAGTCACGGTCCGTCATGACCTGCGCCGACCATCCCCGTCTGCTGAGTTCGTCGCAAACCGCGTGCAGCATGGTGGGACGCTGGATCGAGGTCACAAAGGCGATCTTCAGACCGGCGCGGGTCCCGGTGACTTGGGCCTGGTGTCGGTCGTCGAGTGACATGTCCTATCCGTCATCCTGCAACCCCGCCCCGGTCCGCGCGAGGAGCCGCACCAGGAGGAGCGCAAGAACAGCGAGAGCGAGCCAGGCGACGCGCGCCTGGTAGCGCGGCACGGGGGCCGACAAGCCGCCGAAGATGGCCGCGTTCAACACAAGGCCGGCAAGGACGACGACGACAACGCGGCGCGTAGTGGAATCCCGGGAAAGCAGGGCAAACCCCGCGAGCCCGGCAACGCCCAGAAAATATCCGACCTCGTGCAGCGTCCGGAGCGACGGGCGGAGCGCCTCGAACCCCCCATCATCCACGGCCTGTCGGGATCGTCGCCCGTCGTCGCGGATGACGAATTGCGCGGCATTCGCATAGCGCGGCCAGACGACCAGTGCCTGATCGAAAGTGTTCGACAAAAAGGCCGCCGCCTGTTGCCCCGGGTAACTGCGGGCCGCCTCGAGGAGAAGGGGGATCTCCTCCGCGCGGATGCGCGCATAGAGTTCGGCAGGTGCGGTGTTCATGCCGCCCTCGTCCCATAGCGCGGCGCCCACGTTGGTCGGGATGTCCGTGCCCCAGAATTCGCACAGCGCGTAACGCGGCGTGTCCGAGGCGCAATCGTTTTCCAGCACCCGGCGGGCGGGGCCGTCGGCGATGGATCGGGCCAGGACGATAGGCGCGCGCCCCGGAGCTATGCTGGTGGTGTCGAAGCCCATGATGCCGATTGCCACATTCAGCCCGACAGCCAGAAGGACCGTGCCGCCAGCCACGCCAAAAAGGAGTTGCGCCATTCGCTTGCGGTCGGCCCGCATGAGCGCCGCGACACAGAACAGGCCTACGGCAAGCGGCACGTTGCCGTAGTGGAACGTGATCGCCGTCACCACGATCGCGAAAAGGACAATTCGACTGACGCGGTCGATGCGCTCCAGCCCAAGTGCAATAGACACCGCGAACAGGATGACCACCGATCCGAAGATATCCGGCATCAGGTAACCTGCCATGGTTGCCGCAGGCGTAAGCATCACGATTGCAACAAGAGCCAGCAATACGACGGGCCGGCGCGGCGCGTTGAGGAGGCAGGCCACCACCGCGTAAAGCGACGTCATGACAAGCACTGCCTGGGCATACAGAAGCGCCAATGATCCCAGCGGCAGCAGCGCACCGACGAACGCGGCATAGGGCACTGACCGCACTGTGTCGGTCGCGTCCGTTTCCGCGCGCAATGCCTGCAGGACATCGCCCGAGCTTTGCTCATCCGCGACCGCGCTTCCCTCCGCCAACGGCTCGCCTTGCTGCGACACGGTCGAAAGGAACGACCAGATGCGATCCCCCTGATCAGCATAGACGGACGAGTCCACGCTCAGGAACGCGTGTCCGTCGGTCAGCAGAAGCGGCCAGAGCAGGCATCCGGATCCGAGAAAGATGAACAGACCAGCCTCGGGCGTGAAGATGCTTACGTTTGCCTTCCTCCCGTCCGAGTTCGTTCCGGTCATGCGGTTTCCGTCTCGCCGCCACCGCCCTTCGGTAGTTCGAACTCCTCATGGTAGGAACGCTCGACATTGACCGACCAGACATCGTGATCCGCCCCAAGGACATTGCGCGCCGCGAGCATGGCCGTAAGCATTGAATGATCCTGATTGTTGTACCGATGCTGCCCGTTGCGCCCGACGCATTGGAGGTTCTCGATCGTGTCCACCCAAGCCGAAATCGTGGCGACGGCATCCTGGTACACCGTATCATAAACGGGATAGGCCTTGGGTTGGCGGATGATATGGGCATCGACGACGTCCGTCGTTTCGGCAAGACCCAGAGCGGCGAGTTCATCAGTGGCAAGCTTGCGCAATTCGTCATCGCTCCAGGTCCAGATCCCCTCGTCCTTTTGGCAAAAGTACTCCATTCCGATCGAGGCTTGATGATCATTGGGCAGCATGTCTGCCGACCAGGCCCTGAAATTCTGGATACGGCCGACCTTGACCTCGCCGGCGTGCACGTAGATCCAGTTGTCGGGAAACGGATCGGGCCGGTTCAGGATCAGCGTCACGATCAAGAAATCACGATACTTCAACTGGTCCGCTGCGGCGATAACTTCAGGGGGTGGTGGCGGAACCATGGCGTGGACAAGCTCTCGCAGGGCCATCGAACTGATGAAGTGGCGCGCAGGCACCTGATAAGTTGATCCGGTCCGATCCACGACTTCAAGCGCCCGTATGCGATTCCCTTCCAAGTGGATACGCGTGACCGGAGATTGCGTTCGCACCTCGCCGCCGCGCTCCGTGATCCGTTCGGCCACCTTCTCCCACATCTGGCCTGGTCCGAGCCGAGGATACCAGAATTCTTCGATCAGGCTCGCCGTGTCGTTGGCGCCCGAAATCGCGTTCCAGACCGCCTTGGCCAAGGACAGATTCTTGATCCGCTGCGCCGCCCAGTCGGCCTGAATGTTGCGCGGATGGATTCCCCACACCTTTTCGGTGTAGCTCTTGAAAAAATGCATGTAGAGCCGACCGCCGAAGCGTTTCATGACCCAGTCTTCAAAGGACACTTCCGGCACGTCGCGCTTGAGCTGCCACTTGATGTAGCTCAGCAAGATGCGAACGGACTCATAGGGGCCGATATTGCTGAGCGCGTTGAACAGGTTCAGCGGGTAGTCATAAAATTTTCCACGATAGTAGATGCGGCTGGAACGCGGCACGCGGATCATCTCCTCGCCCATCACGTCGTGCCACATGAATTCGACCTCGGCCACCTTGGTGAAAAACCTGTGACCGCCGATGTCGAACCGAAAACCGTTGTGGCTTTCGGTGCGCGCGATTCCGCCGAGATGCTCCGAGGCCTCGAACACAATCGGCGCTGTGGCATCGGCGCCGTTTTGATACTCGTAGGCTGCCGTCAGACCGGCCGGTCCGCCGCCGATAATCGCGAGGTCCGTGGTGGCCGGTTCAGGCTCGCGGGAAGACATGTTTTTTGTGGGTCTTGCGCGCGCTTTCAACGGGGAAATCAGGTACCGTTGTCACCGCCGAAATGTTTCGACCGACGCCATCCGCAGCGCAGTGACCCGTCTCGGGCAGAAAACGTTTCATTGTTCTATATACCAATAGAATGAAAACCTTGGACCGTGCAGAATAGGTCGACACCCTGCGCCATGACACGCAGTAGATCAAGCGCCGTGCAACACGGCACTGCCGGTGTTCGGCACGACGCGCAGGTTCGTCTTTGCTTCTTACAGCAGCTTTTCGGCTTTATCTTCGGCGGTGTCGCGCGTGGTCGACGTGATCGAGGTCGATGCGCAGATCGCCGAACAGATCGGCTTGAAGGCCCCAAGGCCGCCGCTCTCTTCGTGACGTGTCCGTTGCCCGTGCCGTTTTCCTTTCACACGCCCTTGGGTTTGCGGTCGCCGGTGGTGTCATGATGGTGACGCGGTGGCATCAGGGTTGGGTGGCCTTCGACCCGGAAGAAAGTGCAAGTTGGCATGTAACGGAAGTGGCGGGCACGGGTCCTCAACCCAGTCTTCCCGCAGAACAAGGACACTGCATGCACCTGAGACTGACATTTGCGACGCTGGCCGCGCTGATCGCCACGCCGGCGCTGGCCGACTGGCAGGATACGCTCGACGCCGCGCGCGGCCAGACCGTCTACTGGAACGCATGGGGCGGCGACGCGCGCACCAACGCCTTCATCGCCTGGGTCGGCGACCGAACGGAGGCACTTTACGACGTTTCGATCGAACACGTCCGCCTGAGCGACACGGCCGAGGCCCTGGCCCGCGTGATCTCGGAACGGGCGGCGGGACGCGATGACGACGGATCGGTCGATCTCATCTGGATCAATGGCCCGAACTTCCTCGCCATGAAGGAGCAGGACCTTCTCTACGGCCCCTTCGTCGCGGACCTGCCCAACGCGGCTTATGTGGACCTGTCACCGGGGGCGCCCGCCACGCTCGACTTCACGGTACCGGTCGAGGGCATGGAAAGCCCGTGGCGGTTGGCGCGGTTCGTCTTCACCCACGACAGCGCGCGCATGGAGACGCCGCCCCTCAGCATGGCCGGTTTCGTCGATTGGGCCGCGGCCAACCCCGGCCGCATGACCCATCCCGACCCGTCGAACTTCATGGGCGCGACTTTTCTCAAGCAGGCGCTGATCGAGTTGGCACCCGACCCGGAGGTGCTTCTGGCACCTGCCACCGACGCGAGATTCGCCGAGCAGACCGCGCCGCTTTGGGCGTGGTATGACGCGTTGCGCCCGAACCTGTGGCGTGGCGGCGAGACCTTTCCCGAAAACGAAAGCCTTCAGCAACAGCTTCTCAACGATGGCGAAGTGGATATCGCCATGTCCTTCGACCCGGCCTCGACCGCCGCGGCGATCGCGCAGGGCCTCTTGCCAGAGACGGCGCGCGTCTTCGTGCCCGAGGGCGGGACCATCGGCAACGTCAGTTTCGTCGCCATCCCGTACAATGCCGCCAATGCCGAGGGCGCGCAGGTCGTCGCGAATGTCCTGCTCGATCCCGAGGTTCAGGCGCGGATGCAGAACATCGAGGTGCTGGGTTCCTTCTCGGTGCTCGACCCCGCCCGGCTCGACGACGCAGCCCGCGCCGCCTTCGACGCGCTGCCGAGCGCGCCCGCCCTGCCCACGCTGGAAGAGCTTGGCCCGACCCTGCCGGAGCCACACGCCAGCTGGATGACGCGCCTGACGGCGGAATGGGCGCGGCGTTACACGCGGTGACGACGGGGGCGGCAGACGGGCGGCATCTCAGGGCGGTCGTGCTGATCACGGTCGCCGTTGGCCTCGTGCTGCCCATCGCGGCAGGCCTGTGGCAGACCGCGCGGGCCGGTGTCGGCGTGCTGCCCGCCATCGGCGCGTCCGGGATGTCGCTGGCCCCGTTTCGCGATCTTGCCGCGGTGCCGGGCTTCGGCACGGCGTTGCGCCTGACGCTGGTGACGGGGCTGGGCGCGACGGCCCTTTCCGTCCTCCTTGCCGTGGGCGTCTGCGCGGCGATGCACGGGCGGATGACCCCGCGCGCGAGCGGACGGCTCCTGACACCGTTTCTGGCCGCGCCCCATGCGGCGATGGCCATCGGGCTGGCCTTCCTGCTGTCGCCCTCGGGTTGGGTCGCGCGCGCGCTCGCCCCCGTGATGGGATGGGACCGCCCGCCGATGTGGGCCACGGTGAACGATCCCGCGGGCCTCGCGCTGATCCTTGGCCTGATGGTCAAGGAGGTGCCGTTCCTGCTGCTGGTCATCCTGTCAGCGCTCAGCCAGTTGCCCGTCCGCCAGCATCTCGCGGCGGGCCGGTCGCTGGGTTACGGCCGGGGCCTCGTCTGGATCAAGGTGATCATGCCGCAGGTCTGGCCCCTGATCCGGCTGCCGGTGATGGTGGTGCTGGCCTATTCGCTTTCGGTGGTCGACATGGCGCTGATCCTCGGGCCATCGAACCCGCCCACGCTGGCCGTCCTGCTGCTCAGGCTGTTCACGGCGCCGGACATCGGCCTGATGCTGCCGGCCGCTGCGGGCGCGCTGCTTCAGGCGCTGCTGGTCGTGGGGGCCTTCGCGCTCCTTTGGGCGCTGGAGCGGGCGGGCAGCGCCACGGGGCGGTGGTGGGTACGGCGCGGCGGACGGGGCCTCTCGGCGGAACCGGGGCTGTGGCTGACCACGGCGCTCTCGGCGGCTCTCTTTGCGGCGGGTGCGCTGGCCATGCTGTCCTTGCTGGTCTGGTCGCTGGCCTGGCGCTGGACATGGCCCGGCCTGCTGCCCGAAAGCTGGTCGATCCGCGCTTGGACCACCCCCGGACGCGGCTGGGTCGAGGCGCTGGGCAATACGCTACTCCTTGCGGCCGCCACCACGGCCCTGTCGCTCGCACTCGCCATCGCATGGCTCGAGGGCGAGGACCGCGCCCGCCGTGGCCGCGCGGGCTGGGCCGAGGCGCTGATCTACCTGCCGCTTCTGGTGCCGCAGATCGGGTTCCTCTTCGGGCTGAACGTGCTGTTCCTGCAGCTTGGCCTCACGGGCGGGACAATCGCGGTGATCTGGGCGCAAGCGCTGTTCGTCTTTCCCTATGTCATGATCGCACTGTCGGACCCGTGGCGCGCGCTCGACCCGCGCCTCTCGCGCGCGGCCGCGTCGCTTGGGGCAGGACCGTGGCGCAGGCTCTTCACCGTCAAGCTGCCGGTGCTGCTGACGCCGATCCTGACGGCAGCGGCCATCGGCGTGGCGGTGTCGGTCGCGCAATACCTGCCGACGCTCTTCATGGGCGCGGGTCGGATCGCGACACTGACCACCGAGGCGGTGACGCTGTCCGCGTCGTCCGACAGGCGGGTGACCGGGGTCTATGCCACGCTGCAGGCCGGGCTGCCCTTCGCGGCCTATGGAGCGGCCGTCCTGATCCCCGCGCTTTTGCATCGCAATCGCCGGGACCTGCAGGCGGAGACAGGGTGATGACGCTGATTCTACAAGAGGTCTCCGTGGCACGCCGCGGAGACGCTGCCCTGTTCCCGCCAATCAGCCTGACGGTGCGCGCAGGCGAGGTGGCGACCGTCATGGGGCCCTCCGGCATCGGCAAGTCCACGCTGCTGGACGCGATCGGCGGGCATCTGGCCCATGGCTTCACACTGTCGGGCCGCATCCAACTCGATGGCAGAGACCTCGCGCCCCTGCCGCCCGAGGCGCGGCGCGTGGGGCTGATGTTCCAGGACGCGGTGCTGTTCCCCCACTTGTCGGTGGGCGACAACCTCGCCTTCGGGCTGGCGCGTTCGATCCGTGGCCGGGCGGCGCGCCGTGCGGCGGTCGAGGCGGCACTGGATCGCGCGGGTCTTTCCGGCCTGCACGATCGCGACCCGGCCACGCTATCGGGTGGGCAACGGTCGCGCGCGGCGCTCATGCGCACCCTGCTGGCCGAGCCGCGCGCGCTTCTGCTCGACGAACCGTTCTCCAGGCTCGACGCGGCCCTGCGCGACGACCTGCGCGCCTTCACCTTCGCGCATATCCGCGACCGGGGGATCCCGGCGCTGATGGTCACGCATGATCGCGCCGATGCCGAAGCGGCAGCCGGCCTGGTCATCGACCTTACCCAACCGGAGTTCAGATCATGCACCACCACATGTCCCGCCTCGACCTCCTGATCGCCGCGACGGCCGGCATGGCCATCGTCATCGCCGCGCTGGCCGGCGTTCCGCAAACGCTGGGCGCGCACCCGTGGTGGGCAGAGCAGACGGGCATCATCGGCGGCATCGCGGGGGCAATTCTCTGGCTTGGTCTGCGCCGAACAGGTCTGACGCCCACCGCACAATTCACCGCCGCCGCACTGAGCGTGCTGGCGTCGGCGGCGGCCGTCCATTTCGGCAAACAGGTGTTCGTCGCATCATTCGCGGACAACACGGTCGCCGGGCGGTTCTGGTATTTCGGATGGTTCGCGCTCTCCGGGTCGGTCGCACTTCTGCTTGCCGCAGCCGCGACACTCATCTTGCGGCGGTAACGCCGGACCTTGGGTCGCCCGGATCAAAGCAGCGTGTCGCGCCTGGGCCGGGCGGAGCCGTACGCCGGTCGTTTCCTGGAAGCGGCCGCGCGGTCATCGACAGTCTCATGTCCCGCATTCGACGTTCGGAGCGAAACCACAGCGACGTCAGACAGAAGCCTTCATCCGGCGAGGTTTCATCCCCTGGCCACCGCCGCCACCATTCATCTTGATTTCTCACCGAAGCCGCTGAGACATACCGAATTAACGCATTCGCACTATCGGTCTTTTTATCGTGATATATCGCGATCACAACGTAATTTGCAGTGGCGGCCCATTCACATCATGCTCCAGGAAGTGCAATCGCACACTTTCACGGAATACCGCAGTCCCTACCGGGCCAATTCGTGAGAGTTCATGAATGAAAATCCAAGGAACAACATGATGAAAATCTATATCCCCCTTGCCGTTTCCCTCATGATGACCGTTCCGGCCTATGCGCAATCGGCGCTGGAATTCGCCATCATGCACTTCAACATGGATGCCGACAGCGCCGGCGACATCACGATGGTTCCCTCGTCCCAACCCATGATGGTCGACTTGAGCGAGAACACGACCCTCGCCGAGGTGCTGGAACACTTCAACATGAGCATCGACAGCCAGAGCGACCGGGCGGGTCAGAATGGCGTGACCGTATTCATGTCCGACCCGACCTATGCGGCGGAAATCTTCGAACGCCTGCGCGCGGAAAGCCTGTCCGACGAGTGAACTCCGGACCCGTTTCCGGGAAGCCGAGGGCCCGCCTTGACAGGCGGGCCTTTCCTTTCGCCCTGATACAGACGGAAGCAGCGTAAACCTATGTGAAAATCGACAAAAGATGCGGCCCCGAGCGATTTTCATCGATCGGGGCCGGGGCTGTCTGTCGCTTGGCCTTCAGGCGGTCGGTTCGAAGACGAGGCTAGCCCCGTTTATGCAGTGAAGCACATCTCCCTGGACAAGGATGATGTGACCGAGGTGGCTTCCGCAGCGGCGGCAATGGGCTTCGATCATGGTGCCGTCCGAGGCCATGGCGTCATCGGCGAGGTATTGCTCGGGGATCTCGTCGATGCTGGTCAGGGTCGAATTCGGCACCGAGTGATAGAAGAAAACCCAACCGATCTCGCGGATCGTCTTCCATTCGGACTCGTAGAGCCGCAGCTCGCATCCACGGCAGGCGTAGTGCCCTTCCCGTTCCTCGTTCCAGAGACGGGAGGAAAAATGCGGCTCCGTGCCGCCATTCCTGAGAATGTTGTATTCGAATTCCGGCAGCATTTCGCGCCATTCCGCCTCCGAACGAACGATCTCGAACCTGTATTCTCCGTCGTCCGTGGATTGCGCCCGCGCAGTGAACGTTCCCAATGCTGGGACAGAGACGGCTGCAAGACCAACGCCACCCAAGATTTGCCTTCTTCCAAGATTCATATTCATGACAGACTCCTTTTCTGTCTTGAATATTCGCCTGCCCCTATATCACATACAATTCACGTCTCACGGAGTTCCGCATTTCGTGACAATCGGGAATCCACATCAGGCTGATACCTTTTTGGAAAGGCCTGCGTCAGGCTTCAAACTGTACCAAAGGGGACGCTCGATCATCAGGAAGTGCCGCCGTATTCGGAATGTCGCCCCACTCCAGCGCGCGATGGCTGAACTCCGTCTCCAGATGGGGCTTCACGATTCGGAAATAGGGCGAGAGATCGAAGTCGCGCGGAGCGAACAGGGAATGGTGACGGACGTGCAGGATCTCCCTCCGGGCGAAGGTCGAACCGGACCTCTGCTTGACCGTTTTCACATCCGGCAGGATCGGATAGCGCACCGACTGGAACGCCCGCGCGATCAGGGATGAACAGATCGCACGCGTCGGACTACCCGACCCAAGGGCGAGCATGCGTCGCCGCCAGCGCACCGGGACAGGCGGTGTCGGGAAAAAGTATCGCAACAGATCGAAGATGTTGCGCAAGTCGTACTTGAGCCCGATCCGCGCGATCATGAAGGCCGCGACCTCGGCCCGCTCCTCCTCCGTCAGACCAACGGGGCGGCAGATGCGGGTGTTGAAGCTTGCGTATTTCGACAGCGGAGCCGAAACACAGCCCCGGCCGAGAACCACCTCGACCAGATGGTGCCGCTCGGACCCGCCGGCCGCATCGGGGAGCTGGTTGCCCACATACATGGCGGCGTGGGACCAGGTCGACTGTGTCAGATACTTGATCGCCGTGGAAATCCGCTCGCCCCCTTCCACGAGCAGCACGTCGCCGGGGCGCAGGATGCGGGCGAGCGTCTGGTAATCCGAAGGCGTGTAGGGCTCGTAGCCCGAAGACGGGCGGTTCAGCTTCGACGCAAGCAGGTGGCCGATGCGGTCGAGCACCTCGTCCAGCCAGTTTGTTCGCTTGTTCGTCATCGTCTGGTACCTTTCGCCTTGCCTGCCGGACTCACGACGTCTTGCGCCGTTACACGCGCGCTCGGCATATATCGCCGTCACACGTGATCGTGGGCACCCGGGCGCCCGCTACCCGCATCACCACGAGCGCCATCCAGATGCCCGCGACGATGCCGAACCACGATGGCAGGGCATGGGACGAGAGCGACGGGATGCCGAACAGGATCAGCCCGTCATTGCCGCCCGGGATCAGCGCGGCTCCGGCCCCCATGAGGCTGCCCGCGCCGAGCCTGCGTGCCGCCGAGCGCAGTCGGACCGGACGAATGCGAAAACTGCCGCGCAACATCGCGGACGCCACCATGGCGAGCATCGCCGATCCCGAGACGACCCAGAGCGTCGCGGGATGCGCACATGGGGCCAAATCGGCGGCGCCGGAGGCACAGATCGCGGTGGAGGTGAAGGACCATGGGCGTTCCAGCAGAAGAAGCCCGGTCATGGCGAGTGCCACCAGAAACACGCCCAGCGATAGCGGCCAGATATCATCCGTCAGGATAGCCCCGCCCTGCTGCCAGACCCGGCGGACGAGGCGACTGCCTTCCCAGAAGATCCAGGCGAGCCCCGGCAGGACAAGCCACCCGGGGATGACGCTTGCCGACATGGTCCCCGCAGGGATCGCCGCAAACGTCCGCATGGCGACGAGCCCGACCCCCCAGCCGGCAAGCGTCAACAGCATCACGCCATGTCCCTCGGCGAGGCGCGCGAGGGTGGAAAAGCTGCAGGCACCGTTCAGGCCGGCCCCGACACCGAACAGGATACCGCCGGCGATCCCGCTTAACAGGATGGGCTGCGCCGAGAGGTCCGCATCGAAACCCGCCAGCGCCGCGACGGACAGCAGGCCGAGCGTCCACAGCGACGCCTTGAGGAAAGACCACAGGATATGGCCGCGGCCCGTCGTCATGACCTCCGCCACCGCCTTCACCGTGCAAAGGCCGGCCCTGTGCGCCGAGGCTCCGAGCATCACGCCCATGAGGGCAGTCAGAACAGTCAGGGCGAGGTCGGGGAACATCGGAGCCTCGACGCGGGCTGGGTCACCTGTGCCTTGGGGTCAGTTGGCTATCAGGTGATCCGAGGTGAAGACCAGGTCATCGACGGCGCCCTGGTGACAGGCGATGCAGCCCTCGTCCATGCCGCGCGCCACGCGGCCGGCCAGCGCCATGCCCATCGGGTTTTCCGCGATGGACCCATCGGGATTGTAACGCGCCCAGAACCAGTCGAGGTTTTCCGGGTCGTACCCGGCCTCGCGGCGGAACATGACGGTGTAGGCGCCGAGATGTCCGTCGGGATCCGACAGGACCTCGTCGACCGACACGCCCTCGGGTCCGTAATTGCGCTTGACGATCAGGTCGCCGGTGTGCCCGCCGATGGTTCCGACCGCGTAGAAGGTTTCGAGCATCATCCCGTGCGGCTCGAGCCCCTGATAGGGGAAGGCTTGGATCATGTCGGGGCCTGCCAGGCGTTCGGCCTCCATAAGGTCCCAGAGCAGTTCGGCATAGGCGATATCGTCCGCGGTGCCGAAACCCATGTCGCCGTCCTGCGCAAGCACTGGTCCGGCGGCGATGGCGAGACTTGCGGCGGCGGCAGAAATGATCGGTCTCATGAGGTATCCTCCCTTGGTTGACAGGGTTGGGACTCGACGGATCGCCATCCGTTTCAGGCTCGTCCATCACATCGCCGTGACGTTCACGGCGCCATCACCTCTTCGAGATACCCACGCTTTTCGGTTTACCGGCTGGGTTCCGGGGGGAAGGATCGTGGGAAAGGATCGACGATGATGCTCTTTTTCCCACTCGTTTTCGCCCTGACCGCAACCGTCGTCCCGGCGGGAGCGGCACC